>Ga0181535_10000179_pt1 | contig 98926 bp, 78 predicted proteins | sample PEATcosm2014_Bin_44_FD_119774 | JGI IMG/M metagenome (GOLD analysis project Ga0181535, IMG submission 119774) | Peatland microbial communities from MTU Mesocosm Facility, Houghton, MI, USA - PEATcosm2014_Bin17_30_metaG | ecosystem: Environmental > Terrestrial > Soil > Wetlands > Peat | place... | reverse complement strand
TTTAATTGCCTCTTCCATGGTCAGTCGCCGCCATTTGGCGAGGTCGACCGTGTTTCCCTGCTGATCTAATAGCGGAACGGGCTCGCCTTTTTCATCCTTCTCGCCCGACGGAAGGATCGTTGTCCCGTTAACTTCCGTCGCCACGACCAGAAAAATCTCTTCCGTCAAATCCATCAGGTCGTGGTAATTTGCGTAGGCCTGGTAGAACTCGAGCATGGTGAACTCGGGATTGTGCTGCGCGCTCACGCCTTCGTTGCGGAAGTTGCGGTTGATCTCGTACACACGGTCCAAACCGCCCACCACCAGACGCTTCAGGTAGAGCTCAGGCGCGATGCGCAGATACAAATCCATGTCCAGCGCATTATGGTGCGTTTTGAACGGCCGCGCCGCGGCACCTCCGGCGATCGTCTGCATCATCGGCGTTTCCACTTCAAGATAGCCGCGGCTGTCAAAGAATGTGCGTAGCGCGCGCAGCACCTTGGCTCGTTTCACAAACACTTCGCGGGCGTCGAGATTGGCAAAGAGATCGACATATCGCTGGCGGTAACGCAGCTCCACGTCGGCCAGGCCGTGATACTTCTCCGGAAGCGTGAGCATCGCCTTGGCCAGAAACGTCAACGTTTCGACGTGGACGGTCAGCTCGCCGGTGCGTGTGCGGAAAAGATATCCGGTGACTCCGATGTGGTCGCCCAGGTCAAGCAGTTTGTAGAGCGCGAAGCCTTGTTCGCCGACGGCATCGAGGCGCACGTAAATCTGCAGCCGCGCGCCCTCCTGCTGCAGCGTCGCAAAACCCGCCTTTCCCTGCTGGCGAATGGCCATGATGCGCCCAGCGACCACGACGTTTTCGCGCTTAGCCTCAAGCTCTTCGCCCGTCGCCTTGTCCCACTTGGCTCGCACTTCGGCCAGAGTGATTGCCGATTGGCCTTGCGCGGCTGGAAACCGGTTGCGATACGCCGTCTGGCCCAGCTCCGCAATCTTCTTCAGCTTTTCGCGGCGCTCTTCAAAGAGCTTGCGCTCGAATTCCGATTCGAACTCCATACTTCCTTTTCCAAATTGATGGTAGGTCCAACCGCCAGTATAGCGGCTCAAGAATGTGCCGCCGTTCGGACTTCGCCTCAAATCTCCCACCGCGACTGCGAAGAAGTAGGTTCCGCAATTTCGCGTTGGGGAGCATCCATCGTTGATAATCACGATGGATGCCCTACCATAACCCCATTCCCGATCCGAAGCAGAACGGCAAAAGCCCCGGCCTTTTCAGCGCCTGGATCGAAGCCGAAAAGCTGATGCAGATCGCGCTGGTTTTGCCCTGCGCCGCTTTTATCGGTTGGCTCATCGGGGCGTGGCTTGACCGTCACTTCCACCAATCGTGGATTGCTATCGTGGGAATCGTGTTCGGTGGCGTGTCCGGGCTGGTCTATTCCATTCGGGTGGCTCTCGCTGCCAACAAAGATCCCAAATTGCAGGACGACGACACATCCGATTCCGGCAAGGGTAGTGGCGGATCATGAGCGGTGAAACGCACGCGTTGGTTACTTTGACTGACGATGGCCTGCAAGCCCTGCTCAAGCGAGCCATACGGATTACCTTGATCGTGGGCGCTCTGACGGCACTTGTCCTCTGGAAAGCCTCGGGATGGCGCGATGCCGCCATGTTCGCTACCGGCGCAGCCATCTCCGCTGCAAGCATTCATGAGTGGCGCCGCCTGATTCGCTTCATCAGTGCCAAAATGGACCATCAACAGGTCCCGCGCGGCGCAGCGGTCTCCGCGGTTCTTTTTGTGCTCCGCCTCGGCATCTTTGGCGCAGCCATTTATGGTAGCCTGAAATGTTTCCGGGGTTCTGTTGTGGCGCTTCTCTGCGGCCTTGGTCTGGCACTTTTGGCCATGGTTTGGGAGGCGGTTCGCTTGCTTCGCGATTGAAGTCGCGCTTCGGTTCACCCCTTTGTTGCTCCAAGACAAGGAAAAAATGGTGCAGACTTTTGCGTTAGCGCGTTTCCTTGACCTTCTGCTGAGAGGCACTGAGGTCAGGATGTATCAGGCCATCGGTCTCAACCCGGCGGATGCCGCCCAAAAGGCAACCGCAGTCAATAGCGCCTTCTCGTTGGAGGTGCTGGTCGCCGGCTTTCTCATCCTGTTTTTCCTTGTGGTTCGCCTCACTTTGTCGGTGGAGCGCCCGAATCCCGCCCAGCAGCTTGCCGAAATGATCCATGAAGGTGTCGGCGACCTGAGCGAGCAGGTTATCGGCCACGGCTATGAACGATTCCAGGCCTTCGTAACCTGCATCGGTCTCTTTATCTTGCTGAACAATCTGATCGGGCTGGTTGTCGGCCTCATCCCGGGCGTGGAAACGCCGACGGGCATGCCTGAAGTTCCTCTCGGCCTCGCCGTGCTCACATTTCTTTACTACAACTTCTACGGCGTCCGCGAGCAGGGACCGATCGGCTATTTGAAGCACTTCGCCGGCCCGCTTTGGTGGCTGGCCCCGCTTCTATTTCCCATTGAAGTTGTTTCGCACCTCGCGCGCATGATGTCGCTGACCATCCGGCTTTATGCCAACATGTTTGCCAGCGATCTGCTCACGCTGGTCTGGTTTTCCATCATTCCCATTGCGGTGCCGTCCATCTTTCTCGGACTGCACTTCGCCGTTTCTGTGATTCAGGCTTTCGTTTTCATGCTGCTGACGATGATTTATCTCTCGATGGCAGTGGCGCACGAGCACTAAAGGCAGCCATTAGCTCTTAGCTTTTAGCCGTTAGCTTCATATGAGAAAGAGCCGGGTTAACGGCTCAGCACGAAGGAGCTAAAAGCTAATAGCTAACGGCTCAAAACAGTTTCCGCCGGAGCTGCTTCCGCTTCGGGATAAAACGGACCGGCCGCAAGCGTGAGGGGGCCAGCACGGTGAGCTTCAACCACCCACTGGCGGCCAATCTTAGGGAGCAGGAGAAGTATGCGCAAACTTCAATTCGTATTCATCACCCTCGCAGTGTTGTGTTTTGCCGTCCCGGTCTTTGCCGATGGCGGCTCGGCTGCGGCCAGCCTGATTCCCATCGGAGCAGGCATTGGCATGGGTCTGGCAGCCGGCTTGTGCGGCATGGGTCAGGGCCGCGCGGTTGCGTCGGCCACTGAAGCGCTGGCCCGCAATCCCGGCACACGCCCCGGCATCATGCTATTCCTGGTGCTCGGCCTCGCCTTCATTGAGTCCCTCACCCTCTTCACCATGGTCATCATCTTTGTGAAGATGTAAGAGAAGCGTTTCAAACGAAAAGCGGTCCACACTTCTGTGTGGGCCGCATTTCTGTTTGCATCGCTTCCTCAGCGTCGCTCACGGATTGCTGCGAAGCATTTCGATGGCTTTCTGGTAAGCGAGTCCGGGCGGCACCGGCTGGTATCCCGATTCATCCTCGGTGGTATCAAAGACCCGCGATTTCCACACCACGCGACCGCTCATGACCATCTGGAAATGGACCGTTCGCCATTGATCGACTCCCATGTCCGGGCCTACGTCTGCTTGTTCGATCGCGATCCATCCACCTTTGTTCAGCCGCCCCAGGATCCCCCAGCCGAAATCGACGTCCTGTTGCAGATGGCCCTCCAGCCGGACCACGCGAAGATGGACCGGATCGACCCAGATATTGCCGGTCATCTGGGTCAAGACCTGCGTCTCCAGGTCCGGCGCGGAGTACGCGGGGTTCGGCTTGAAGCTGAACTTTTCGATTTTCGATGGCGGGCTGAGGCCGGGTTTTCCGGCCGGTCCATCTTCCGCGCCCGCGTCCTGGTAAATAAATGCAGCGGGCAGCGCGCGCAGCACCTTCAGGACGCGCCCCTGGTCCTCATCCTCCGCCTGCTTGCGGCGGCGCTGTTTTCCCGGGTCGCCCGCGAGCTCGGTCAGGCGAGCTTCTTCCTTTTGCTCGTCTGCAGCACTCAGGGGCTGACCGTTCTGCGCCACCAGCCGCGCCACGTCGCCGTCCCTGGTCTCGCAAATCTTCTTGGTCGAGCTCCAGTGCGGGCTCGTCTTCCTGAGCTCATAGCACATGAGGTGGCTCGTATCCCGTGCCGCGTTGTACTCGTTTTGAAGCGCGCGGTCCAACGTTGCGAGCGCTTGCGCGGGCTGCGCCTGGGCGGCGGCGCCGGAACCAGACTGTCCTCGGAGCGGGCCTGGGCAGCAAGCCGCAACAGCGAGCAGGAGGAGCGAAAAGGGCCGGTGCACACGTCTAGTTTATCTGGCGTGCCGGGCCACCAACTGGCAGCGACGCGCAGGGGGCCGGCGCGCTGTCGGCATTGCGGATACTCCGCACGCACCTTTTTACCGGGCTGAATTGATGCAGACTGGCAGGGTTGGTATAGTGCGGGCAGGGACTTCTTTGGAAGTCGATAAGGATCGTGGCTCATGGCACAAGAAAACTCTCCCGCGCGCATCGGCAAAACCATCATCATCAACGGCGAAGTCAAGGGCAGCGAGGACCTGGTGCTGGATGGCCGGGTGGAAGGCATCGTTAACCTGGCTGAGAACCGGCTCACCATCGGCCCCAACGCCAATATTGCCGCCGACCTCACCGCGAAAGACGTACTCATCCAGGGCCATGTGCAGGGCAACATCGTTGCCAGCGGCCGAGTGGAGCTTCGCTCCGGTTGCCACCTCGAAGGCGATATCCGCGCCCTTCGCCTGGCCATTGAAGACAACGCCATCTTCCACGGCAAGGTCGACCTGACGCAGGGCGTCTCACGGCCGCCCGACGCCGCGCCCATTCCGCAGAACGGCGGCGACTAAGTTCTGGAAGCGCACGAATCGTCTTTTGGCAGGCAGCGTGCCCAGTTTGGGGATTCGTCTGCCCTGCCGGCCCTGCGCTTTCGCTTCAGTTCCGAATAGAATGAAGATATCGAGCAGCAATCTCCTTCAAGGAATTGCGGTCACGCACCGAACATTCGGCGCGAGCGTATCGAATAGGCTCAAGAGGCAACCAGGGTGCTGCGCAGTTGGTTCGACAAGAAACAGCAGAGCACGATGGCCCAATCCGTTCCGGGCCTCAGCGGCCCTCGCGTGCCTCGCCACTCAGGCGGATGGAGCGCGATCCGCAAGCGTCTCGAGACCGAGCCCGGCCTCCGCATCATCGACACCGGTTACACGTCGCCCAGCAATATCAACTACCTCACCAACCTCGGCCAGAGTGTCTTCCTCGCCGATCTTGAAGTGGATGCCTTTGGTGAAAACTGGATCACCGGGACCGACGAAGACGAGAAACCGATCTGGAACGCCGCGGGCTACCTGGACCACACACTCAATTTTTCCGGGCGCATGTTCGACGTGGTGCTTTTGTGGTCCGCGCTCGATTACATGCCCGAGGCGCTGGTTGCTCCCGTCGTCGCGCACCTTTACGCATCCATGAATCCCGGCGGCCAGGTGCTGGCCTTCTTCCACACCAAAATGCAGGGCGAAGAGGCGGTGCGCTGCCGCTTTCATCTGACCGCGCGCGACGATGTTGAGATGCAGATGACGCAGCAGTTCCCGATCCAGAGGTGCTTTACGAATCGCAGCATCGAGCGGTTGTTCGCGGGTTGGAGCGGCCATCGGCAGTTTCTGGCCAAGGACAGCGTGTCAGAAGTGATCATGACGCGGTGACGATTGCCGTCGGGGCTGCGCGGTCCCGCCCGCCGGCAAACGGCAGCCATGGTTGCAACTCGACGACGGCCGGAGCTTGCTGCTTCTCGGCGTCTTCGTACGTATACCGCTTGCCCAGCTTGAACTCCCGGCAGACCTGGTCGACCAGCGCCGCCATCCGCTCACGATATGCGGATGAAACAAACGCGCTCGACGCGTAGCGCCGTCTGTAGGCTTCGAGCTGATCGGGAAAGTGCTCGCCGACAAACCCGAGAAACGTGGGCAACGAGCATGGCTTTAGGAAGAGCGCTCCAGAAGCCAGAAAGCTTGCATCGGCGGCAGCGGCGGCGCGGGCCACGGCACGGATGGAACTTGCGCTGTCTGTAATTCCCGGCATGAGCGGCGAACACAGGACGCCGGCTCGCAGACCCGCTGCGCGCAACTCCTTCACCGTGCGCATGCGCAGGTCGGGGCGTGGCGCGCGCGGTTCGAGTTTTCGAGCCAGGCCGGCGTTCATCGTGGTCACAGTGACGTGTACGGTCAGCTGGTTGTTTTGCGCGACCTCCTTCAGCAGGTCGATGTCGCGAGAGATCAGAGCCGATTTCGAGACGATCCCCAAACGGAAGCCGCCGTGGCGCGCGAAGACTTCGAGGAGCGAGCGCGTGACTTTGAGCCGCCTTTCCAGCGGCTGATAGGGGTCGGTGGCTGTGCCAATCGAAATCTGCGTTCCGGGCTTCAGCCGCCTCAGTTCCTGATCGAGCAGCCACGCGGCGTTCTGCTTGAAGTAGATTTTGCGCTCGAAATCCGCGGGCGCCATTTCCATGAACTCGTGGGTGTAGCGCGCGTAGCAGTAACGGCAGGCAAACTCGCACCCGCGATAGGGGTTGATTGCGTGGGTGAAGGGAAGGCCGCGATTCGAGGTGACTTTGTTGACGATGGAGCGGCTGGTGAGAGGCCGATATTCGGTGAGGCAGCCGGTGGAATCGAGCGCGGCATCGGCGGCGGTGCGTGCGAGGCCGGTAAGTTGGGAGGGCTGCAGGATGGGGAAGAGAGAGTCCAGTTTCGCCATTTGTTCGCCTCATTGATCAATGTAGCCCGATTGCCGAAGGGCGTCAAGGAGGAAGATTCGCGGCCGTTGTTTATCGAACCATTGCGCCTGCCGCGCGAGGTTGGTAAAGGGTTTGGTTTAGGTTCCTGCGTCTGAGAGAGCGGAGATAGAATCGGAAAACGAAGAACTGCCGGCCGCTGGCCGCAGGCTACCGGAGACGAACTGACTTTGTCGGAGATCCTATGAGCAAATCGCAGGAAACACGGATCACATGGCTTGGCCATGCCACGGTGCTGATTCAAACTCCCAAGGGAACCAACATCCTGATCGATCCTTTCATTGCGCACAACCCCAAATACCCGAAAGATTATGAGCTGCCTTCGAAGATCCACTACGTTCTGTGCACGCATGGCCACGGCGACCACATTGGGGATGCCGCGCCCGTGGCTAAGAAGCACGGATCGACCGTCGTCGCGATCTATGAGCTGGCCGACCACATCGGGAAGCAGGGCGTGAGCGAGACGATGGGGATGAACTTAGGCGGCACGGTAACTCTCGACGATGTGACGGTGACGATGGTTGACGCCAAGCACTCTGCCGGCGCGGCAGACGACAAGGGAACGCACTACGCGGGCGTGGCAACGGGGTTCGTTCTAGCCATCACCGGGGGGCCGGTGCTTTACCACGCGGGAGACACATCGGTTTTTGGCGACATGCAACTGATCCGCGAGCTCTACCAACCTCGCATCGTCATGCTGCCCATCGGCGGCTTCTACACCATGGGCCCGCAGCAGGCTGCGCTGGCCTGCCGGCTGCTCGCGCCAGAGACGGTTCTGCCGATTCATTTCGGCACCTTTCCACCGCTCAAGGGGACACCGGCGGAGCTGGCGGCGCTGGTTGCGCCGGGGGTGAAGGTTGTCAATTGGAAGCCGGGGGACGAGATCGCAGTGTAGCGTGAGCGGCGGGCGGTGTGCGGTGAACGGTGTGCAGGCGAGGACGCCCGCACGACAGCCGGCGTGGCTGCCGGCGCTACAGCTTTTACTGGTCGCGCGTTTGCTTGATGGCGCGGGGGGATTGGACGACTTCGTCGGGGCCGTGTGTATCCTGAGCGCCGAGGCGCATCGTGGCGCGCGAATCGGCTGCGCGGCAATTGCGCAGATCGCGCAGGATCTCCTGCTTCTCCCGCGCATATTGGCCGGCCAGGCGCGTGAGAGCGTAGGTAATGATGTCGCTGTGGTGCAGTTCCGCTGCCAGGGGATCGCGCCTCATGTTCAGCCACAGTCGATGCACGAGCTCCACATCCTCAGGGCCCAGCGCAGGCGCATGCGGGCCGATATAGAACACCTTGGTCTCGCCCGATGCGCCGATCACATAGAAGTTGAACTGTCTTTTAGGCTCGGGCAATGCCTCCCAGGCCTGCCCCATGTGGAACGCCTGGTCCTCGGCGCTCATTGAACTGGATTGCCCGGCAACGACGGATTCAACCTCGAGCGAATTCGCCGTCTGGACTAGCGCCGCAAACACGTCGCCGGCCGGTATCACCAGCAAGGAGACTCTCTTGCCGAAGCTTTCGGCAACCGAGACGGCCTTGGTGAAGAGCATCTGCTCATGCTCACTAAAACTCTGCTGCTCGGCGCTCAGATATTCCGGGCCGCCCACGCCCATCAGGCGCACGCTCACCACGACAACGTCTCGATCCACGGTGCTGGTTCGCCCCAGCGTCCACTTCAAGGCCAGCGGATTGGCGGCATCGCGCATGGTCACGATGACGCCGCCGGGCCGGATGGCCGTTGACTCGCGGCTGATCGTCTCCTGATGCTCGAGCTGGAAGTGGTCCTTCATCTGGCGCGCGGTCAGCTCGTGCCTGCGCAGGTTGATGCGCTCCGAAACGGTGAAGATGATGAAGAACGCGATGGAAAACATGATGCCGCTGATGGTGGCGACCGACTTGGTGAACAGGTTTACGGTGGCCACCGACAGCAGCACCATGAAGACTGAAAGCAGCCCCAATGGAATCTCGGTTTTGCCGATGCGGATGTTGGGCGGAACTTTCCAACCGCGTTCGCCGTGATACTTCCAGCGCAGCACCAGCATCGACAGGCCGTTGAAGGTGAACGACCAGATCACGCCGAATGCGTAAGCCTCGCCCAGCATGATGATGTTGCCGCGGCTCACGATGATGGTGAACATCTGCAGGACGAAGACCAGGTTAACGATGCGGTAGCTGGTGCCGAATCGCGCGTGCGGCTTGCGGAACCAGTCGGTGAGCACGCCGTCTTCGGCTACTCGCATCAGCACGCCAGTGGAACCGATGATCGATGTATTGATGGCGCCGGAGAGAATCAGGAATCCCACGACCACGACGAAGATGCGGAAGGCGATGCGCCAAAACATCGGACCCGCCATGTACATGGCCAGGCCGGCGATCAAGTTGTCCTGGTAGGCGGCGTGCTGCGCGGAGGGAATCAGCATCGAAGCCAGCAACGTGCCGCCGCCGGTGAAGATCAAGCTGTAGATGGCGATGACGATAGCCGCGCGCTTGAGGTTCTTGAGCTTCGGATGCGCGATCTCGCGGTTGACCTGAGCAAGGCTTTCCTCGCCGCTCATGGCCAGAATGGAGTGACCGAAGGCCATCAAGACCCCGAAGAAACCAAAGATCGGCAATCCACGGCCGCGCAAAAAGCCGAGCGCATCGTCGCTAAATTTAAGGTGAGACGGGATCGGAGATGGAGGCAGGGAGGCGCCGCGCAGCCAAACTGTGTAGGTGCCCCAGATAAACAGAATCACCACCATGACAGTGGTGATCTGCATAACCCGCAGAGCCTTGTCGCTCGACTCCTCGATTCCCTTGATGTTCTGCCACCAGTAATAGATCGTGACCACCGCGCCCAGCAGAGCGGAGGTGTAATCCATATTGAACTGGATCGGTTGGCCGGCTGTATTCATCAGGGCCGGTGGGAGCCAATGAGATTGATTGGCCACGTTCAACAGCTCGTTGACCAGGCCTGTAATGTATTGGCCGGCGGAGACGCCGGAGATCGGCCCGGTGAGAATGTAGTCGAACATCAGCGCCGACACGCTGAGCTTTGCGAATCCGCCGCCGAGGGCTTCTTTCACCACGCGGTAAACGCCGCCGCGCGTGAACATCGAACAGCTCTCGACGTACACCGCGCGCACCGCGAAGCTGAAGAGCATGATGCCGAGAATGAACCAGGGGGCAGCGGCGCCGACGGCTTGCTCGGCGATGCCGCCGGCGTAGAAAGCGGAGGAGCCAAGATCGTTGAGGACGATGGCGGCTGCGCGCCAGAAGGAGATGAAGGTGAGCATGACCGAGGAAGCGACGATGAGTCGCACACGGTCATTCGGAGGGGCTACGGTCGTTCGGGTAGAGGCCATCGCTAGAGGCTGCTATTCACTTTCACGCGAGCGGGCGTTGCGAGCCAAAATTTTGCCTCACGATGTTCGCCGATTTGACGAAATGCCGTCGAAAAAAGGCGGCCGGAGGCAGAGCTCGAAGGTGCGGCGAGGCGCAGCCGGTAGTCAAAAATCTTTTGAGCGAAACCACCGCTCTGCGATGAGTCTAATTTTCAATGAACACAGTGTCAACGAGAATTAAAGCGCTTTGATTCAGACGCTGTTGAGGGCGCACTCTCGCGCACAACAGGGCGGCGACGATCGCCCAACCCAAGTCTCAGATTTCAAAAGCTATGGGAGGAAGCTGCAGCCGGATGGATAGCTTCGGCTCAATGAGATTCGTTCGCCGTGCAAGCGCCGGCGTCGAAGGCTCGTTCCCCAGGGATTCAGTCTTTGCCGAAAAGCTCTTTGCCGTCTTCGACGAAGCTGATCAGAACAACCACCGCCGAGCCGATCATCCCCAGGAAGAACATCGTTTCGAGAATGCGTATTGCTGCGATCGCGAGGATCATGCGCTCATTCTATCGCAACCCGAATGCTTTACACTCGCCGGTGTATGCAGTCGTCTTCTTCTTTCCGGGACTGGAAGCCGTGGGCCGCGGCGGGACTTTCCGCAGGTTTGCTCGAGCTGCCTTTCCCGTTCGCGGGACCAATGCCTCCGTGGCGCTCTGTGTTTGCGTGGTTTGCGCTGGCGCCGCTGATCTGGGCACTCCTCTCCCACCCTAGCGACAAAAACAAGGACGTCGCGAGGGTGGGGCACCCGCGTTCGGGTGTCGAACCGGAACGGCGTCATCCGCTTCGCCGCGCGTTCTTTGTTTCTTATCTTTGCGGCGTGCTCTGGTACGTGGGCAATTGCTATTGGATTCGCGACACCATGATGCATTACGGCGACATGCCGCCGCTGGCGCCGGAATTGCTGACTCTTGGATTCAGTTTGGTGCTCGGACTCTACTTTGGTTTATTCGGGCTGGGGGTTGTGCTGATTCAGCGGGCGACGGGGTCGACGCGAATCGCGCTGGCTTTCGCTCCGTTTCTGTGGACGGGACTCGACCTGGCGGCTGCGCGGATCACAAGCGTGCCTTGGGACCAGTTGGGGTATTCGCAAATCGACAATGCGCTGGTTAATCAGCTCGCGCCGTTCACGGGCGTCTACGGCATCACCTTCATTCTTGTTGCCGTGAACGCGTTGCTGGCGGGAGGATTGCTTGTCGGACGCAGCTCGAAAAGCCGGCTTGCGACGCGTTGGGCTTGGGTAAGTTGCGGCGCGGTTCTGTTCATCTCCGGCTTTGCGGGTGTTTTTGTGCCGCCACCAAACACGGAGCCGACCGCAACCGCCGTTCTGATTCAGCCCAATCTCGACGTGGGCAACGCCAACAACTGGCGGGGCGCGGAGTGGGACCGCCATATTGCGGAGTTCACGCGATTGGCCGGTGAAGAGTGCAAGACGTACATCGCCGGAATTCCGCAGACCGGCGCGCCCGAGGGTGAGATCATCTGCCCGCCGTATCCCACGCATCCTGACCTGGTGGTCTGGCCGGAGTCGCCGGCGCCGTTCATGGAAGAAGACGCCAGCTTCCAGCAGGCTATGCGGTCTGTCGCATCGGCCACCCAGGCGGCCCTTGTCGTGGGCGGAATCGGAACCGATTTCTCGCGCGAGGAGAATGCATGGAACGAGTACAACTCCGCTTTCATCGTGGACGCCACCGGCCGATTGATTGGCAGGTATGACAAGATCCACCTGGTTCCTTTTGGCGAATACATTCCTTTGCAGAACATGCTCACGTTTGCGCACAAGCTGACGGGCCGTGTGTCTTCATTCTCGCGCGGCTCCGCGCACAGAGTCTTCCTGCTCGATACGCAAAGCGGCGGTGGTCATCGCTACGGTGTTTTCATTTGCTATGAAGCGGTGTTTGCCGACGAGGTGCGCCAGCTTGCGCGCAACGGCGCGGAAGTGCTGGTGAACATCAGCGACGACGGATGGTATGGCGACACGAGCGCGCCGTGGCAGCACTTGAACATGGCACGCATGCGCGCGGTTGAGAATCGCCGCTGGCTCTTGCGCGATACCAACACCGGGGTGACGGCTGCTATCGATCCTTACGGCAGAGTGCGGGAGAGTATTCCGCGGCACCAGGTTGATGCTTTGCCGGCGGAGTTTGGTTTCCGCGACGGCATCACGTTCTACACCGCGCATGGGGACGTGTTTGCGTGGCTCTGTGCCATTATTTCCCTTGGCTTTGTGGCGTGGTCGGGAAGTGTGAGCATTGGCAAGCAGTAAGTCGAATAAGGGAGAGTTGGCAAAGCGCATGAAGACTGGAATCCGTGAAAAGATCTCACATTTCGTTCTGTTTTTCCTGATTGTTTTCGCGGGCACCGCCTTTCTTGCCGTACCTGGAAGAGCGCAAGATCGCTCACAGGGGATCTCCATTCACATGCTTCCCAGAAGGGTTGCAGAGCTTGGAGGCATGAAATGGGGCTTGTCCGTCGATCCATCTCCCAGGCTGAAAGCTGAATCGACCCGAGTTGTTCTTCAGTCAGCGGCCGACCTGATTGCGTATGATCGAAAACAGGACGCAAGCGTTCAGCAAAATGGCATCTGGATTGTCATTACCGATCCGGCAGCATATTCTGAACAAGAAACGTCTCTGCTTGAGAGCGTAAAGTCAAGATGCCGCAAAGAGAGAATTCCACTTTTCATCTGTCGCGCGGCGGATTTGCCAAACGGATGGATGCGCTTCGACCAGTGATCAAGAATCAAATTCAAAGCCAGGTCTCAAGAGCGAAATGTCATTGAACGATCTCGAATTCGCCTACGCTCCCGTGCGCAACCAAGTGCGCGACCTGCGGGAGTATCTTTGACCCTGCCCGCATCCGCAGGGAACTCTCCGAAATAGAAAAGAAGCTGTCGGATCCGGCGTTGTGGTCCGATCCTGCGGCGTCGAAGCCGTTGATGCGCGATCGCAAGCGGCTTGAAGCCCTGGTGCGCGACGACGACGAGCTCGTTCGCCGGACCGGCGACATCGAGACCTACTTCGAGCTTGGGCGCGAGGGCGAAGATGTATTGGTGGACTTGGAGAAAAGTATCAACGAACTGAAAGTTTTCGCCGAGGATCTCGAAGCGCGAACGATGCTCTCCGGCGAGGCCGACGCGCTAAATGCGATTGTGACGGTGCATCCCGGCGCCGGAGGAACTGAAAGCCAGGATTGGGCCGAGATGCTCTTGCGCATGTATCTGCGATGGGCCGAGCAGCAGGGCTTTAAAACCGAAATGAACGACTACCAGGACGGCGAAGAGGCCGGGATCAAATCCGCGACCTTCACCATCATGGGTGAAAATGCGTTCGGGATGCTTGCCGGCGAAAGCGGCGTGCACCGGCTCGTGCGCATTTCGCCGTTTGACTCTGCCAAGCGCAGGCACACATCGTTTGCTTCGGTTTATGTGTCGCCGGAGATCGACGAAACGATTCATGTGGATGTGAAGGTGGAAGACCTGCGCGTGGACACGTATCGCTCCGGCGGCAAGGGCGGCCAGCACGTGAACACCACCGACTCCGCCGTACGCATTACGCATATTCCTACAGGAATTGTGGTGCAGTGCCAGAACGAGCGCTCGCAGCACAAGAATCGCGACAAGGCCATGAAGATGTTGCGCTCGCGGCTCTATGAGTTTGAGCTGGAAAAGAAGCGAGCGATTTCGAAAAAGCTCGAAGACTCCAAGCTTGAAATTAATTTTGGCTCGCAGATCCGGTCATATGTTCTGCAGCCCTACCGCATAGCCAAGGATCATCGGACGAAGGTTGAAGTTGGCGACGTGGACAAGGTGCTCGACGGATATTTGGAGCCGTTTTTGCGCGGATATCTTCTTGCAAAGCGGCGTGGGACGGAGGGGCCGGCTGATGCTGGCGACGATCTCGATGTCTAAGGTGCCAGCCGTGAATCATCGACTGTGATTCCTGAACGGGATCAGCATTAGCGGCGAACGCCACTCTCTCCCATACGTTCTACGGCCCACGACGCACGGGCCACGACACACGAGGAACAAAAAATGTTCAACGATCCGGCCATCATTGAAGAGATGCTCCGCACTGCGAAGACAATTGCTGTTGTGGGCATGAGCGACAAGCCGTGGCGCGCGAGCCACAACATCGGCCGGTACCTGGCCGAATCGGGCTTTCGGGTCTACCCGGTCAATCCTGCGCTCACTGAAGCGTTGGGAGGGCCGTGCTATGCGGGCCTTGACGCTGCGCAAGCCGCGGCCCAAGCTGAAACGGGGCGGGGAATCGACCTGGTCGACGTTTTTCGTGCATCGGAAAACGTGCCGCCAATCGTCGATGATGTGATTCGCCTCCGCATTCCGTACCTTTGGCTGCAGGACGAAGTGATTCACGAGGAAGCTGTGGCGCGCGCCCGCGCCGCCGGAGTGAAGTGCGTCCAGAACGACTGCATCTATCGCGAGCATGCCAAGCGAGACGGTGGGGCAGGAAGCTAGCAGCCCAGAGAGTCTGCGGGGTCGTGCGATTCCTGGTCTCATCCGCCGCGGCGGACGAGACCGGGAGCACCCGCAAAAACGGGGCGGATATTTCTGTAACCTTCGCGGGATAGATTGAGTCCAAGATTCGGGGGATCAACGATTTTGCGGTTGTTGCGCTTCATCTTCGTGCCGGTTTGCGCGCTCGTTTTGGGATCGCCGGCGTTTGCGGTGTCGAACTCGGCTGACGTGCCGCATGTGCACGTACAGCTCGTCTTTCCCATACCCCACGTGTTCCCGGGCGGCGGCACGAACAATGCCGGCCTCTACTTCAAGCTCGAGCCCGGCTGGCACGTTTACTGGCTGAATCCGGGTGACTCCGGCGAGCCACCGCGCATCAGTTGGACCTTGCCCGACGGCTTCCGCGCCGGGCCACTTGAGTTTCCTGCGCCCGAGCGGCTGCCACTGGGCCCGCTGATGGACTACGGATATGAGAATGAGGTTCTGTTCCCGTTTCAAATTGACGTCGCGAGTGGACAGACTTCGGGTGGCACGATCACGCTCGATGCCAATGTGAACTGGTTGGTCTGCCGGGAGGTTTGCATTCCCGAGAAGGCGCAGTTGGAGGAGAAGCTGGATGTTTTGTCGCGCGCGGGAGGCGACACAAGCTTGTATTTTGGTCCCGATCAGGATTTGTGGAATCGCCTCGCGAACAACGTGCCGCGGCCGCTGCCCTACGGTGACACGGCCATCTTCGCGTCCACCGCAACCGGTTTCCGGCTCACGGTTTCGACTGGCCAGCGCGAGACGCAGGCGCAGTTTTTCCCCGAGGGCGAAAGCGTCATCGACAATCCCGCGCCGAAGACAGTGACTGCGACCGCAACGGGGTTTGTTCTTGATTTGAAGAAAGATGCAAACCTCACGGCGAGCCCTGCGCAGCTCAATGGCGTTGTGGAGCTTGCAGGCGGGCGCAACTATGAGATTTCCGCGACGCCGGGGACCGTCAACGCGCCGGCTGCGGCACTTGGTTTCTCGCCCGCGGCTCTGGCGCGCATCGTCAGCTTCGCCTTCCTCGGCGGGCTGCTGCTGAACCTGATGCCCTGCGTTTTTCCGGTGCTGTTCCTGAAGGGACTGGCGCTGGTGAACTCCGGAAACGAAGAAAAGCACAAGTTACGTGCGCACGGATTTGTGTACACCGCAGGGATTCTGGTTTCATTCTGGGCGCTTGTAGCGTTGCTGCTTGGTTTGCGCGCAGCCGGAGCCACTCTCGGTTGGGGATTTCAATTCCAGTCGCCGGTTTTTCTTTTGTTGATGGCCAGTTTGCTCTTTTTTCTTGGGCTCTCGCTCGCGGGACAATTCGAAATTGGCTTGACGCTGACAAGCGCAGGCGGGTCGCTGGCGGCGAAACAGGGATATGCGGGCAGCTTCTTTACCGGAGTGCTGGCGGTCGTAGTTGCCACGCCGTGCACTGCGCCGTTCATGGGAGCGGCGATCGGGTACGCTCTCGCACAACCAGCAACCGTGACGTTCGCGGTGTTTACGGCGCTTGCGTTGGGCCTTGCCGCGCCTTACGTCGCGCTCACACTTCAGCCCGCGTGGACTCGTCTGCTGCCGAGGCCCGGCGCATGGATGGACGTGCTGAAGCAAGCCGTCTCGGTGCCGATCTTTGCGACCGTCATCTGGCTTGCGTGGGTGATTGCGGGAGCATACGGCGCTGAGCTTGTGGCCGTGCTGCTGGGGAGTTTTCTGCTGCTCGCGATTGCCGGATGGTTTCTGGGGCGTTGGCCGGCGAAGCGGTGGGCGACTTCGGTTGCGGTGTTGATCGTCGCAGGTGTTGTGGCCGCATGCTCTGTTGCGCCGAAAGAGTTTGCCGTGGCGCCGTCTTCCGCGCCGGCTGCGTCGTCGGCGGGAGGTCCGGCTGCGGGCAGTTCATGGCAGCCGTGGTCGGCTGATGCGGTCCAGCGTTCATTGGCTGCGGGGCAGCCGGTGTTTGTGGATTTCACCGCGAGCTGGTGCTTGAGTTGCCAGGTGAACGAGCGCGTGGCGCTCAGCCGTCCGGAGGTAATGCAGGCATTCGCCGCGGCCCATGTGGCGCTCTACCGCGCCGACTGGACGCGCGAGGATCCGGCCATCACGCAGGCGCTCACAGACCTTGGGCGCAGCGGCGTTCCGGTCTACGCGCTTTATGCGCCGGGCCAGAGCGCGCCGACGCTTTTGCCGCAGGTGCTGACGCCAGGCATTGTGATGGACGCGCTCAACAAGTTGTCACAGCCTGCAACACAGGCCGCTCCTCCGTCCTCGAGTCAATAGCAAGTCAGCGAGTCAGCAAGTTGGCGACCGGGTGTCGCCTCGCGATTGCTCTCGCCGACATCCTCACCATCGGCATCTAAATGCCGAGGAGGCGCAATGATCGCAAAAACCAAACCGACGCATGAGCAGCCCGGCGGCCAAATCGAAGACAAAAAAGATGACGACCTGATAGACGATGAAATGGTCAACGATTCGCTGGGAACGGTCGATCCTGCCGATTCGACAGGAGACGACGAAGACAAGGAAACCGGCGACGCGAAAAAGGACAATACAGGGAAGCGGGAAGATTAGTGCGTTTCCGTGCAAGGGATCAGGTACTGAGGATAGAGCAGGCTCAGCTTTTCTCGGGCCGCTGTGGAGTTGGCCTTGAGCTCCCATTTCTCAGGCTTTCGCATGGGCGAAGTCTCCAGATCCAACTCGTATTGACGGGTGAGAAGCGGGATTAGCTGGTCCAGTGGGAGCAGTGAACTACCCAATTGGAAGTCGTTAGCCAGCCTCGGATTGGCCGCCGCGGCGGCACCGCCCGTGGCTTCTGCCAAGGCAGCGAAGTCTTTTGGCCCCGGTTCTGCGGGAATGGGCGGGTAAGGATTTGCAACCAAAACTGCGAGCATGGTGACGCCGGCCGTCAGCAGATCGGCCTGGAGTTTCTCCATCGATATTGTGCTTTCATTGTCTCTTCCATCGGAGACAACAACAATCACATCGCCCGCCTCGTGTGGTGTCAGCATTTGTAGCGCGCTCTCGATATTTAGCCAGAGCGGCGTCCGGTGGATCCCTTTTCCCGGCCACCACGCGACTATCCCAGGTAATTCCGCGAAGGCCGCTTTCTGACTGGCGAATTCCAACTGCGTCGACTTTTCGCCGGAAAAGGCAAGAAACGCAATAGAATCGCCGCTGGGAATTTCGCTCACAGCTTGTTCCACGGCTTGTCTCATCATGCCATTGAGATCGATGGTTTCCGCGGAGTCCGGCACGGTACGTTTGCCCACCATGCTTCCGCTGCGGTCCAGGACAAAAACGAAACGCCGTGTCGCGGGCGGAGGGTCGACTCCTTTGATTGTTATTTCCGTGCCCTTCGATTTCGCGTGGAGGTCGTCTGCAAAGAATCCGCCTGCCGGCCCGGAAGCGAGCGCGATCACGGGGACGCTCATTCGACACGACGCCTGGGCCGTTAGCGGCCCGCTATTCGAAAGCGGGGCGGCAACAACCACGCAGGACAGGAGTGCTTTCAACATTCTGGCGCCACCACTCACCCGGATCATTCAATCGGCGCAGCGATTCTAGCACGACCTTTGCGCCATGGTAGGAGGCATTTTTCAAACCAATGATTTCGTGCGAGGCCGCGCAAATCACTTGTTGTGCTTGTCGGCCCTGATGCGGCGAATCTCTTCCATGCGCGCGGCGAGCTGCTTTTCGCGGCCCTCCTGCGTGGGGTGGTAGTAGGTGCGGCCTTTGAGTGAGTCGGGCAGGCATTCCATGTCGGCTACTTTGTTTTCCTCGTCGTGAGCGTAGCGGTAGCCTTCGGCGTAGCCCAGGTCTTTCATCAGGCGCGTGGGCGCATTGCGAAGGTGCAGAGGCACGGGCTCCTGGCGGGTGTGCTCGATGTCGTCCCGCACCGCCCCGAAAGCTGTGTAGACCGCATTTGATTTTGGAGCGAGAGCCAGATAGACGACGGCTTCGGCCAGCGCGAGGTCACCTTCGGGGGAGCCGAGAAAATCGTAGGTTTCCTTGGCCGACAAACACAGGTGCAGCGCCTCAGGCGCGGCGAGGCCGATATCTTCGACTGCCATGCGCACGATGCGGCGCGCGAGATACAGTGGATCTTCTCCGCCCGCGAACATGCGGCCCAGCCAGTAGAGCGCGGCGTCAGGATCGGAATTGCGCACGCTCTTGTGCAGAGCGGAGATCAGGTTGTAGTGCTCCTCGCCGGCTTTGTCGTACATCAGCACGCGGCGCTGCGCGGCTTCGGTGGCGACGATCTTGGTGATGTGCCTGCTGCCATCGGCGACGGCGAGTTGCGCGGCCACTTCAAGCGTGTTGTAGGCGTTGCGGACGTCGCCGCTTGAGTAGCCGGCGATCAGCTCGAGAGCATCGTCATCGGCGGTCAGTTGCATTGCGCCCAACCCACGCGCCTTGTCGGCCAGAGCCCGCTGCAGAAGGCTCGCGACCTGCTCGTCTTTGAGCGGTTCGAGCACGTAGACGCGGCAGCGCGAGAGGAGCGCCGAAATGATTTCGAACGAAGGATTCTCCGTGGTTGCGCCGATGAGGCGGATCGTTCCGCGCTCGACGTAAGGAAGAAATGCGTCCTGCTGGGCCTTGTTGAAGCGGTGAATCTCGTCGACGAAGAGAATGGTGCGTGAGTGCATCTGCGACGCTTTCGCGGCGTCGGCCATCACCTGCTTAATCTCCTTGATGCCGCTGGTGACGGCGGAGAACTCGATGAAGCTGGCCTTGGTGCTTTCAGCAATGATCTTGGCGAGGGTGGTTTTGCCCACGCCGGGCGGGCCCCAGAAGATCATCGAGCTGGCATCGTCGTGCTCGATCTGCACGCGCAACGGCTTGCCGGGACCGACCAAATGCTCCTGGCCCACCAGTTCGTCCAAGTTCCGCGGCCGCATGCGCTCCGCTAACGGGGCGCCTCCGCGCCTCGAATCTTTGGAGGAGAGCATTGGAGAGTCAGGCTGGATGTCGAAGAGGCTCATCGTCGTGCCCCCGCTGCCGCGGGCATTGCATGCAGCAGGCTTTTGGACGAGAGTTGTAGAACTTCGGGCTCAAGGCCGGACAGATTCATCGGGGAACTCCTCGGCGTCGCGATTCTTTGCCTTTCGCTCCTGCTCGCTGCCTCGACGCTTCATACAGCAGCACGCTGGCGGCGACGGCGGCGTTCAGGCTTTCAACCGGGCCGGGGCAGGGAATGGTGATTTCGCCGTCGGCCTTCGCGATGAGGTTTTTTGGCACGCCGTTGCCCTCATTCCCGATGATGAGGGCGGAGGGAGCGGTGAGTTGGGCGCGATCGGCGCTCGTTGCTCCGCGTGACGTGGTCGCGAGAACCATCACTCCGGCCTTTTTCAATTGCTCGAAACACTCTGCTTCACTTGCAGCGATCACCGGCATGCGGAAGACGCTGCCTGCCGAAGCGCGGACCGCCTTCGCATTCCATGCGCTCACGGTTCCGGGCAAACTCACGATGCCAGTTGCACCGAAAGCCTCTGCCGAGCGCAGGATCGTGCCGAGGTTGCCGGGGTCCTGAAGACCGGCAAGAATCAGTACAAGCGTTTTCTCATGGTTTTGGTTGAGAACATGCGACCACGACCAATTCGGCCGCTCAACCAGTGCTGCGATGGGCTGCGGAGATTCGGTGGCGAGCGCCTCGTCGAGCAGCCTCTTCGGCATTTGCAGAACTTCCACATCCCGCTTCGCTTGAAGCTTATCCAGCAGCCGCTCTGCACCCTGCGCCACAAAGATTGTTTTCACGCGCAAGCCTGCCCGCAGAGCTTCCTCAATGAGGTTCGATCCTTCGATGCCCACAAGCGAGTCAATCTTGCGCCCGGGCGCGTTCAGCGCCTTCCGCAGCTCTTTAAGGTGCGCATTATTCTTGCTGTCAACCTCGCGGACCGGCATTGATCTGCATCCTCTCGCTGCTCAAGCCGATTCTACGGCGTTTTAGTGGCTGCGAGCACCTGCTCGGTGCTCTCCAAACTTGCACCACGGCTAGTGCTGTGTTAGTTTCCGAATCTGTAGACACTCCTTTTATTCGGGAACTCAGGTAGGTCTTCTTGTCCGCGGAGATATTGCGCGTCCATCCCGATGAACCCCAACCGGACCGGATCGATTACATCGTCTCCTGCCTGCGCAAGGGCGGTGTTGTCGCGTTGCCGACCGACACTTTTTACGGCCTGGCTGTGGATCCGGTGAACCTTGCTGCCGTGGAGCAGATCTACCAGATCAAGACACGACAGAAGCACAAGCCGCTTTCATTGCTGATTTCGGGCCTGTCGCAGGCTTACGAACTGGCTCGAGACACCGATCCCCTGCTAGACAAGCTTGCGGACCGTTTCTGGCCGGGGCCGTTGACGATCATCGTGCGCGCAGGGACTAAATTGCCGCTGCGCTCGACGGCCAACACCGGCAACGTGGCGCTGCGCGTGCCCGACGCCGCGATTCCCCGAGCGGTGGTGGAGCGCCTGGGCCTGCCCATTACGGCTACATCGGCCAATCTTCAGGGCGCCGCAGAATGCACGAGCGCCGGTTGCGTGCGCGACCAGATTGGCGAGCGCATTCCGCTCATCATCGACGGCGGCCCGACGGGCCGCTCGCAACCCACCACGATTGTCGATCTGACTCTTGGCGCCGGCCGGTGGGAGATTCTGCGCGAAGGCGCAATACCCACTCATGAAATCGTGATGACCCTGCAGCGATAAGATGGTGCGCATGAGGCGCGAAGCCAAGACGAAGCGCCGAAACTGGGCCCTTCGCTTCATCCTCGTGATCGTTCTGCTCGTGCTGGCGGGAGCTTTGGCGTGGTGCCGCTGGGTCTACGTGCAAATTGAGAGCTACGCTCATCTGGACCAGGCTGCTCCCGCGGATGCGATCGGCGTTCTTGGGGCAGCGGAGTACGATGGACGGCCCTCGCCTGTCTATCGCGCGCGACTCGACCACGCTCTCGAACTCTACCATCGCGGCATCGCGCCGCTCATTATCACTCTCGGGGGCCCGGGAGGCGACCAGTTCACTGAAGGCTCGGTTGGCGCCGATTATCTAATCAGCAAAGGTGTTCCGGAGCAGGCCATCATCGCTGAAACCGAGAGCCGCAACACAGAAGAATCGGCGCGCCGCATCGCCGTTATCGCTCAGGTAAACGGGCTCCATCGGCTGGTCGTCGTCAGCGACGACACGCATATGTTCCGCATCCACGCCATCTGCGCCGCCGAGGGTCTCGACGTGCTCACTTCGCCGCGTCCCCGGCCTGCTCAGGAAGACCAGACTCTCGAGGCTGAGCGCATTGCCCACGAGATTCTGAGCTACACGTTCTGGCGATTGCATCTGCATTGAAACAGCGGACTTGCCGCAGAAAGCGGTGTCAGCGGAGATAGCCACTTGGCAAGTTAGCAAGTTGGCGGGGCTTTGCGGAACCGGCGGAGATGGTGGAGTTAGATAGAAAGCAGAAGAAGGGTGAACCCCGCAGCGCTGGCCGTTGACAAAAAGTTCACCGCGTCGTTGTTGAGCAAACCCCGCCGCTCGAGGGTCGCTCCGAGCAGGCTGTCAAAGATGAGCCCGAAGATTGCGCCCGCGCAGCTCAGAGTGAAGAGGCGCCAGTCGCCGCGCAATGCCCAGCATCCTGCGCCGGCAACGATCGCGGCGGCAACCGTCCCCGCGGCGGTTCCTAAGGCGCTCACCGCGCCGTCGGTGCCCGGCTCCGCGGTGCGAAACGAGGTGATCATGCGTGGCCGCCCACCGAGCACCTGCCCGATCTCGGATGAGACCGTATCGGCCGCTGCCTCGGCCAGCGCGGCCAGGGCCATTGCCAAAATGAACGTTCCAGAGTGGGTCCGGAGCGGAAGCCATCGGCTATTCAGGAACCAGATCTTCACGGGCTCACTCGCGACCAGGGCAGCAAAGCCGAGATTAGCGGCAACCTGCGCGGCCGCCCTTCCGCGCCGCGCCTCGGCGGTGCCGAGGCGTTCCTTTTTCCGGCGTCCGGCGCGCGTGGCGGCGAAGGCCAGCAACGAAACGGCGAGCACAGGAATGAGCGCTGAATGCCAGGGCTCATAAGGCGACTCAACGGACGAGAACATAAGGCTCGCCGTGATCAATGCTCCCGTCGCCGCCGCCAACGGAGTGGCCGCACGCAGCCTCCACGTGATGAGTCCCAGCAAGGCGCTCAGCACTGTGGTCCAAATCAAAATGTCGGCGGATTCCGTCGCCCACCCGAAGCCCGCAAGCAGCGCACCCGCAGCCGCGAAGGGCAGCACGGCAAGCAACACCAGCTTCGACTGCCAGGCCAGATTATCTTGAGCCACGCCTCATCCTAACTGTTGGCTGCACCTTGAGAAAGGCCCACATTTCTTTCGCCCGCGATGACGATCAGCGGCCGCCTGCGTCGGAGTTGATGACGGGCTGTTACCGTCTCCCGCGCCCGGCCCGGTGATTTACAATCAGCAGGAAAGCAGGAAAGATTTCGAATGAGGCTTTTTAGCATAAAGTCATGCCCGGCGCGTGTGCTCTTCGCGCAGGCAGGAGCTGCTCTGGCATTGGCGGCTCTCATTGGCGGTTGTGGCGATAACTACAGGCCGGTGGTCACTCCGATTGGGACGAATGGCCCAGCGGCCCAAGTCAGCTCGTACGCCATCGTGGTTTCAACCACGGGATCCAGCACGCCAGGTGTGGTCACAATTATCGATTATTCCGGTGACTCGATCCTGACCGAAGCGCCGATCGGTCCCGGCCCAAAGGTCTTCACGATCGACTCAGTTGGCGCCACGGGTTACACCATCAACAGCGACGCGACACTGTCGAATTTCGCCCTTCAGACTAATTTACAAGCCAAAAACGTTTCTGAATCTACGCTGCCCCCCACGGCGCAGCCGGTCAACCTGTTTTCGCCATCGACCGAGCTTTGGGCGACTGACTTGAGTGGCGACGTGGCCGATCTTTTTACCGGGTCGCCCCAGGCATTTAAGCTCGCGGTCCCAGTGGCCACCCCGGGCAGTCCAGCCACGATGCCCGTCCTCGTTGCTGGAGTTGGAGGCAGCAGCGGCGAGCGCAACTATGTCCTCAGCCAGAATGTTCCCGATACCGCGCCCATGAGCTGCAACGTATCTCCCACAACGGCGCCTACGGGTGTGGCTACGCCAATCGAGCTCTCCAGTAACACGACCGATCCTGCGATCCCGGTGGGCAAGTGCCCCGTTTACGCGGTGCAAACTCCGGACCTTCAACGCATGTACATTCTCAATCGCGGAGACAACACCCTCTCGGTCATCGACACCCGGAACAACACGCCCGACACCTGCACACACTTTCAAAACCAGAATGGGCAGTGGATCACGTGCCATCCTACGATTCAGCTTCCCACAGGGTCGGGGCCCATTTACGCCGAATACAACCAGGCAACCCAGAAACTTGTCGTGGCCAATTACGACGGTGGAACCATTAGCGTCGTTAATGTCCCGCTCGACGAATACGGCAACGATTCCAATACCTACGCGAACAGCAATTGCACGACTTATGCGGCTTGCGGCGCCATCACGGGAGGTTTTGGGACTGTTACGACAATTAAGGTTGGCAACACGGCCACGCCGAACCCGGCGAGCGTAACCGTTCTCGCCGACGGCAGCAAGGCCTACACGGCCAATCAGAACGACGACAGCGGCACGGGCAACGGCTCCGTGACGGTGGTGAATCTCCAGACGTACACGGTAGAAAAGACCCTCACGGTTGAGGGCCATCCGCGCACTGTGGTCAACGTGCAAAACTCAGCGTATTCCAAGATTTACGCGGTTTCACCGGACAGTCCGTATATCACAATCATTCAATCGACGCCGACGGTGACCGATTTGATCGATACGACGGTCCTGATTGAAGGAACGCCCGTCGACATCCGGACCACAAACCAGAACGGCTCGAGCGGCAACAATAACTACACGAGCCGCGTCCCCGGATACGGACAACCCTGTAACTTACCGGGCAGCGCCTCATTGGTTTCGCTTGCGGCATGCCAGGCCATTCCGTAAGGTGCGCGACAGAGCACTGGAATCTCCAAAGGGTCATTCCTTGTATCGGGAATGGCCCTTTTACCGTTTGGGGAGTTTTTAGAGCGATGAAGGGTACACCAGAACCACCCGCCGGCAAGGCAACGATCAAAAAAGCGCGACTCGATGTTGTGCTCGTTGAGCGGGGCCTCGCTGCCAGCCGCGAGCGCGCGCGCTCGCTGATCCTCGCCGGAAGGGTTCTAGTGCGCGAGCAGAAGATTGACAAGCCAGGCACTTCGGTCCCGGTCGACGCGCCTATTCGGGTTCTGGGTAACGACAATCCCTACGTAAGCCGCGGCGGAATCAAGCTGGCCGCGGCTCTGAGCCATTGGAGGATTAACGTAACGGACCGCGCCTGTCTCGATGTGGGCGCTTCGACCGGCGGCTTTACCGACTGCCTGCTGCAGCACGGGGCCGCCGAGGTGACTGCTGTCGACACCGGCTTCGGTCAAATCGACATGAAACTGCGCAACGATCCGCGTGTGCATCTGCTGGAACGGACCAATGCGCGGCTTCTCGAGCCGGGATCGCTGACGGCGCGCGGCGCGGAGCAGGAAATGACCTTTCTCGTCGTCGACGTCTCGTTCATCTCGGCGACGCTCGTGCTGCCGGCCGTCCTAGCCGCGGCGCCTGCGGTTGCTGAGGCGGTGATTCTGGTCAAGCCGCAATTTGAGGCTGGGCGCGAGCACGTCGGCAAAGGCGGCATTGTGCGCGACCCCGAGGCGCACGAACTGGCGGTGAACAAGGTCGCGGATTGTGTCGGATCGCTCGGCTGGAACGTCGTCGAGACCATTCCGTCGCCGATCACCGGCGCCGAGGGGAACCAGGAGTTTTTGCTCTATGCGAGGAGAAGCGCATCCCCGGCAGCATTGGAACCGGCCTAGCGAAGAATGGTTTCTGCTCAATCCATTACACTGGGACGCATGATCTCGGTTGCCATTGTCTCGAAACCTAACAGGGAAGAGCTCAAGCGGCTTTTGCCGGACCTGGTGGCATGGCTGCGAAGGCACAACTATGAGGTCGTGCTCGATCGCGAAGGCGGAGCCTACACGGATGCGGCTCCGTCCATGGATCGCGCTGAACTGCCGTCGCGTTCACCGGGGCTGGTGATTGTTCTCGGCGGCGACGGAACCTTGCTTGCGGCCGCGCGCATTTTTGCCACCGTCGGCACTCCGATCCTGAGCGTAAATCTGGGATTCCTGGGTTTTCTGACGGAAGTCCGGCTGGCCGATCTCTACGCCACGCTGGAAAACTGGTGCGACGGCTGCCACAGCCTCGATGAGCGCGCCATGCTGCACGCTGTGCTTTGGCGCGAGGGCTCGGAGCAGGCGAGCTTCGAAGCGCTGAACGAGATTGTTGTTTCCAAAGGCGACATTGCGCGCATGGGAGAATTTGCCGTGGAGCTTGACGGCAGAAGCGTAGCGCGATTCCGCGCCGACGGCGTGATTGTCTCCACGCCCACGGGCTCGACTGCGTACACTCTGGCCGCGAATGGTCCCATTCTTACGCCAGATGTTGACGCCATGGTCGTCACGCCCATATGTCCTCACTTGCTCACGCTCCGGCCCATTGTTGTTCCTGGCAGCGCGTTGCTCAACGTTCGCGTTGAGGGCGTGCCGAACGTTGCATTGCTCACCATTGATGGCCAGCAGGGAGTCGAGCTCCGACGCGGCGATGAGGTGCGGTGCAACCGATCCATCTACACGGTCAAACTTGTCCGGCTCAATGAAGGCGGCTTCTTTGACGCGTTGCGCACCAAATTGAGCTGGGGTGAATTGTAGAGAGGCCGCGGCAAGGGAGACTCGACCTATTGCGTGAGCGCGGCCAGCAGCACCTGTGCTTTGCCTGCCAGGTTGTGCGCGCCATCCACATCGCCTGAATCCAGTGCTGTCCTCGCTTCTTTCAGAAACTCACGAATCTGATCGGCGGTTTTCTGGTCGGAGTCGTTGAGGGGCCGATTGATGCCGTTGAGACCGTGTTCGATCGACGCAATGGAAGCTTCAGTTTGTTGTCGGTAACTGCCTGGGTCGCCCGAAGAAAGTTGACCGATGGCGCTGACTTCAGAATTCGCACCGACTTCAGGAACGTCCACGAGCTCGGGCGGATTCGCCGACCTCCAGTGCCGGATGAGTGGTTTAACGGTCTCGTCGTGGACCCTCATGTTGTAGAGAGGCCTGCCGGGGATCAATCGGAGCCCAGGCGGAAGCTCAACCGACACAAGCTCAATAGGGTGGACAGGTGGAGCGATCTGTGGCGCAAGCATCGACTGCGGTGGAGTTTTGTGAAAGGGCGCACGGAAGCAGCCGGTGAAAACAAACGGCAGCAGCCACGCAGCGCACTTGGCAGGTGACCTCATTCCCCCAACCCCTTTTGATCTTCAACGACCGCCGGTTGAAGAACCCGGCGTCCCCTGTCCGCGACGGTGAGTGGAATTCGCAGCCGGAATTCCGTGCCACGGCCCTTTCTTGATTGTACGTCCACGCTGCCATGATGTAACTGCAGGATGCGGTAAGTCATGGCCAGTCCGATCCCGCTGCCGCCGATCTTGGTCGTAAAGTACAGATCGAAGATCTTGTCGCGGATTTCATCTGGAATGCCGATGCCCTCATCGGCAACACGCAACAGCGCGGCGTGTACCTGCGAACCTGCTGATGGCGCTCCATTGCCTTTCGACGCCTGAAGCTGTGCTTCGTTTTGGTTTCCGTCGGGTTCGAGAGTGACCTCGAGCCGGCCGCCGTCCGGCATGGCCTGCGCGCCATTCTGAATGACATTGAGCACCGCCTGCTTCAGCAGGTCGGCATCCACATTGGCAATCAATGGCTCGGCCGGAATGCGGCTGATCAGGGTTACACGGCGCATCGTCAGCTCGTCCGCGGCCAGCGCCAGCACGTCGCCAATTACGGGGCGAAGATCCTGCTCCCGGAGTTGCACTTCCACGGGCCGCGCGAAATCCACCAGCGTTTGCACCACGCGGTCCAAGCGCCGGATTTCCACGTCGATTACTTCCAGGTGCCTGGTGGCCGGGCCTTCTTGTTCGCCCAGCTTCGATTTCAGAAGCTCCAAGTGCACAACGATAGCGTTGATCGGGTTCTTGACTTCATGCCCGACACCCGAGGTGAGCCGGCCGATGGCCGCCATGCGCCGCGAGAGCTCGAGTTCCGATTCAATCTGCGCCGCTGACTCGAGGTCGTGCAGCGTTACCAGCGCGCCCAGGCCCTGGTGTGTCTCCTCGTCGTTGATAAAGTCGACGGAAGCCTCGATCCGGCGCCCGCCCTCGGTGCGAATCTCCTGCTTCGACATCCTTCTCCCGGTTTCAATCGACTCACGCAGAGCGCGCCCCAGCGTGCTGGAATCCTTGAGAAATTCGGCCGCGCGCAATCCCAGAATCTTTTCGCCATCGATCTGGAGGAACCGCCGCGCCGCCTCCGATACCAGCACAGCGCGCCGATCCTCGGTAAAAAGCATGATTCCATCCTGCAGATTGCCGAGAATCTGGTCGAGATTTTCGCGCAACGCAGAGTAGACTTCCTCAACGTTGCGCATGCGCTGCCCGATTTTTTCAATCTTCGTGGAAACCTGCGCCGCGACGTCCTGATTCTTCGGCGCGGGTTCCCCGGTGGGCGCTTCGCCCGCCGCGGTCAGGCGATCGAGCTGCCGGCTGATCTCCGTCATAGGACGCAGTGCCAGGTTGCTGAGCGAAAACGCCGCCAGCAGCGCGGCGATAAGGGAAAAGCCCATCAGCCAGAACGCCTTTTTCAACACCGGGTCATAGGTGGCGCGCAAAAGCGACGTGTGAACCCCAACATGAACCGACGCAAAGAGTTTTCCGTTGTTCGCGATCGTAGCGGCAATATCGAGAACCTTGGGCTGGCCAAAGACCTGCATCATCAGCGCAGCCGGGCCGGCCTTGAGCAGATGATCGAAGCTGGCACGCGCGGGCAGCGGCTTTCCCTGGTTGGCGGGGTTTGTGCTGAGCAGGATCGTGCCCTGGCTATCGGCGATATTAACGTCGTAGACCGTAGACGAATAGCGAATGACAGAGACCATCGCCGCTTGCAGGGTGGGATCGTTCTGTACGCTCTCGGCCATGAGCGCGCGCAGTTCGCCGGGATTATTGGGATCGACGGTGAGGCCCGTGAGTCCCGACTGCAGCGCATTCTGGAGCGCAAATCGGACCTGGTCGGCCACCATCAGGTTGGTGTCGTAGGTTTCCTTAACCGCGGCCTTCACCAGTTGGTGCACATACACGCCCGAAACCACACCGGCGATGAGGAACACCAGAGCGGTAATGGCCAGCACGAGTTTGGTTTTCAAGCCCATCGGTTGATTGAACGCCGGCAAACCGGTTTGAAGCCCAACAACAAGACGACCTTTACGCGCGATTCGCTGTTGCCCATTGCTTTGACGAAGATTCTTCCACGATCGGGGAAGAGTGCGCGAACTTTTCAGCGGGTTTCAAAAAACCTCTCGACGCTATGCGTCCTGCCGCTCGCGGCCGTATTCCTTGAGCTTGTTATGCAGGGTCTTCAGGCTCACACCCAGAATCTCCGCTGCCCGCGTCTTGTTTTGTCCTGTTGCCTCAAGTGTGCGGAGAATCAGGAGCCGCTCCGCTTCGTCGACTGTCGCTCCCACGCGTACGGTAATGGCGCTTCCATCCGAAGTTGCCGTTGACGCAGAATCCCGCCCGAAATCCTGCGGCAGATGTCCCGCATCGAGAGGCGCACCGTCGGGGCAAAGAATTACCGCCCGCTCAATGGTATTGCGCAGCTCGCGGGCATTCCCGGGCCAGCTATGCGCCATCAACCGATCCAGCATCGACGGCGCAATGCCTGATACTTTGCGGCCGTGTTTCTGGTTCATCTCTCCCACCATGGCTTCCACCATGGGCGGCAGATCGTCGAGATGCTCGCGCAGCGGTGGCATGGCGATGTTGAATACGTTGAGCCGGTAAAAGAGATCGTTGCGAAGATGGCCTTCCGCGACGGCGCGCTGGGGATCGCGGTTCGTAGCAGCCAGGACGCGCACGTCTGTGTCGATCTCCATGCGGGCGCCGAGCCGGCGGAACTTCCGCTCTTCCAGAACGCGCAGCAGCTTTGCTTGCGTGCCCGATGGCATTTCGCCAATTTCGTCGAGCAACAGCGTTCCGCCCGCTGCCAGCTCGAAGCATCCGGCCCTCCGCTCCACTGCGCCGGTAAACGAGCCCTTTTCGTGCCCGAAGATTTCGCTCTCGATCAGCGTTTCAGGAATGGCCGCGCAGTTGACCGCGACGAATGGCCGTGACTTGCGCGGGCTCAGGTCGTGCAGCGTGCGCGCCACCAGTTCCTTGCCCGTTCCGCTCTCGCCTGTGATCAGGATCGGCACATTCGACGGAGCCACCTGCTCGATGAGGGTAAAGATCTCGCGCATTTTTTTGGAGCTGCCGACCAATTGGCCCAGCACGCCCGACTCGCGCAGCCTTCGGCGCGCGACCTCGAGTTCGATCGCCGTCTGGCGCTGTTTGGTGGCGTTGGCGAGGATCGTCTTAAGCCGCGTCGGGTCCACGGGCTTCTGCAAAAAGTCGTATGCGCCGAGTTTCATGGCATCGACAGCCAATTGGATGGAGCCCATGGCAGTGAGGACGACGACAGCCATGTTGGCGCTCAGGCCATCACTGCCCTCGGCCAGCTTGGTCAACAGCCCCATGCCGTCCATGCGGGGCATCTTCAGGTCCGTCACCACGATGGCCGGGCCAAACTCCTGAGCCTTTTCCCAGGCCTCGAGGCCGTCGCGGGCGATTTCGGTGCGGTATCCCCAGCCGGAGATCAGCTCCGCCAGCCCAGCCAGCGCGTTGGGCTCGTCCTCGGCGATCAAAACCTTTACGGTGTTCTCCATAGGGGACCTTCATTAGCTTACCTTTTCGCGGCGGGATCAGGCCATGAAACGGCCGGTTGAGGCGTTACTTCCGTAGGCGGGGGCGGCACTGCGGCGGAAATGACGCCGGGGTCACGCAAGTTTGATCGGAGAGGAATGCAGTCAGCGTCCGAACACGTAGGTCACTTGATAAAGCCCGCTGTCGATGCCGGGGTTTTCATCGGCGGTATCGTGGTTCGAGATGTGGTGATAGCGGTATTCCACGCGGATCGATTTGTGCAGGCTCCGGTAAATCTCGAATCCCGCGCCCAGATCGAAGGTGAAATTGAAAGATCCTGCCTGGAGGATCGGAATCGGCTGCGTCGAATACATATATCCGCCATGGCCGATGAAGAACGGCTGGATTTTGCGGCGAGGCAGAAAGTTCCATTGCATCCCGACCGGCGACATCGCTTCACCGATGGTCCAGCGCCGTCCGTCGCAGGAATAGGTGAGCGTTCCGCTATAGTTGACGCCATTTTGATCGGTAAAGTTGTAGGGGACTGTGGCAGGCGCGCAGGTGACAAATTGGGCGCCGAAGTTATATGTGGTTTTGGAGGCGACCGGCGTGACTTGGTTGTTGGTCTCTATGCCCACCGGATCGCTCTCGAGCGCAACCGGCAACAGTTCCAGGCTGTATTGCCAGTTGACCATGTTGCCCATCATCAATCGCCGGTTATACGAAACGCCGAAATTCAGTAGCTTGCGGTTCTCGGCGAAACCGAGCAGCATGTGGCTCGAATCCGGTGAATATGCGCCGAGGATTCCAAAGGAATTTTTCCGCGCGTAGTAAGGATTGTTGGCGGGGCTCACCTGGGCGGAGACTTTGACGCTCACCAGCGCGATAAGCTGCAAGGCAAAAAGGCAAGATAGAAGCAAGAATCGGCGCGGGCGACCCCTCTCGAACGTAAGCAAGAAAACTCCCTTTCCCGCATCGAACCGATGACTCAACAGTCTGGCGGTCGGTTCGAGGGTACGAGCCCGAGCTCGCGCACGAGACCAGCAAATAGGATGCAGATTCGGCCGCCAACGGAAAACTGTTCCGGAATGTTCCGTTTCCCGAGGGCCTATACTTCTGTTTTGACTGCGAAACCAATTGTAAGGGAGCACCATCATGTCTTCATCCGCTGTTACCTTCGCTCGTCAGAACCACGCGCGATTTCTCGACGATCTGAAGGCCCTGCTGCGCATTCCCTCGATTTCGACGCTACCCGAACACAACAGCGATTGCCGCAAGGCCGCTGAGGCGCTGCTCTCCGATCTCAAGCGCATTGGCATGGAGCATGCGCGACTCATTGAGACCGACGGCCATCCGCTGGTCTACGCCGACTGGCTGCATGCTGCGGGCAAGCCGACCGTGCTGATCTATGGCCACTACGACGTTCAACCGCCTGACCCGCTCGATGAATGGCTCACGCCGCCTTTTGAGCCGACGGAGCGCAATGGAAACATCTACGCTCGCGGCGCGGTCGACGACAAAGGCCAGGTGGTTGCTCAGGTCAAGGCGCTCGAGTCGCTCATGGCCGCGAATCACACGTTGCCCCTCAACGTCAGGATTCTTTTTGAAGGCGAAGAAGAAGTGGGAGGGGAGGGAATTGAGAACTACGTTGCTTCAAAGCCTGCCGATCTCAAAGCCGATTTTGCGTTGGTTTGCGACTCCGAACTCTTTGCTCCGGGTCTTCCCACCCTCTGCGTGGGCCTGCGCGGAATGATTTATGCCGAGATCGAAGTGCGGGGATCTAAAACCGATCTTCATTCCGGCATGTACGGTGGCGCGGCGCCCAATCCGTTCTTTGCTCTCGCCCACATCATTGCGAAGCTCAAGGACGAGAACGGAAACATTCTCATTCCCGGCTTCTTCGACGACGTTGTCGCCCCGAGCGCCGAGGAACTTGCCGCATGGCGCAAGCTTCCGTTCGATGAAGAGGAGTACCGCAAGAACGAAGTCGGCTCAGCAACACTCATCGGCGAAGCCGGATACAGCGTGCTGGAGCGGACGTGGGCCCGTCCCTCGCTCGATGTCCACGGGATGCCCGGCGGCTTTATCGGCGCGGGCGCCAAGACTGTGATCCCGGCCAAGGCGCAGGCCAAAATCTCCATGCGCCTGGTTCCCAACCAGACGCCCGCAAAGACCTTCGCTGTGTACAAGAGCTACGTGGAGAAGATCGTTCCCCCCGGGGTTAGTGTGGACGTCCACCTCGTTCACGCCGGCGACCCTTGCCTGATCTCCGTTGACAACCGCTACGTCCAGGCAGCCACACGCGCGCTCCACGAGGTCTGGGGCAAGGACACCGTCTTCATCCGCTCCGGCGGCTCGATCCCGATCGTCGGCGACCTGGAACGTCACGTCGGCATGCCCAGCGTATTGATGGGCTTCGGATTGCCGGACGACAATATCCATGCGCCCAACGAAAAATTCAATCTGAAAAACTTTGAGCTGGGCATCGAGTCGCTGATCTGCTTCCTGGAGGAAGTAGGGAAAGACAGGGAATAGGGAGTAGCCAGTAGGGAATAGGACGGCGCCCAGGATGATCGAGCGAGTGGTCTCGATGGACGAGATGGAAGCGGCCGGAGTTGTTCTGGCAGGCGGACAATCGAGCCGCATGGGCCGCGACAAGGCACTCGTGCCCTTTGCCGGCCGGCCGTTGATCGAGCATGCGCTTGAAGCACTTGAAGAGGCTGGCCTTTCGGTCTCGATTGCTGGAGCCAGCCCCGCCGCAGAGTCCACTCTTGCCGCTTATGCCCCCATCATTCGTGATTCGCAGAGGGGACTCGGGCCCCTGGCCGGGATTTGCGCCGCGTTGGAGGCCGCGTCCACTCGGTACGCCGTCTTTATCCCGGTCGATCTCCCTTTGCTGCCGACGTCGCTCATCACTTACCTCCTGTATCGTGCGCGAATCACCGAATGCGCCGTGACGGTTCCCACTGTCAACGGGTTTGCCCAGACATTTCCCGTGGTTCTTGATCGATGCGTGCTTCCAGCGCTTCTGGCGGCCCTCGTTTCAGAAAAGCGCGGCTGCTTTGCGGCCTTCGAATCCGCAGCGGAAGGCCTGGGTCAGCGCATTGCCGGCATTCCGGTGGAACTGCCGGTTCAATCGGGACAAGTGGCGCACCCTTGCGGTCTGCCTCCTTTTCGGTGGTTCCTCAACGTGAATACACCCTGGGATCTTCAGCGGGCGGAGCAGCTCGCGGCGCACTCGATCGCGTAAGCTGAATGCATGGCGCCTGATGAAAACCCCGTCGGCCCCGGCCCTTTGGAGCCGCTCGAAGCCGAACTTGACGTGCTCGCGGATCCTGGGAAAGTTGCGCCGCAACCATTGCCGGCGACCGCCGCTCAATCGCCAGAGCCCATCATCGTATTCAACAACGTCTCCATTGCCTTCGACGGCCGTGCTGTCCTGGAGAATGTAAGTTTTTCGGTGAACCGGGGTGAGACGCTGTGTATCATGGGCCGCAGCGGCGTGGGCAAATCTGTTTCGCTGCGCCTGCTTATGGGTTTTCTCAAACCCGACTCCGGATCGATCCAGGTCGAAGGGCAGGAGATCACCGGACTTGACGAAGAAGGTCTTCGCACGATTCGCAAACGAGTGACGATGGTCTTCCAAAACGGCGCCTTGTTTGACTCGATGAGCGTGCGGGAGAATGTCGCCTTTCCCTTGCGCGAGAAAGGCGGCCTCGCCGACGACCAGGTGGATCAGATTGTCGGGCGGCTCATTGGCCTGACTGGCGCCGACGACGTGGCAGACGCCTTTCCAGGAAGCCTGTCAACGGGGCGCAAACGTGCGGTCGCGATGGCCCGGGCGCTGGCTGCCCAACCGGAGGCCGTCCTTTACGACGAGCCCACAACCATGGTCGATCCCATCACCGCGCGCCGGCTTGGCGGGCTCATTCAGCGCCTGAAGCTTCAGCTCGGATTTACCAGCATCGTGGTTACGCACGATACGCGCTTCGCCGAAGAGCTCGCCGACTCCGTGCTGTTTCTGCACCAGGGCAGGGCGGAATTCTTCGGTCCCCTTAGTGGCTTTCTTGAGTCCACCGATCCGCCGATCCGTCAGTTTCTCACGCTCGATGCTTATGTATTACCTTCAGATTAAATGAGTTACGGGATTTATGCCTTCCAAGTTAATATGGTCTTGGCCGCCAGAATCACTCTCTGGTAACCAATTCGTTGCATTCGCCAGTAATCAGTCGGCGTTATGATTCTCTTGCCACCTGTTTCCCTTCTGGGCCAAGCTGGAGTCAAGCGATTGCACCCCACAACGCGTCGAATTCGGCGGGACGAGCTACGCTCAGGGTATTTCGCGTCTATAAATAAAAAGAGCTTCAGTCTTTATCTTGTCTTCATTGCACCTCCTTTCTCAATGCGCGGGCGACTGCGCAATCCGGGCCTACAATCCAAGCGAATGGTTCTTCGGGGAACGTTCAATTCATATCTGCGTGCCGCTCCACAGAATGGCTTGTGTACCCAGCCGTTCAACCCCGAACAGCAATCGCGTGAGGAGTCTTTCCTCAAGGAAGTTGTTTGTGTTCCATCTGAACTTTGTTTTTCTCGTGTTGCACGTCAACCCCAGCAGCCCGTATCCCAGGCGCTTAGAAAGATCCTGAGGTCTGCGTAGACCCTATGGCGAGTTCGGATTTCTGGCAAAAGCTGTCATCGTCTTTGACTGCTTCGGCTGAATGGGACGCCGGAGCCGCAGGCAACCACGTGCGAGCTACGCGGGGCACCGCCAAGATGTGGATGGCGATGGACGCCCTCACGGTCTTCCTTGCCGCTATGGCGGCTACACTCTACCGGTTTCACGCCAGCCCAATGAGCGGCGTGCGAAAGTTTCTTGACGGAACCATGTTTCGTGGCTTCTCGGTGTGGATCCTGATGGCTCTTTTGTGCGGCTTCGCTTTCGCCCTCATTGTCACCAGTCGGCGTCTGCATCTCTACACGCCGATGCACATGACCAACTTCCTCCATGAACAGAGGATGAGCGCCCAGGCCTGCCTGACTTCCGGTCTTTTGCTGACCGGAGCGCTCTACCTGGTCAGGGCGGAAACCATCTCCCGTGGCGTCGTACTTGAAACGATTGGCCTAGTAACGATCGGCGTGGGACTCCGCCGATTTATTTATCGCGTCCTGCTCTATCAGCGCTTTGACCGAGGCCTGGATACGCGCAATGTGCTTATCGTCGGGACGGGGGCCGAGGCGAATGCGCTTCGCCAGCATCTCGAGAAGATTCGCCACCTGGGCTACACATTCAAGGGGTTCATTCAGTTGCCTGGTTGTTCGCCTCATGACGACGTCTCTGAAGACATCGTGGGCAACCTCGAAACTCTCTTCCAGCACACGCGTAAACAGTTCATCGACGAGATTTTCTTCACCACTCCGTGCGAGCGTGGCATCGTCCAGAGAGTTCTGGAGCAGGCTCGCGTGCATGGGGTAGATCTGCGCGTGATTCCCGACCTTTATGACGGCCTGGCGTGGAACAGCCCAATCGAATACATTGGCCAGTTTCCGACCATCCCGCTGCACCGCGGCGCGGTGCCTGAGATCGGCCTCATCTTCAAGCGCGTCTTTGACACCGTGTTTTCCGCATTAATTCTCATCATCCTTTCGCCGCTTCTGCTGGCGATCGGCATCGCCATCAAATTCGATTCCCAAGGATCGGTTTTCTATTCTTCTGAACGCATAGGCAAGAAAGGCGTGGTTTTTCGCTGCATCAAGTTTCGGACCATGGTCCGCGATGCCGACAGCCGCCGAGCTGAGATTATGCACATGAACGAGCGCGACGATGTGCTGTTCAAGGTTTCAAACGATCCCCGTGTCACTCGCCTGGGCAAATTCCTTCGCAAGTATTCGCTGGACGAGCTGCCGCAATTCATCAACGTCCTTCGCGGCGAGATGAGCATCGTAGGGCCGCGTCCACCCCTGGCCGGCGAGGTGCGCAAGTACGATCTCGACCACCTGCGCCGCCTCGACGTGACTCCGGGCATCACAGGCCTTTGGCAGGTGCAGGGACGCCAGGATCCGTCCTTCGCCAGCTACGTCTCTCTCGACGTGACCTACATCGATAACTGGAGCATCTGGCTCGACTTCAAGATCATGATGCGCACCGTTGCCGTGGTCTTTTCCGGCACAGGAACGTAGGCAGCTGCTTGCCTTTTGAGATGTGGTGGCGGGAGCGGATCGACAACCGCAAGGCCGGTCTTAAACCAGTCCGGTGGTCCGCTTGACTTCAACATCCTGAAACTCTTGAATGTTTTCTATCGGTTTTCTGGCTTCGGCCGGAGCGGCTTGCGCGATTGCCTGAGGTGACCGCTCCATGCGCGGCTCGGTGTTTCGTCGCACCCTTAGATTGTTCACGGCATACTCGATATAAGGTGACTTCAATTCCGGATCCTTGCCGAGGAAACGGCAAGTCGCCGTCACCTGCTCAACAATGAATGTGGGTTGAAAACCTGCAAGCTCGAGTTCCTTTTCTTTGGTGATCATATACACCATGAAATTGAAGACTTCGTCGCTGAGGGTCAGGTTATGCCGCGCGCATTCCATTTGGAAGATGCGGTGGAACTGGTCCAGGCCTGGCGGCCCGACTTCGATTTTGTAAGGAAGCCGGCGCAGAAAGGCCGGGTCCATCAGGTCTTCCGGATTCAGGTTCGTCGCAAAGATCACGATCTCTTCAAACGGGATGCTGAAGCTGGCGCCCGAGCGTAACTTCATGTAATCGACCCGGCTTTCCATGGGCACGATCCACCGGTTCAAGAGGTCTCTGGGGCTGACGAACTGGCGTCCGAAGTCGTCGATGAGGAAGCAGCCGCCCAGAGCCTTCATGTGCAGCGGCGCTTCGTAGTAGTGCCCCTTCTCGTCGTAACGCAGATCGAGCATGTCGAGAGTGAGCTCGCCACCGGCGACCACGAACGGGCGCCGGCAAGTGACCCAGCGCTTGTCTCGGGTGTCGCGCAGGAAGGTTGCGGCCTCGGAACCCGCTTCTTTCTCGGCTGGAAGGTTCGCCTGGATGTGAAGCCTTGGATCGTAAAAGCGAATAATTTGCCCTTCGACCGTGATGGCATAGGGCACGTGGATCACATCTTTAAAGACGCTCGCGAAACTGAGAGCGACTGAAGTCTTTCCGTTTCCCGGGGGGCCATAGAGCAAGATCGCGCGGCCTGAATTCAGGGCCGGCCCCGCCTGTTCAACGATGGTTTCGTCCATCGTGAGTTCCTTAATGGCCTCATGGACGTTCTCCAGCGTCACGCGCTCGTTGGTCGGCTTCTGCATGTTGACGCGGTCAATGAATTCGGCCAGTGTGACCGGCGCGGGACCGATGTATCCCGACCTCTGCAGCGCTTCCAGCGTCCAACGCTTACCCTCATCGGTCAAGGCATAGCGCATGTCAAGAACGCTGTCTGAACTCATCGCGCCCAGCGTATAAATCAGCTGCCGCTGAATGGCGATATTCGCCAGATCCATGACGACATGCTGAGGGAGTTTGATTCCATCCGAAATCTGGCCGATTTTCTCCAGGCGTGAGGAGAACATCAGCTTCATGAAGAGAGCCAGCAGGTCGGTGTCGGCGATGCCGGTGCCTTCAATGTCAGCGGGTTCTTGAGGAACGCGATGGATGAACCGTTCGATCGTGCGCGCTTCGACCAACCCCAGCGCGACCAGATTGTCGCCGAGGGTTCCCCCCTGTGACACCTGGCGCTGAAGGGCAGCGGTCACGTCTTTCTCCGTGACCAGGTTGGCACGGATAAGCAGCTCGCCCAATTTCATTTGCGGTCCGATGGTCTTCCCCCGACTCGAGCTGTTTCGCAGTTACAGTGTCTGAAGCCTCTTTCGCCAAGTGGATTCCTTATTAAGAAGAATCCATCCTTCTCTTCGGCTTGAATCAGCTACGACAACTGCGCAATCGCTCAATGAATCTGTCTTCAGCAGATTTCGTCGACCGCCCCCACCGTGCCTTTAGGGATGGGTCAATTCGTTACGCTCTTGATTCTAGGCAGCTACTTTCGATCAAAGAAATCCCTCCATTTGGGGATGATTGGATAAAGCATTTCTATTCATTGACTTAGCTTTTTCGGCTCTCGGATGGCCGACCAGAAAACGCCTCTTCGAGCATCCTGCATTCCCTGCGGGTCTCCCTGGCTCCCTCGATGCCAGGGTTCCGCTCCCCCTCCATTTACACTGGATTTGTGAAGATCGCACTGGCCCAGATCGATCCCACGGTCGGGGATTTCACCGGAAACCTGAAGAAAATTGTGGCATTCAGCCAGCGCGCCGCCGATTCAGGGGTGCGCCTGACCGTCTTTTCCGAGCTCGCGATTTGCGGCTATCCCCCCGCCGACCTTCTTGAGAAGCCCAGTTTCCTCGCTCGATGCCAGTCGGCGGTCGACGAGCTTCGTGCCGCCACGCGCAATTTGCCCACGGCGGTCCTGGCCGGTGTGGCGCTGCCCTCCGGACGAGAGGACGGCAAACCAGCCTTCAACGCTGCCGTACTCATCGACCGCGGCGAAGTGCTCCTGGAGCAACACAAGCGGCTCCTGCCGTTCTACGACGTTTTCGACGAACAGCGGTACTTTTCGCCGTCCGGACCGCAGAGAGTGGTCGAGCTCGAAGGCACGCGGCTGGCGATCACCATCTGCGAGGACGCGTGGAACGATAAGAATTTTTGGCCGCGCCGCCTTTACTCCGTCGATCCGGTGGAAGAGCTCATGCGCCAAAGCCCGGCATTGCACATCAACTTGTCGTCCTCGCCTTTCTGGCATGGCAAGCGTGGCGTTCGGCGCGAGATGCTCGCCGCCATCGCGCGCCGCGACCGCATTCCGGTGCTGATGGCGAATCAAGTCGGCGGCAACGACAGCCTCATCTTCGACGGCTCCTCGCTGGCTCTCAATGCGCGCGGGGAGCTGATTGCGCAGGCCGCTTCGTTTGAAGAAGACCTGGTCATCGTCGATCCATTCCATTCTTCGCCCGTGCCAATTCCCGAGGACGACGAAACCGAAGCCGCCTACCGCGCCTTGGTGTTGGGAACGCGCGATTATGTCCGCAAGTGCGGGTTCAGTAAAGTGGTCATCGCTTTGAGCGGCGGCATTGACTCGGCGCTGGTTGCGGCGATAGCCGCCGATGCTCTGGGTGCGGAGAACGTGACCGGCATCGGCATGCCGAGCCCTTATTCCTCTTCAGGCTCGATCGACGACAGCCGGCAGTTGGCGGCGAATCTCGGCATCCGCTTTGAGACCGTCTCGATCAGCGAGCTCTTTGCAGAATTCAACCATGTGCTCGCGCCGCTTTTCCGCGGATTGCCACCCGACACAACCGAAGAGAATATCCAGCCTCGCATTCGCGGCACGATTCTAATGGCGCTCTCGAACAAGCTGGGCGCGCTGGTGCTCACGACGGGGAACAAATCCGAGATGGCCGTAGGCTATTGCACGCTTTACGGAGACATGGTGGGCGCGCTGGCGGTCATCGGAGATCTGGTCAAGACGCGGGTGTATGCCGTTTGCCATTGGCTTAACCGCAACCAGGAAAAAATTCCGGCGGCGATCCTCCTGAAGCCGCCTTCGGCCGAGCTGCGGCCGGGCCAGATGGATACCGATTCGCTGCCGCCCTATGAAGTGCTGGATCCCATCGTGGAAGCTTATGTCGAGCGCTATGAAACACCGGAATCGATCGCCGAAGAGCGCGGTTTTCCCCTCGATCTCGTCCAACAGGTGGTGCATCTGATCGAGCGCTCCGAGTACAAGCGCCAGCAGGCCGCTCCGGTGCTGAAGGTGACTTCAAAGTCATTCGGCATGGGCCGCAGATTTCCGATTGCTGTGAAAGTGCAGGTGTGAACAACCGTAAATCGTGAGTCGTGTTTCGCGAACCGCTGTGCGCCCGTTGGTTCCGCAGCAAATGACGGCCCACGATCCACGAACCGCGCCGTGATTAGCCTCTACGCCGCATCAACATTTAAGCTATTGATTGGGAGTCTTCCCAGCCTTTAAGGAGAAAAGCTTGATCCGTCTTTCAACCCGATTCATCGGCGCCGTCGCGCTGATTGCTCTGTTCGTACCCGCACTCCAGTCCGTCGCCCAGCAGCACGTGCCGCCCGCGCCCGATACCACTTCCGAGCCGTCCGCGCCGACGCAGCAGCCGTCAGATACAACTCCCGCAGACCAGCCTCAGCTTCAGGCTCCGCCTGCGGCGCCGGCTCCATCCGGCCCTCCAGTGTTCCCCAAGCCCGATCCTGCCAACTTCACAGCAGCCGCTCCAACCAAAGAGACCGTGAACAGCTTTCTTCAAGCCAATTGGGGATACGACGCAGACCGGATGTGGCAGGTGCAGGCCATTCTGAAAACGCCTGCCGACGGCGTCAGCAAGGTCATCGTCCTGGTTGGCGACAAGACAGGAAAGCAAAAACCCCAGGTCCTCACCTTCCTAGTTCTTCCCGATGAAAAGCACATTATCAGCGGTGACGACATCATTACGTTCGGCGCGAACCCATTCGCTGACGCGCGCCAGCAATTGCAGCAGCATGCCAACGGCCCATACCGCGGAGCAGCATCGAAGGACCTTGAGTTGGTGGAGTTTGCCGACTTCCAATGCCCGCACTGCAAGGAAGCGCAGGCGAACATGGACAAGCTGGCTACGGATTATCCCAAGGCGCGCTTTGTTTTCGAGAACTTTCCCATTGCCTCGCTGCATCCGCAGGCAGTGAGCGCCGCCGAGTACGGTATCTGCGTTACCAAGCTGGGCGGCAGCTCGGCGTTCTTCCAGTTCGCGAATGCGGTTTTTGACGGTCAGGATGGCCTGTCGAGCCCCGATGGCGCAACGCTCACACTCAACAGCGCCGTCACCAAGGCCGGCCTCGATCCCGCCAAGGTTTCAGCCTGCGCAGCAACGCCTGAGGCCAAGGCGGATGTCGATGCCTCTGTGGAATTGGGAAAAGGAATCGGCATCGTCGAAGTGCCCACGCTTGTCATTAACGGCCGCACGGTTCCTGCTACAGCTCCCTATGACTTGCTGAAGAAGATCATCGACTTCCAAATGAAAGCAGACGGAGTAGCCGGCCAGTAACTGAATCGCCATGGTGAAAAGGGCGGGTGAATTTACTGCTGCGTGCCGCGCTCCACACGCATCATCGCCGTGTGTCCCGCTGCTTGGGTTCCGCGGATCACATGCGGCGTCATCACGATCACGAGAGTCGCGTAGTTCTGCTGCAAATCTTTGCTGCTGATATCGTTCAGGCCGGGAATCTCGCTGATTCCCGGCGTACCGCTGATCGACTGGCTCTGCGATTTGTCCATCTCTGTCGCGATGACCGCAGCCTCGCCCAGCCTCAGCGTCACAATTCCGGAGTAGGCGCGGTTATCCAGCACGGGATTTCCATCGATCGAAGTCCCCGCAAGCGAATCGAGCTTCAGGTCGATGGCAAGCGCCACGTCCCCATCACGCAGGACTCTCGGGTTCACCTTCAGGTTCAAACCGAGGTCCTGATACTGCACCATGGGAACATTCGGCACCGACGAGGTCAGCGATGACAGCAGCGACGACAGGCTGCTGGAGCTTCCCGCACCCGTTAATCCGGCAATGTTGGGGATGTTCGGTGACAGGTTGGAGTACGAAGACGTCTGAATCGGGTACCTCTCGCCTTCCTTGATGGTTTCGTCCTGCCCGTCCTCCATGCGCAACTCGATCTGGTCGAGTTCTCGCGAATCGGACGAGTTCAGGTTCAGGTTGAATGTCGCGGCGCCGGGCGACAGTGCCGATTCCGTCAGCCCGCCGCCAAACAGGGCGAATCCGCTCGACAGCAACGGGCTTGAGACCTGGCCGGAGGCGATGAGAATGCCGAGGATGGCCAGCGGATCGTTCGCAGAAGCGAGGCCCGACGAAATAATCTGCTGCACCAGGCTCGCATTCTGGCTCAGCAGCGACTGCTCCTCGGCAAACACGTTGAACGCCGAAATGCTCTGCGGCAACTGCACTCCGGTGTTGCGCGTGCTGGTATGCGCCACCTGAATCATGCGCACATCCACAAGCACTTCGCTGCGGCCGTCAATCAGGCTCTTCATGGTGGAGTTGAATGCATCCAGCGTCGATGCCGGCGCGCGAAGGGTCAGGCTCTTCGCCGATTGCGAAGGCTGGGCCTGCTGCACCTCAAACACTTCTTTGGCCAGCGTTGCCACTTCGGTCATTTCATCGGCGCTCAAGCCGGAGAGATAGACCGTTTCTGTCTCCTGAGGTATCAATCGCGCTCGATTCTCGCGGCTGTCGTCGGCCACCAAAGCGTGATGCGCATCGAGCGCGACGGAAAAAGTGTGCGTTGCCATTCCGAGAATGCGCATCGCATCGTCAAAGCTCACGTCGTCCAAGTCGAGCCGAATCTGCGTCGGCCGCACACTGTCATCGAGCATGGCTTTCACGCCGTACGCTTTAAACACCTGGTCAATCACCTGGCGCTGGTCACTGTGCAGGTGAAAGCTCTGCTTAGCCGGGGACGCCAGGATCTTTTCCACGCCGCCTATTTCGCTTGTAGTTTGCCCGTATAACGGTTTGGGTGCGGCGCGCACCGATTCGTCGGCCAATTCGTCCAGATGCTGGCTGACCTCGAAGTTTGTGGGATCGAGCGCGAGGGCGCGACTGAGAGCGGCGCGCGCGCCGGGCTCATTGTTCAGCAGCCGGTCCTTGGCTGCCTCCTGGATGAGCGCAGTCACTTCGTGGCTTTTGGCGACAAGGGCCGCGAGCCGGTAGTTGGCGTTGGAAGGGTCGAGTGCGGCGGCACGATCGAAACCCTGCATCGCCTCGTCAAACTGGCGGTTCAAAAACAGCTTGCTCGATTCAAGGTAGCGTTTTGACGCCCGCCTTTGATCGCTGCTGCGCGGCTCTTTCGTTTTGGACGGGCTGGGAATCTCGGTGTCAGCCGGCGCCGCCTGACTTGCAGTGGTTCCTTCGCCGCCTGCCGCGCCTGCATTGGGGTTGGCCCCTTCGTTGGCAGGAGCGTCGTGGCTGCCAGCTGTGCTTTGTGTTGCTTGTGCCACAGGAATGCCCGACTGCGCCATCAAGACGCTCGCTCCGACGGCTACTGCCAGCACGGCGCTGAATAACTTCGCTGCCGTGCGCATCCACCCGCGCCGGGTTTCGGTTCCCGGCTCCCGCTTGTCGACCGCTGCCGCTCGCATTCTCATCGTGTTCCCGGGGTCATTGCCAGCAAATCCTTCAGCGAGGTTGCACATGCCTCCGGCTGGCAACGCTGCAACTCGTCAAAGGTATATTTTCCCGTGGCCACGGCGATCACGGAAAGAAAATTGGCCCGCGCGGCCTCGATGTCCAGCGGAGTGTCGCCCACAACGCAGATGCTTGCGACATTATGCCCTTTGTTTCCCGCCAGCTCTCTTGCCTTCATCGCCGCATGTCCGATCAGTTTGGCCCGCACCGGAAAATGGTCGCTGAAGCCGCCGAATCGGAACCACTCGCGGAGGCCGGCCTTCTCAATCTTGATCCAGCCGATGGCCTCGAGGTTTCCTGAAGCCACGCCCAGCAGCGCGCCCTTCTGAGCGAGATGCCGGAGAACCTCTTCGATTCCCGGCGTCAGTTCCGGGTCAAGCTCCTGCCGCCTTTCAGCGACAGAATTCCGCATTGCCTCAAGGATGGCGTCGTAGTGACTCTCAAGAACATCGTCGGAGATTCCCGCCTGGCGGCAAGCCTCGCGCAAGATTGCGGTGTCTGTGCTGCCGTGGATCTGAACCCCGGCCAGGGTGATCTCGAATCCAGTTATCCGCTGAACGCTAGCCGCAACCGATTCATAATGCACACGGTCACGGCTGCGCATCAGCGTCCCGTCGATATCGAAAAGATATGCGTCCTGCCCGTCCCACACGAAATCGCGCTCGATCACGACTCGGGCTTCGCTGTTCTGTTGTGTTTTCTGCATGATGCGGGCCGAACGCTCTCAGCGGTTTCGGGGAACCGGCTTGGCCGGCGGCAACAAGCGCCGCACCGGTGTCAGCCTTGGCGATATCCCTGGCGAAACGCGCCATATACAGGACGTTCGCTCCGCGGCGGACGCTTGAGCTCGGCGCGGACCTCGGCCAGCTCCAGTCCCAGTTCCGCCATCGCGCGGCTCAGCGTGTTGCGATGCATCCCAAGCTCTTCCGCCGCCTTACACTGGTTTCCCCGGTGCGCCACGAGCACCTCACGCAGATATTGCTTTTTGAACTCGCGCACCGCCTCATCGTAGCGGATTCCGCTCGAGTGCATTTGCGTCACCAGGCTCTCCAGTTCTCGTTTCACTCGTCCCTCTTGCCAATTACGAACAATCAGTCTAACCCGTCCCGCGCCCTTCGTGCAGAACAATTTCTTAGTTCGATCCGTGGGGGTGCATCCACTCGGGCGATTCGTGTTCCAAAAGCAGCAGGCCCTTGCGCACGCGGTCGCCCAGATCACCCGGAGTCACTTTCTCGCTCATGTGGAGCGACCCGAAAAACAGAGGCGGCAATTTCGCCTGGTTTAACCATTGCTGCCCTGGATAAAAGGCAACGATGACGAGGATGCTGATGATTACAAGGAACACTCCCTGAATGAAACCAAGGATTGCCCCGGCCAAGCCATCCAGACATCCGAGGCCCAACTTGTCGGCAAACTTTCCAATCAAGCCGCCGATCAGGTTCGCGAGCCCCATGACCAGCAGTGCGATCAACAGGAACGCCACCGTGTTGGCCACCGCGTCGGCCCTGAAGATCGGCAACAACAGGGAGCCGACTCGCTGGTAATTCCAGGCCGCCAACGTGAGCCCCAGGATCAATCCTGCCAAAGAGCAGGCGGTGCGGAAGAATCCCTGCGCGAGGCCACCCAGGGTCGCTCCCGCGAGCACCACCACAATGATCCAATCGACCCACGTCATATTCTGCTCCGCCCGCTGAAGGGCTTGTTCACAAACCCTACTTGTCCATCTCCCGTCCGGTCAAGCGCCGGAAGGCTTCGAGGTATTTGGCTCGTGTCCGTTGCACAACCTGCTCGGGCAGAGCCGGCGCCGGCGCCTGCTTGTTCCAGTGAATCTCTTCCAGGTAGTCGCGCACAAACTGCTTGTCAAAAGAAGGCTGTGCGCCCCCGGGTTTCCATGCTGCGGCGTCCCAAAAACGCGAGGAATCGGGAGTGAGAACCTCATCGGCAAGGATAACGCCTTCGGCGGTTTTGCCAAACTCGAATTTCGTGTCGGCCAGGATAAGCCCGCACGATTCCGCGTGAGCGGCGGCCGTCCGGTAGATCGCAAGCGTAAGCTCCTTGAGTTCCGCCGCCTCGGCCGCACCGATCTGCCTCTCAACGGCAACATAAGAAATGTTTTCATCGTGCGCGCCGTCCTGGCTCTTCGTGGCCGGCGTAAAGATTGGTTCCGGCAGCCGGGATCCGTCTTTCAAATCGGGCGGAAGCTTTATGCCGCACACCGATCTCGATTCCCGATACTCCTTCCATCCCGACCCGGCCAGATATCCGCGCGCCACGCACTCCACGGGAAACATCTCGGCGCGCTTGACCAGCATCGAGCGTCCTTCGAGTTGGTCCTTATACGGTCGGAGTGCCTCCGGATACTCCTCCACATTTGCGCTCATCACGTGGTTCGGAACCAGATTCTTGAGCAGATCGAACCAGAACAGCGAAATCTGCGTGAGGATCTTGCCTTTATCCGGAATACCCGAACCGAGCACGTGATCGAACGCGGAAATCCTGTCCGTCGCCACCAGCAGAAGCGCGCCGTCCACCGCATACAGGTCGCGCACCTTGCCGCGGCCAAGCAGGGGAATGTCGCCAAGGTCGGTCGTCAGCAATGCTGCCATTTTGATTGTTCCTCTTGAATTGGTCTACCTGGATTGCTCGAGCGGGGGGCTGAATTCTCGATTCTCCAGCGGCGGAAAGGGTTTGTCAATCAACCGTGACCGCATTGCAGGCCGGGATTCCTCGCGTTTTGCCTCAGCACAAACCCCTGTGACGGCCGTCACTTACCCCGTTTGCCACTTCGGAGACACTTCGGTTGTCAACATGGTTCGGAGGGCGCGTAAGAAAGCTCTCTTTGAGCCGGGCGACACGAGGCAGTTGTGGAAAGGGGAAGCCGCGGCTAGCTTCGTTTAATACGTGGGATCGCCAGTAGTCGCGTGCTACCGACCTCCAGTGCCGACTACTGGTCCCCGTCTTTATCTTGTGTACGTAGATCTACAAGCGCCTCCGAGGCGAAGTTTTCCTTCGGGGGCGAATTTTTTGCCCTGAAAACCGGGGGCCGCCGAAGATCCAGCGATCAACGCGGTTAATCTGCAGGGGCTGGCCGCGTCGCAAAGAGCCTCTCAATCCTCCGGTCTGGAATAAGCCACATGAGAGCCACCACCACATAAATCGCCTGCGAGATCCAGCAATTCCAGAATGCGGTGGGTATCGCCACGGCATATAACACCAGCGATGCGCGCCCCTTGCGGTCCGCGCCGACGGCCTTCAGCAGCAGGGAATCCTTGCCGTCCGCCGCGATGAGCACGCGGCAGAGAATGGTGTACGCGACGCCCGACATGAATAGGATCACGCCGTAGAGCGCGGTTGGCAGCGGCGTGAAGTTGTTCGCGCCCATCCAGCCGGTTACGACCGGCAGCAGCGACAGCCAGAAGAGCAGATGCAGATTGGCCCACAGCGAGCCGCCCGAAATGCGCCGCACCGCCTGCAGCATGTGATGGTGATTGTTCCAGTAGATGCCGACAAAAACAAAGCTCAGCACGTAGCTGAGAAACACGGGCGCAAGGGGCTTGAGCGCGGCAAGATCCGAGCCGTGGGGAATGTGCAGCTCGAGCACCATGATGGTGATGATGATCGCGAGCACGCCGTCACTGAATGCTTCAAGCCTGGATTTGCTCATGGCGCCTTCAATGCGGCCGCCCCGGCAGCACAAAATGCTCTTCGCACCGCGGCTCGTAGTTGTCGCCGGCCATGATGATGGGGCTGGAGTAGTTGGCAGGCTTTCCATCGATCATCCGTTGCGGATACAAGGCCTTGGCTCCGCAACTGCAATATGCCACCAGCTCAGTCACGTTGCCTGCGTAAGTCCGCACCAGCCACGAGAGATCGAGCATCTCGCCGAACGGCATCCCTCGAAAATCAAGCTCGAGTCCCGAGACCATGACGTCGTGGCCAGCGTCGAGCAGGCGCTTGCTGAAGAGAAACAGATCGTGTACGAATTGACCCTCGTCGATTGCGAGGCACTCGACGCGCTTGCCGATGCGTTGCTCGGTCGCACGAATCACCGGCAGCACGGTCCACGGATCAAGGGAAGGGAACTCGACCGCTTCCATCTTTCCGCAGCCATTTCGGTTGCGGCTCTCCACAAGCCCCGCCGCGGCCTTGGTGTCGGCGCTGGGCTTCAGCAGCATCACGTACTGCTTGGCGTACTCGCGGCGCGTTTCAATTCTGCGCAACAGCTCCGCGGTCTTGTTGCTCCGCATGGGCCCGACAATCATTTCGAGCTTGCCTGGCACGATGTACCCCGGTTAGCGGTGAACGGTGATCGGTGGACGGTGACAAAGAATGGTTAAACGTTCGGTCTCTGACCAAAGCGCCGCCCGCTCTACGCTGTTGCCCTCTGCGCCTCGCGCCGCTGCCCCAGCTTGACGCTGACCACCTTGGACACGCCCGGCTCCTGCATGGTGACGCCGTAGATCATATCGGCAGCCTGCATCATACGTTTCGAGTGCGTGACGATCAGGAACTGCGTGTCGTGGCTCAGCGATTCCAGCAGATCGGAGAAGCGGCCCACGTTAGTTTCGTCGAGCGCTGCGTCCACTTCGTCGAGGACGCAGAAGGGGCTGGGCCGGAACTGGAAGATGCCCACGAGCAGCGCCAGTGCGGTCAGCGCCTTTTCGCCGCCCGAGAGCAGCAGCACGTTCTGCAGCTTCTTGCCCGGAGGCGACACCACGATGTCGAGCCCGCTCTCGTCCAGGTTGGCTTCGTCGCTCACGCGCAGGAACGCCTGGCCGCCCTGGAAGAGCCGCGCAAAGACCCGTCCAAAATTCTCATTGATGCTCGTCAGCGCCTCGTCAAACTTGGTGCGCGAAATCTGATCGATCTCCTTGATCGTCTCCTGCGTGTTTTCGATGGACTCGATCAAATCCTGCCGTTGCGTGGTCAGGAAGCTGTGGCGCTCGGCTGTTTCTTTGTACTCATCGAGTGCCATCATGTTGACCGGACCCATCTGCTCCAGCCGTTCGCGCAGGCCACGGCAGGTTTCTTCCTCGGCTGTGAGCTCGTCGCCGGCCAGACGCGCGATCTCCGCATCGCCGCGCAGCACCTGCGCCTCAACATTGACTTCAGCAAGGCAGCTCGCTTCGAGATGCTCCAGATCGGAGCGCAGCTTGGCCAGCTCGCTCGAAAGCGTGGCGCGATCTTCGCGCAGCTGATCCAGAGCCGCCCTCTCGCTCCTCAGCTCGGTCTCAAGCTCGGCCAGCTGATGCCGAAGTGCCTGTGCCTGCTCTGCGATGGTCTGCGCAGTCGCGAGCGCCCTCGTCTGCGCCTGCGCCAGCTCCGCCAGGCTCGTCGCCAGATTGGCGTTCTCGTTGATACGCTGTTCGCGCTCTGCCGTCGCAGTGGAACGCTGCTGCTCGATCGTCTGCACGCGCCGGTCCAGGTCGCCGAACAGACGGTCGATGCGCTGGAACGCTGCCTCGGCGCCTCGGCGGCGCTCTTCCAGCCCAGCCAGCTCGGCGGTCATCTGTGCCGCCTCCTGCTGCACCAGCTCGCGCTTCTGTCGCAGAAATTCAAGCTGCGCCTGCTGCGTATTCTGGCTGCTCTCAGCCTGCTCGTGCTCAGCCTCAAGCCGCGCGGCTTCTTCGCGCTTTTCCGCATTCGATTGCCGCTTGGCCTCGCGCGCATCTTTATTTCGCGCCGCCTGCGACTCCCACTCCTGGACGCGACGATCGATGCGCTGACCCTCGGCCTCCATCTGTTTCAGGGCTGCGCCCAGGTTGGCTGCCTCGCTCTCGGCTTGCCGCCGCTCCTCGCTGCGGGTTTCAAGTTGCGCCGTCAGCTCTTCAATGGAACGCGTGAGCGCTTCAGCTTCATTTTCGGCTTCGCTCAACTCTGAATCGAGTCTTGCCAACCGCCCTTCGGTCTCGCGCAGCTCGCGCTTGAGCGCCAGTGGACCTTCGCTGGCCGGCTTGCCGCCCGTCACCGTCGAGCGATGAAAGCACTCGCCCTCCGGCGTGAGGAAATAAGCATGCGTGTAACGCAGGGCCAGGCGCTGAGCCTCGATCGCATTGTCTGCAAGGTAGCCGTGCCGCAGCTTGGGCAGCAAGGATTCGAGTGAGCGCCCGAATCCGTTCAGCACTTTGATCGCGTCGCGCAGCGGCGTCAGGCCCGGCTCGTTCACCGGTCCTTCGCCCGTGTCGAAGAGAACGCCTTGCGCGTCGGAATGCACCAGGAAAGTAGCGCGCCCGTCGCTGGTTTTCAGCACGCGAACCCCTTCTTCCGCCACGCCCCAGCTTTCGACGACAACGTAATTCAGCTCTTCGCGCAGAAATTCGTCCACTACGCCTTCATGCTCGCCGCTCACTTCCACAAAGTCCGCCAGCGTGCCAACCGGCGCAACCGACGGTCCCAACGCACCCGGCTTCAGCAGCTTTCGTACGGTGTCCGTCGCATATCCGTGATTACGGATGAGCGCGTTGAGCGAATCGCGCCGCCCCGCCAAAGCCGCCTGCTCGCCCCGCAAATGGTTGGCGCGTGCGCGCCTTGCTCCTTCATCGGCCCGCTTCGCTTGCGCAGACTCACGCAGCGCGGCAATCTCTTCTTCCAGCCGCTTCACCGTCGCGTCCGAGGCGCCAAATCTCTGTGCCCACTCCGCGCTTTGCACGCTCAGGTTCTCCTGCTCAACGCGTGCCTGGCCCATCTCGCCTTCCAGCCGCTCGGCCTCGCGCTCCAGCGCGAACAGGCTCTCTTCGCCCTGCACAATCGAATTCCGCGCGTTGCCGGCGAGCGTGAGCAGGTGCAGAGCGTGGCGTCGCACGGTTTCGAGTTCGCGCTCCGCGCTGTAGACCTCTTCTGCCGCGGCGCGCGCTTCGTGCTGCCGTGCTTCAACCTTCTGGCGAAATTCGTGCGCTTCGCCGGCCGCGGTCTCCAGGAAGCTCTTCTGCTGCGCGCGCTCTTCTTCGATCCCGGCCATCTGTGTGCGCGTCTGCTCGAGTTCCGCGCCCGAAGCCGCGATCCGCGCCTCGAGCTCGCTGATGCGCTCCGTATTGCTGCGCTCCCGCGCCTTTCCGCGCTCCAGCTCGACCGCCGCTTCGCTCGCCTGGGTCCGCGCTGCCGCACCTTCGCGATCGAGCGCATAGCCGCGCTCAGTCAATGAATGCTGGCTCGCCTCGTGTTGGCCAACGGACTCAACGGACGCGTGAATGCGCTCAGTGAGCGCTGCGATCGCCTGCTCCAGCCGCGCGTGGTCCGCATCCATGGTGGCCATACGGCTGGCCAGCACAACCCGCAAGCGCCCGCGCAGCTCTTCGCGGACAGCTGCATACCTCTCCGCCTTCGCCGCCTGCCGCTTCAGGCTGTTCATCTGCCGCGTCACTTCTTCAAAAATGTCGTCGACGCGCGCGAGGTTCTGCTTCGCGCTTTCCAGGCGCAACTCAGCCAATCGCTTCCGGGTCTTGAAGCGCGTGATTCCGGCCGCCTCTTCGATAATGGCTCGCCGCTCATAGGGCTTGGAGCTTAGCAGTTGCCCAATGCGCTCCTGGCCGATGATGGCGTAGCTCTCCGGCCCCAGGCCCGTGCCCATAAAGATGTCCTGAATGTCACGCAGCCGACATAGCTTGCCGTTGAGCAGGTATTCGCTTTCGCCTGTGCGGAACAACCGCCGTGTGATGACGACTTCGCCTTTTTTCGGCGCGGTGTGGAATTTGCGCCGGCGAATTTTGAGCACCACTCCCTGCTGCTCGGAAGAATTCTGCTCCGCGCTGCCGTTTTGCGCCTCGGAAGCCACTGGCTTTTCGCCAGCCTCTTCTTCAATCACCTGCCCCGGCTGCTCACTGGCGATAATCTCTTCGGCCTCGGCGGCGCGCTGCCGCCGCACTTCGTCCTCATCCCAGTCCGACGGTCCGTCGTGATCGACCTCTACCTCCGGCATCACGGGCACGGGCCCTTCGTAAGCCTCCGGATCGATCATGGTCAGCGTGACTTCCGCCATGCCCAGCGGCCTGCGCTCGCGCGTTCCGGCAAAGATCAGGTCCTGCATGTGCGAGCCGCGCAGGCTCTTCGCGCTCTGCTCCCCGAGCACCCAGCTCACGCCATCTAAGATGTTCGATTTCCCGCACCCGTTCGGCCCCACAACCACGGCGATCCCCGTACCCGCGACCGACACTTCTGTACGATCGCAAAAGCTCTTGAACCCGAGGATATGAATCTTCTTTAATTTCAGCATCTTCTCTCCGACCAGTTCCGGAATCGCCGAGCCCGCTTGCCATTGCGTTGTGCGCGGGCCGGCGGCCTCGCAAAACACCGCGCAAAACGGGCAGTTTTCCTTGCTTCTCATAAGACTCTACGGACGAGAAACGGCAGGGTCAACGGCGATCAGGGGTGCCAATGTGGATAAGAGGGCCGGAACTCGCGGCCCACCTCCGGACGGTAATTGACAGTTCCTCCGCGCCGATTGAAACTCAAGAAATCGGTTCCAATTCTTAACTGATCGGCCTGCCATGATTCGATCTTGCCGCATTGCGTTTATCGCCGCTGTTTTGTCACTGGCTCTGCCATCAACCGCCCAGCAGAAGCCGTCACCCCTGGCGCCGTACATCAAGGTGAGTGCGCCGGTTCTGGTGCTGGACCACGTGACGCTCATTGACGGAACAGGATCCGAACCGCAACCGGACATGCGCATCGAGATTGCGGGCAGCAGAATCCTTGCAGTCCTGCCCGCCAATTCGTCGATGCCATTTCCGCCGAATGCGAAGGTCCTTGACCTCACAGGCAAAACCGTCATCCCCGGCCTTGTGGGTATGCATGAGCATCTGTTTTATCCGTTGCCTGACCGGCCCGACGCAGGGAATGCGCTTTACGGCGAGATGGCAGACAGCGCGCCGCGCCTCTACCTTGCCGGCGGCGTCACCACGGCTCGTACAGCGGGAAGCGTTGAGCCTTACACCGACCTCGAGCTGAAAAAGCAGATTGATGCTGGGTTGATTCCCGGGCCCACGCTCGACGTGACGGGCCCGTACCTCGAAGGCAAGGGCACATTCGCGCTTCAGATGCATCAACTGGCCGATGCTGACGACGCAGGACGCACCGTGGACTACTGGGCTGCCGAAGGCGTGACCTCTTTCAAGGCCTACAACTACATCACATCGGATGAGCTGAAGATGGCGATCCGTCACGCGCACATCCGCGGGCTTAAAATCACCGGGCATCTTTGCTCCATCGGTTTCAAAGAAGCCGCGGAGATGGGAATCGACAACCTGGAGCACGGAATCATTGTTGACACCGAGTTCTATCCCGGCAAGGAGCCTGACGTTTGTCCCGACTTCAGAGCCGCGGAGAAGGATCTCGAGACGAATGTCGACATTACCGGGCCGGCGGTTCAGGACATGATTCACGATCTCGTCGAGCATCATGTTGCCGTCACATCCACCCTCGCCGTTCTTGAGCCCTCGGTTCCCAATCGCCCGCCTATGGCGTTTGAGAACGGCGTACTGAGGACCCTCACACCGGACGCTGACGGAAGCTATCTGGCAAGGCGTGCGCGCATTGCCGAGCAGGGAGGCGAGCCCAAAATCCTCGCAGTCGAAACGCGATTCGAGCGTGAATTCGTTGCTGCAGGCGGGCTGCTCATGGCGGGTTGCGACCCCACCGGATACGGTGGCGTGGTTCCGGGTTTCGGCGATCAACGCAACATCGAGCTGCTGGTTGAAGGCGGTTTCCCGCCGGTCGAGGCTATCCAGGTTGCCACTCTGAATGGAGCGAAATACATGGGCAAGGATGCGGCCATCGGATCCATCGCTCCCGGCAAGACGGCCGACCTGGTTGTGCTCGGTGCAAATCCGGCGGAAAACATTGCCAACATCGAGAAAGTCGAGACGGTTTTCAAGGGCGGAGTGGGCTACGATCCCGCGAAACTCATCCAGTCGGTCACAGGTTTGGTGGGCCTGCGCTAGGAAACCGGCGCAAGGTTGTCGATGGCTGCATAGAGTTTCTCCAATGCCGGACTTTCCACCCCGGCCTCTGCCAACAACTGGCAGCATTGTCGTTGCAGCGATCGCATCTCAGTGACTGCATTGCGGGCGTGCTGCGCAAAGACAAACTCCGCCAGCGGCTGCGCGAAATAGCGCCGCCAATAGTGGACGGCGGCTGGTCTCGGAAGAGTCAGGAACAAGATCCTGAGCGGCAGCGGGTGAACGGCATGTCCCAGAGCGCGTACCGCTCGAAATCCTTCTCGCACTCCGTCGATCATCAAATCCAGCACGCTGCTACTCGAACTCAGGCGCGCGCAATCGTCTCCCGCGAGATAGATTGCTGCGCAGACCGATGTTACGAAGAATGCGTGACAAGCCAACCATCCATCCATATCGTTATCGATTCGCGCCGCGAACCCGGCTGCGCGCATGGTTTTGATCAAAGCCTTGAGACGTGCAGTGTGCAGGCCGCGCGGCTCTCCGATTGTCGTCGGTTGTTGGGAAATCAGAGCGTAATGGACAACATGGTCCTTAAGCGCGCCGCCGGCTCCTGGGAACCCGAGCAACACTCGATCCAATCCCACCGCGTGGACCAACGGCGGAGAGCCTTGCGGATTGTTCAGCATGAAAAGGAAATTCAGGACTCGCCCGTTTGCGGCAAGCACGGGCAAAAGCGCGGGCAAGTTTTCGTTTCTTACCGTAATCAGCGCCAGATCGTATGAATCTTCCGGGTCGAGCTCGCTGACGCATGCCACGCGAACGGATGAACGAACGCCCGTTGTGACATCCTCGACGATCAAGCCATGCTCTTCGATCTCTTTCAGCCTGTTGCCGCGTGCCAAAACCGTGACCTCGTGTCCTGCTTCCTCAAGGCGCAGCGCGTAGAGCGTGCCGATCACTCCAGCGCCATAGACCAGGATCTTCATGGATCATCCTCAGTTTGTTACGGCCATCCCGGCAGAGCTAGACTGTAGCTATTATTGCCTGCGGATCGACTTCGAGCGGTGGATGTTCCTTCCGCGACGCTGACGCCATCCATTTCAACCACAGAACCCTCACCGCCAAGGAGAGTTGCCATGTCTGAACGCGAGACGCAAACACCCGGACCGCCAATCGTCGACGATCAAAACGCCATGCTGGGCGACACAAAGCCAGGAGAATTAAAGCCGGGCGCTTCGAAGTGCCCGTTCGCCGGCCATCAGCTCGCGCACACGTTGACAGGAGCGAAGGGCAACAACGACTGGTGGCCGGAGCAGCTGAACGTCGGCATCCTGCATCAGCAGTCGTCGCTGTCGAATCCGATGAGCGAAGAGTTCGACTACGCCACGGAGTTCAAGAGTCTCGATCTTGACGCGGTGGTGAAGGACCTTCGCGCGCTGATGACCGATTCGCAAGAGTGGTGGCCGGCGGATTTCGGTCACTACGGTCCGCTGTTTATCCGCATGGCCTGGCACTCGGCGGGAACCTACCGCATTCACGACGGACGGGGCGGTGGCGGGCGTGGCTCGCAGCGTTTTGCGCCGCTCAACAGCTGGCCCGACAATGTGAATCTCGACAAGGCGCGCCGCCTGTTATGGCCGATCAAGCAGAAGTATGGCCGCAAAATCTCGTGGGCCGACTTGATGATCCTCGCCGGCAACGTGGCGCTCGAGTCGATGGGCTTCAAAACGTTTGGCTTTGGCGGCGGCCGCGCCGACATCTGGGAACCGGAAGAAGACGTTTATTGGGGACCTGAGACCAAGTGGCTTGGCGACGAGCGTTACAAAGGTGACCGCGAGCTTGAAAACCCGCTTGGCGCCGTGCAAATGGGTCTCATCTACGTGAACCCCGAAGGTCCGAACGGCAATCCGGATCCCATCGCCGCTGCGCGCGATATCCGCGAAACCTTCGCACGCATGGCCATGAACGACGAGGAAACGGTCGCGTTGATTGCAGGCGGTCACACGTTCGGCAAAACCCACGGAGCTGCCGATCCTGTGAAATACGTCGGCCGCGAACCGGAGGGCGCTGACATAGAAGAACAGGGCCTCGGATGGAAGAACACGTTTGGCTCCGGTAATGGCGGAGCAACAATCAGCAGTGGCCTTGAAGTGACATGGACAACCACGCCTACGAAGTGGAGCAATAACTTCTTCATCAATCTTTTTGGGTACGAGTGGGAGCTGACGAAGAGCCCGGCGGGGGCGAACCAGTGGAAGCCCAAGGGCAACGCTGGCGAGGGAACGGTTCCCGACGCGCACGATGCAAAGAAAAAGCACGCGCCCACAATGCTGACGACCGATCTCTCGTTGCGCTTTGATCCGACGTACGAAAAAATCTCGCGCCGATTCCTTGAGCATCCCGAGGAGTTCGCCGATGCCTTTGCTCGCGCGTGGTTCAAGCTCACGCACCGCGACATGGGCCCGCGCGCGCGCTACCTCGGACCGCTGGTGCCGAAGGAAGAGTTGATTTGGCAGGACCCGGTTCCTGCCGCCGGCCATCCGCTGATCGACGCCAAGGATATAGAAGCGCTCTCGGCCAAGATTCTCGCTTCCGGTCTGACGGTTTCGCAGCTCGTCACCACTGCGTGGGCAGCGGCCGCAACTTTCCGCGGCAGCGACAAGCGTGGCGGCGCAAATGGCTCGCGCATTCGCCTCGCGCCGCAAAAAGATTGGGAGGTGAATCAGCCTGCCGAACTCGCAAAGGTCTTGGCGAAGCTTGAAGCCATCCAGAAGGAGTTCAACGCCGCTCAGAAAGGCGGCAAGAAAGTCTCGCTTGCCGATCTCATCGTTCTTGGCGGTTGCGCTGCTGTCGACGCTGCTGCAAAAAAGGCAGGACACAACGTGAAGGTCGGTTTTGCGCCGGGCCGCGCTGATGCGTCGCAGGCGCAAACCGATGTGGCATCGTTCGCTGTGCTCGAGCCCAAGGCCGACGGCTTCCGCAATTACATCCGCAAGGGAATGGAGAACTGCGCGGCCGAGTTGCTGCTGGACAAAGCGCAACTGCTCACGCTCACCGCTCCCGAGCTGACGGTATTAATCGGCGGACTGCGCGCGCTGGGTGCAAACTACGGCGGGTCTCAGCTCGGCGTCTTCACCAAGCGGCCCGGATCGTTGACGAACGATTTCTTTGTCAATCTCCTCGACATGAAAACCAAGTGGCAAAGGTCTGCCAAGTCGGAAGGTGTGCTCGAAGGGCGGGATCGCAAGACAGGCGAGCTCAAATGGACGGGCACGCAGGTCGATCTCGTCTTCGGATCCAATTCGCAGCTCCGCGCGTTGGCCGAGGTCTATGCCTCGAGCGACGCGGAGAAGGCGTTCGTTGAGGCTTTCGTCGCGGCATGGACCAAAGTGATGAACCTCGATCGCTTCGATCTCGCCTGATTCCTTTTTTGGCTCTCTCGGCCGAAAGCCCATCCCAACTGGATGGGCTTTCGCTTCTGCATCTGGCTCTCACCGAGTGATAAAATCAATCAGTGCCGGGTCCTACGCGACGTAATCCCGCCAACCCCGCCAGGTCCGGAAGGAAGCAACGGTAACGGGCTAGTACGTGTGCAGTAGGTCACCCGGTACACTTTTGTGTTTTCCTCGCGCTTTTTTTGACGGTGAGCCGGTTCCCCAGCCGGTTTTTACTTTGCAAGGAGAAATGCTTTGAGCCTTACCGTTCGCCCCGTCGTGGGCCGGCGCGCCAAAATCACGGCACTCGGAACCTACGTCCCACCCGATGTGATCACCAATAAAGACCTTGAAAAAATGGTGGAGACCAGCGACCAGTGGATCATGGAGCGCACCGGCATCCGCGAACGGCATAAGCTCGCGCCGGGGCTGGGCGTGAGCGATATGTGCGCCGAGGCGGCGAAGAAGTGTCTTGCTGCGCGGGGTATCCCGGCAACCGAGGTTGAGGTCATCCTCGTGGGCACGGTGACGCCCGACATGATGTTCCCCTCCACCGCCTGCCTGGTGCAGGACAAGATCGGCGCGAAAGGCGCGTGGGGATTCGATGTGTCGGCGGGCTGCTCGGGGTTTGTTTTCGCGTTGCAAGCCGGCGTGAAGCTGGTGGAGAGTGGCGCGCATTCCAAGGTCCTCGTCATCGGCGCGGATGCCAATACGCGCATGACCGATTACACCGACCGCACCACGTGCGTTCTTTTTGGCGATGGCTCGGGCGCGGTGCTCGTCGAGCCCTGCGAAGAAGGCGAGATCGGCTTCATCGACTTCGTGCACGAGATCGACGGCTCCGGTGGATGCTCGCTCAATCTGAAAGGTGGCGGCAGCCTGAATCCGTCAACGCACGAAACGGTCGACAAGAAGTGGCATTACATTTACCAGGACGGTCCGGCGGTCTTCAAATTCGCCGTGCGCAAAATGGCGGAGACGACTGCGAAGGTGCTGGAGCGCAATGGCGTCACCGGCGCGGAACTCGGCTGCTTCATTCCCCACCAGGCCAACAAGCGGATCATTCAGGCCACGGCCGACAGGCTTGAAATGCCCGCGGATCGCGTGATTATCAATATTGAGAAGTATGGAAATACTTCTTCGGGCACGATTCCGCTGGCCATGGAGACGGCCATCGAAGAAGGCAAGCTGAAGAGAGGCGACCTGGTGCTGTTGGGTGCCATGGGCGCAGGGTTCACGGTTGGAGCAGCGCTGCTGCGCTGGGAAATCTGAAAAGCAGCGATCAGCTTTCAGCCGTCAGCCATCAGCTTAATCTCGTACAAAACTGCTGAGAGCTGAAGGCTGAAAGCTGACAGCTTCTTCCCGGCTGGTGGAAGTCGAGCCCCGCTCCGTCATATACTGTGCTCCACAATTGCCGGATTGGCCGGATTCCGGCGCCGGCTTGAAGATCTGAAGCGGAGGGCGACCATGGACCTGGCGATGACCGCGAAAAAAGGGAAGATCACGAAAGCGCTACGCGAGCAGGCCGAGGAGGGACTGGAGCGCATGGGCCGCATTCTGGGCCGCACCGCGCGCGCCAGCGTTACCTTCAGCGCGCAGCGTCATCTGCATATCGTCGAGCTCACCGTGCAGGCGCGCACCCAAAAAATCGCCGCCACCGGAAAGGCCGACACGCCCAACGCTGCGCTTCGCGAGGCCATGGACCACGCCGAACACCAGGCTTACCGCTATCGCGACCGGCGTTTGGTAGCAAAGCGCCTTCCCAAAGGCGAGAAGGTGCTCGCAGAGCCGCCGGTTACGCGTCCCAAAGCTCGAGCTCCGCAGCCAGACGCCGATGGTGAAGATGGCAATTCAAGGCGCCTCGCGGGCAAAGCGCGAACGTCCATTGCGGTTCACTCTTTTCCTGCCCAGACCACGATCGTTGAGCCGCACATCGTCAAGAGCGGCGAAGCCATTGCGCTCAAGCCCATGACCATCGAGGAAGCGGTGAAGGAAACTGAGTTTCGCGACCGCGACCTGCTGATCTTTCGCACCGCTGCGGGAGACACCTTTGTCCTCCACCGTCGCCGCGATGGCCAGATGGAATTGGTTGAACTTCCTTAAGCCGAGCAGGCGATCGTTTCATTCTGCCTGTCTTTCTCTCGCGTCTGTTCTCCTGTCATTTCGGTGAGCGGTGGCGTCCGCGCAAATTTGCCCTCAGAACAGAATCGCCACGCGGAAAAGCCGCGCAAACTGTGCATAGCGCTAGACTTTGGTTGCACTCCTTGACCGATTTTGGGGATGGTCGATCAAATCGTTGGTTTAATAGGATTTAGCCTATGGCGAAATCTCCGTCAGGCTCCGGTTCCTTGCCCGAAGGCAAGCCCCTGCAGACGGGTCCTGCAAGGCCACGGGAAGCCATTGGACTGAATCTCTCGGAAAACACCAACCTGGGTGCTCAGCGTCAGGTCCTCGATGGCCTGCCGGTTCTGATTTTTCTCGAGCGCGCGGGAAAAATCGTCTTTGCCAACGCCGAAGCACGCCGCACGCTCGGCATGACTGAAGGGGAGTGGACCCCTCGGCCGGTCGAAGAAGTTCTATGGGGACTTTTCCCCGGCACAGCCGAGCCCCAGACACTTTTATCGGGCAGTGAGCACAGCAGCCCGTTCCACGCCACGCTTCCTGAAAAGGATGGCCGCCTGATTCCCGTCGAGGGAACCTACAGCATTCTCCATCCCGAGTCGCGCGAAGCCGTCATCGTGGCTCATCTCAGTGATCGTGAGCGCGCTCCCCGGTCGCGGCTGATGGAAGACGTGCTCGCCAGCCTTCCTGAGGCCGTCGCCATCGAACACCAGAATCACGTCCTCTATGCCAATCCCGCCTTCACGCGCATGTTCGGTTACAACGCTGAAGAGGCGAGTGGTGGCAGCCTGCGCGAGTTGATTGTGCCCGAGACTCGGCTCAACGAAAATGCGTCGCTGATGAAGGCCGTCGACGACCATGGCTTCGCGATGGCGGAAACGGTGCGCAACAACAAGGCGGGCGAGTTGGTCGACGTGAGCCTGCAGATCGCTCCACTGCTTGTTGACGATGCCAGGCTCGGGTACGTCTTCACCTTCCGTGATATCGGCGATCACAAAGAAACCGAAAAGAAGCTGGCGCACGACGCCATGCACGATGTCCTGACTGGCTTGCCCAATCGTGCTCTGTTTCTCGACCACGTCAATCTCACGCTCAACCGCCGCCTGCGCGATCCGGGACAGGGCTGCGGCGTTCTCTACGTGGACCTTGATGAATTCAAGAAAGTGAATGACAGTCTTGGCCACGCCGCCGGCGATGCTCTGCTCATCGCCGTCGCCGGCCGGCTGCGCGCTTGCTTACGCCCTCAGGACTCTGCTGCGCGGCTTGGCGGAGACGAGTTTGCCGTTCTAGTCGAAAACATTGTCTCTCCATCCGATCTTGAGATGGTGGCGAGCCGCGTCTTACAGGAATTGGAGCGGCCCTTCGAGGTTTTTGGCCGGGAGGAGCGCGCCGGCGCCAGCATCGGCGCTGCCGTCGCGGGCCCCGATCACGCCACGTCTGACCTGCTCCTTCGTGACGCGGATGTTGCCATGTACCGTGCCAAGCAGGCCGGTGGCGGGCGCTATGAAATCTTCGATAAGCATCTGGAAATCTCCGTCACCGCCCATCAGGAGCGGGAACGCGAGCTAAGGACCGCTGTCAGCAAGCGAGAGTTTGTTTTTCAATATCAGCCCATCTACCGCCTCGTAGGAGGCATGATCGAAGGATTCGAGTCGCTTCTCAGCCTGCGCCGCGCCGACGGTGTCATCGATAACTTCAGCGACCTGAATTCTGTCGTTGAGGACAGCTCTCTTTCCATGCTCCTGGGCCGCGAAGCGCTTGACGCCGCTTGCGCCGAGCTGCGCATTTTAAGCGACCGCCTGCCCGACCAGGATTTGATCCTGACCGTCAATTTGACTCACCGCCAGCTCTTTCACCCCGACCTGATCGCGCATTTGATGAAAGCGCTCGCGGCCAGCGGCGCTAACCCCTCGCGGTTGTTTTTTGAAGCGCCCGAAAGCGCGTTCAATGAAGACCCCGACGCCGCAGTCGCCATTCTGCAGCGCCTGGCCGACTGGCAAGTGGGCGTAGCCATCGACGATTTCGGCGCGAGCCTTGCGCCATTGAATCACCTCATCCACCTTCCGATCAGCATGGTCAAACTCGCGCCGAGGCTCACCGCGGCTGCGCTCTCATCGGGGCGGCAATTAGCCGTGCTGGAATCGCTGATTCGCCTCTGCAACACTCTCGGCTTGCAAATCGTTGCGCAGGGAATTGAGACCTCGCAGCAGCTCACTGCGCTTTCCCGCATGGGTTGCGCTTTGGGCCAGGGTCCCCTGTTTTCGGCGCCCCTCGATGCCGAGCGAGCCCTTGCGCTGGCCGAAGCCGGTTACTGGGCCGTCGCGCCCGGATTCTGAAGGCACTCCGGATTGCGGTCCAGCAGGCCGTTTGTCTGGGGTCTCGATTTCCGGTGTAGCATTGAAACCAATGACGCCCAGGAAGCCTGCGCGCCCCTCGCCGAAATTGCAACGGGCGCGGAACAAGAAAAAACCGGCCAAGCAGCTCATCATCCTGACCGGAATTTCCGGCGCGGGCAAGGCCTCTGCGCTCAAAGCCTTTGAGGATCTCGGATTCCATTGCGTCGACAACCTGCCTCTCGAGCTTCTGCCTCAATTTGCCGTCATTCTTGGAAATTCCACAGAGGTGGAACGCGCCGCCATCGTGATGGACGTTCGCGAGGGCGCCACTCTCGACCGTCTGCCGGAAATTCTCAAGAGCATCAAGAAGCAGCTTCAGATTCGCGTGGTCTATCTCGATTGCCAGGACGCTGTGCTCGTCCGCCGCTACTCTGAAACGCGCCGGCCCCACCCGCTCGGACAATCGGAGACGGTCTGGCGTTCCATTGTCGAAGAGCGGCAGCTGCTCGATCCTATTCGCAACGTGGCCGACACGCTCATTGACACTTCGAACTTCAACGTCCACGAGCTCCGCGCCGACATCCACGCCCGCTTCGGCCAGGAAGGCCAAACCAAGCGACTGCTCGTCTCCTGCCTGAGTTTCGGTTTCAAGAATGGCGTGCCGCTCGACGCCGATATGGTCTTCGATGTGCGCTTTCTTCCCAATCCGCATTTCGTGCCGGAGTTTCGCAAAAAGACCGGCCTCGATCCCAAAGTCGCCGCCTACGTTCGCGGGTTTCCGCAATCGAAGGAGTTTCTGAAGCGCGTGACGAAGCTGATGCTCTACCTGCTGCCGCACTACGTGAAGGAAGGGAAGAGCTATCTGACCGTCGCGTTTGGCTGTACTGGCGGCCAGCACCGCAGCGTGATGATGGCCGAAGAACTTGGCAAGCGTCTCCACAAGGCCGGCTACCAGGTGAAGTCTCTGCATCGCGACATCGTGCGCTGAGCAAAGGAATACAATCGAGCCGCCGGAAGGCGTCTCTGCGCCTGGATTCCAAATCCACTGCGCGATTCCAGCCGGGTGCAATCCGAAAACAGATAGGAAATGACCATGAAGGGCTGTCGCTGGGTTACGTCCGTTTTGATCCTCGGAATCACGTCTGCGGTTTGGGCCCAGCAGACCGCTCCGCCGCCTGCGCAAAGTTCTCCGGCTCTGTCCGCGCAAAGCGCTCAGCAGCTTGCCGCGGCCATGCAAGCCATCCAGAAGGAGCTCAACTCGGTGGGCAAGCTCAACTTCGCGGTTGCTGTATCAAATGCGGATGAGAAGGGAACATCCCAGATTATCGAACAGGTGAGCAAAGTGATTGCCGATCCTGCTACCTGCACCATCCGGTATCACTGGTGGGAATCGATGCAGGGGAATGTGGTCGACGACGATGACATTTCGATCAGCCTGCACGATGTGCTTGGAGTCTCGACGGTGTCAGCCGAAGAGTTGTGGAAGAAGGAGGCTGAAAAGGAGGGCGCGACCCCTGACCAATTGAAAGTCTATTACGAGAAGTTCGCCCCGCCCATGTTTATCGTCGCGATGCGATTGACCGGTGACGACGGCGAATCATTCTCGTTCGTTGATGAAAAGCAGGCCGGCCGGGTCGGTCGGGCCGTGGCTCAGGCGGTGAAGTTGTGCGGCGGCAAGAACCAACCCTTTTAGGCGGGATAACGAATAGGCGAATCGATCAGCGGGTGGGAAGTCCATCAAGCCACCGGCTCAACGCATCCTCAGTTTGCCTGTACGTGTCTGCGGCAGGATTCACCCACACCAGCATCTTGTGCGATGCGATCTTCCTGTATGCCGCGGGCTGTTCAGTTGCGCCAGCCCGATCCGCGTACTCAAACCACAACACCGGAACGCGAACTGCTCCGGCCGTCGCTTCCAGGTCGTAGCTATCGCGCACCAGCAAATGCGCGGGAACCATCCGCGCCCGGGCGTCGTTGAAAATCACTGATGTCGGATCGGTCATCGGCGAATCCACAACCACGCCCGCCAGATCCGGATGATCCGCCGCAACTTCGAGAGCCAGATTTGCGCCCAGGCCGCTTCCGTACAACACGGTCGACCGAGCGTCGACCTGCCGCGTGCCGTTCAAATAATCAAGCGCCCACTCCGCGTCCTGGCGCCAGTTTTGCTCGCTCGGCCGCGCAAACTGGCTCTGGCCATAGCCGCGATAGTCAAACGCCAGCACGTTCGCGCCTGCCGCGTGCAGCTGCGCCACGGCGTCCACGCCGTCCCCAATGTTGCCATCCTGTCCATGCAAATAAACCACGGTCAGTCGGCCCAGCCCCGCTCCCTGCGCCGCCGGAATCCACCAGCCCTTGAGCCGCGGCGCTCCTGCGTCCGTCACCGCAAAGGCTACCGGATCGAATGCCAACCCGGCGCTCGCGGGGGTCCTGGCGATCGTCGCCGATGGGTGATAGAGCAACTGCCAGCCCCCTTGCCAGAAAAGCAGGCACAATACGAGCCAGCCGCAAGCGGCCGCGGCCGCTACCACGATCGACACGGCCGTAAGCAGCCATCGGCCCGAAACGAGCTCCGGCTTTGAGTGTTTGGCGGCGGCGTCGCGCGCTCCGCCTGCCGGCGGGTTTCGCGGCACAATCTGCAAATTGGATTTCTTTGGAGGCATGATTCTGAAATTCCGCGGGCCCGCGCCAATCTGCGGAACCACTTCCATCCTAATTGTCGTCACCGCCAACCTTGCTTCGTGCAGAGGTGTATATTGCTCCTTGGTGTAAACGAATTCATCAGCAGGAATCGATATCCATGGCAATCTCAAATCACGAAGCAGCAATGCCGGCGCCGAATGAGGTTCTCCTTGTTACCAGCGGTGATCTGCGCCTTTCTGCCAACCAGGCATGCTGGCCGGCACAGCGCGACATGGAACAGAAACTCACTGGGGCATTCGCGCAGAAAGGATTCAAGCTCGTCCGTGCGCACGCCTGCGACGAGAAATTGAATCACGGCTTCATCAGTTCGCAGCGCCAGGGCATGGATGTCTTTATGAAGATTCACCCCCAGGCGCGCCTCGTTTTTGCCACAGCGGCCTGGCAATACAGCCATCATGTTTTGCCGGGCCTGCGTTCGCATCAAGGACCGATCCTCACCGTCGCCAACTGGTCGGGGCAGTGGCCCGGTCTCGTCGGACTTCTCAATCTGAACGGTTCCCTTGTCAAGGCGGGCAAGCCGTTTTCATCCATTTGGAGCAAGGACTTCACCGACGCTTATTTTCAGAACGCACTGGACGAGTGGCTCCGCGACGGCAAGATTACGCACGACCTTTCGCACGTTCATCCGCTCGACAAAAGCAAGTTGCCCGCCGCCAGCGCGCAACTGGGGTCGCAACTTGCCGCCAAGCTCAGGCATCGCAAAGCCATCATGGGCGTCTTCGACGAGGGATGCATGGGCATGTACAACGCCATCATCGACGACGAGTTGCTCAACCCCGCCGGAATCTTCAAGGAACGCCTGAGCCAATCCGCTCTCGTAGCGAAAATGCGCACGGTCAGCGATGCCGAAGCCCAGGCTGTGTATCAATGGCTCGTGGCCAAGGGCGTCAAATTCGCGTTCGGCAAGGACAGCGCGACAGAGCTGACACTCGAGCAGGTGCTCGATCAGTGCCGGATGTACATCGCGGCCGTACGCATTGCGCACGAGTTCGGCTGTGATGCGATCGGCATTCAATATCAGCAGGGGCTCAAAGATATGGTCCCGGCATCCGACCTGGCTGAAGGCATGCTCAACAATGCCGACCGCCCTACGGTCTTCGAGGAAGGGACCGCGAATGAACTTTATGCCGGCGGTCCGCTGCCGCACTTCAACGAGGTGGACGAATGCGCCGGCGTCGACGCCGTGATCACCAATCTTTGCTGGAAGGCGCTCGACCTCGATCCTTCAACCACGCTCCACGATGTGCGCTGGGGCGAGCACTTCAAGGGCACCGGTTCTAACCGCGATGGCGGGATCGACGCCTTCGTTTGGCTCCTGCAAATCTCCGGCGCCGCGCCTGCCAATCATTTCGTCGGCGGCTACGCGGGCGCGACGAGTGAGCGCCAGCCAGCCATGTACTTCCCCCTCGGCGGCGGATCGCTCAAAGGTATCGGCAAGCCGGGCGAAATTGTCTGGAGCCGCGTGTTTGTCGAAGGCGGCGCTCTTCATGCCGACCTGGGCCGCGGCACAGTCGTGAGTTTGCCGGCTCAAGAAACCGAGCGCCGCTGGCGCGAAACGACGATCCAATGGCCGATTGTCCATGCGATTCTTCAAGGCGTCAGCCAGAATCAGATGATGGCTCGTCATCGCGCGAACCATTTGAACGTGGCGTATGCGCCTTCAGTCGAAGAGGCGGACCGAGCTTTCGCAACCAAGGCCGCGATGCTCGCCGAACTCGGCGTCGAGGTTCATCTCTGCGGGGTGACGCAAACCTGAAACCTGTCTTCAGTTCTGCACTTGCTCGGTCGCCATTTCGCGCGTCGCGGGAATGATGCCCATCTCCTCGTAAATCGGCCGCACCACGCGCCGCAGTGCAGGCAGCTGTGTAAGGAACCACGCAGCACCGAGCACCACCACAAGTCCATTCAGAATCACCGTCCACTGGGCGCCCGCCAGCACGGCTCCTCCCGCCAGCCACATTCGCGTCGGAGGAATATTGTGCGCCAATGTTCCCGCCAGCAGGCTGCCGAACGGCGCCATGCCCATGAAGGCCATCGTGTAATAGCTCATCACGCGCCCGCGCTTGCCTTCGCTTACCAGCGTTTGAATGATGGTGTTGCTCGCCGCCATTCCCTGCATCATGCCTGCGCCTGCCACTGCTACCGTCAGCATCGAGAGCCAGAACACATGCGACAGCCCGAACCCGATCAGGCCTAGTCCGAACACAGCCGCTGCAATCGGAATCATGCGGATCAGTCCGCGCACGTTTTTGCGCGCCGCAAGCGACAGCGCGGAGATGAGCGCGCCCACACCCATCGCTCCCATCAGGAATCCCAGCGTATGCGGGCCGCCGTGCAGGACATTGGCCGCAAAAATCGGCATCAACACCACAAAAGGCATACCCATCAGGCTGACCACGGCGAACAGCGAAAGAATCGTGCGGATGGGCAGGAAACCTGCAACGTAACTCCAACCCTCCTTCAATTCCATCAGCATGGATGTCGCAGCTCGCTTCGCGGCAGCCGCATTCAGCCGCATCATCAAGAGCGACGCAATCACCGCGATGTAGCTGATGCCGTCAATCAGGAAGCACCAGCCTTCGCTCGTTGCCGCAATCAACATTCCGGCCAGCGAAGGCCCGATCAACCGGGCCATGTTGACCATCGACGAGTTGATCGCGATGGCGTTGCCCAGGTCAGCGCGGTCGCCGATCATCTCCACCATGAACGACTGCCGTCCGGGCATGTCGAAGGCATTGATGATGCCCTGCATCACGCTTAAGGTCAGAATCAATGGAATCGTGATGTGTCCGGAGAACGTCAGTGCCGCCAGCAGAAACGACTGAATCATCGACAGCGTTTGCGTCCACACCAGAACCTGCCTGCGATTCAGACGGTCGACCCAGACTCCGGCGAACGGTGCAACCAGAAACGTCGGAATCTGCCCAGCGAAGCTGACCGTGCCCAGGAGCAGCGCGGAACCAGTCAGCCGGTAAACAAGCCACGACGTAGCGATGCGCGTCATCCACGTGCCGATGAGCGAAATGGTCTGCCCGCCGAAAAATAATCTAAAGTTGCGATGCCGCAATGCGCGCCATGCGTGCGATGCGCCGCTGAACACGCGAGCCTGGTCCGGCGCGCCCGGCGCAGCGCTCGTTTCAGCTCCTCGCCGCGTCTCGGGTGATTCCGCCTCGCTCACTCTTTCGCCGCCATCGCCGCAATGGCTTCCGCTGCCGCAAGGTTCTGCATCAACTCTGCGGGGACATGGTGGCGGCTGCGCAGATAATCCGCGGAGTTATAAGAGATCCACGCCTTTCCCGCTTCATCTTCCCAGACAAGGAGCTTGAGCGGCAGGTCGATGGCGATGCTTGGTGCGGCCAGCATCACCGGCGTTCCCGCCTTCGGGCTGCCAAAGATCAACAGCTTGGTGGGACGCATCTTCAACCCCACCTTCTCTGCCTCGCCGCTATGATCGACGAGCGCAAAAAGAGTCACGCCCTTGGCTGCAAGAATGTTGCGAATCTTTTCGACGGTCGCCTCGACAGGATGATGGCTGGGGATGTCGACGATTCCGCTTTCGCTGTCACGTGTCATAGACGTCTCCTTTGAGTTTCCAGGCTGCGAATGAGTCGTGCTTCGGATGGAAATCAGATAGGCCGCCATGCAGAGCCCAACCAGGGCCAGCAGGAAGGCGATAACCACGGCCTCCGTTGCTCGATGCGGGCTTCCGGAATCGCCTCGGTCGAGACGCTGAACCAGTTGGATGTGATGCATTCCGGCAAGGACACTCACAAGAACACCCACCGCGATAAGCGCCGTGCCGAACCACAGTGAAAGCCCGGTGTGCTCGAGCGTTGCCGCTCCGCGAATCGCCTGCAGCTGCTCGAGAAATAACCCGAAGCGCGCCACGACGAATCCGAAGCCCATCAACGCCAGGCCGGTACGAATCCAAGCGAGAAGAGTTCGTTCCGCCGCAAGGTAGTCGCTGAGCGTGGCCTTCTGCCGGCCTTCGGGGGGCTTTTCCATGATGGATGGTTCCTACGGAACGGTCATCGCACCAGCTTTATCGATCCCGCAACGCGGCCGGCTACCGAACGGAGCGCACCGTAATTCCCGAGCCGCGGGTTTGCAGCAGATTCCTCAGGCCACACGCTCGATGGTCACCGACTCAAGCACCACCGGCTTGTGCGGCTTGTCCTGCGCATTCCGCGCCACCTTCGAAATTTTGGTCACGATGTCCTGGCCTTCGACCACCTCGCCAAAGATGGTGTGGTTGCCGGTGAGCCAAGGAGTCGCGGCCACTGTGATGAAGAACTGGCTTCCGTTGGTATTGGGACCGGCATTGGCCATCGCCAGTTTTCCTGGCTTGTCAAACTTGTGCGCCGATCCGCGGGTCTCGTCCTCGAAGCGATAGCCAGGGCCGCCCATTCCGGTGCCCGCAGGATCGCCGCCCTGAATCATGAAATCGGGAATCACGCGGTGAAAGATCGTGCCGTTGAAGAGCTTGTCTTTGGACTTGGCGCGCGTGACTGGATGTGACCACTCCTTCGCGCCTTCGGCCAGCTCAATAAAGTTCTTCACCGTGATGGGCGCGTCGGCCTCAAAAAGCCGAACCGTAATCTTGCCTTCCGTGGTTGCAAAGACGGCGTACGTTCCTGGTGCAAGTGCCATGATGGTTCCTCGTTTGCGATAGATTGGCTAAGCCGGTTAATGGCCCAGCGTAAAGATGATGTTGATTTGAGTCCGTACTTCCACCGGCTCGTAATTCAGCAGATAAGGCCTGTAGCGCCACTGCCTGACGGCGTCGAGTGCGGCCTGTTGCAGTTGCTCCGGTCCGCTCACCACATTAAGCGACTCGATAGCGCCAGCGGTGCTGATGACAGCCTCGAGAACGACCGTACCCTGGACATGAGCTGCTTTGGCGTCGGGGGGATAGAGAGGAGTGGTCTTAGCGATGAGGAGACCGGCCGCGATTCCCGGACTAATGATAATGGGCTTGCGACGAGTGCCGGATGAAGCTGCAGCTCCCGGCGGTGGCGGTGGCGGAGGGGGCGGCGGTGGTGTTGGCGGAATCGTCTGCCCTTCCGGCACGATCGTCACTTTCCCCAGCACCACGGGCGTCAGCGGCCGATCGTTCGAGTCGCGCGGCACGCGCGCAATGGCTTTCACCACTTCAACGCTCGCGTCGTCGCACTGGCCAAAAAGCGTGTAATGCTGATCGAGAAAATCCGTTGCCTGCTCGGTAATAAAGAACTGGCTTCCGTTCGAGTTCGGCCCGCTGTTGGCCATGGCCAGCCGTCCTGCCCGGTCGAAATTCAGCCCCGGATCGAACTCATCGTCGAAGACGTAGCCGGGATCGCCCATCCCCGTTCCCGTCGGGTCGCCGCCCTGAATCATGAATTGCGGAATGACGCGATGAAAGATCGTTCCGTCGTAGTAGGGCCTGTGGTGCTGAATCTTTTTCGTCGTCGGATCGGTCCAGTCCTTCGTGCCCTCAGCCAATCCAATGAAGTTGGCAACGGCGTTCGGCGCCTGTTTTTGATAGAACTGGCAGGTGATCCTGCCCATCGAGGTGTCCATCACAACGGATGGTCCGTTCGGAACCGTTGACGCTTCTGGCGTGGCCTGCGGCGCATCCGGAACTTCCTGGCTCGCCGGCGCGCCCCCGGACGGAGTCGCCTGTTTGGCAAAGACAATAAAGCCCACGGCGGCAACCAAAGCAATGGCTACGGATGAAAAGAGAAGGGTGCGACGAATGTTCATTCCGATCTTGAGGGTAAATCATGCGGCGGGCAGGCTGCCAGCAATGGAAGCGCTTGACACCTTCGCGCGGCGGGCGCGGGGCTAGAGACCCGCACGACAGCCGGTCTGGAGACCGGCGCTACGAAAGCGGCACGCACCGTGCCAGCACCGTAGCGTCGGCCTGTTTTCTTGTTCCCTTGTTCCCCGTCTCTCTAGACCAATCTCAAAAACCCCGCTCGGCTCAACCGCGCTCCCGGGAAAACCGTCTCGAGATTTCCCGACCCCAGTGTGCGCGTCACCACTTCGCCCAGCACCTGGCGGTAATCGGTGGTGAGCGCCAGGTCGCGGCCTTCGTTGAGCTGTCCATCGTCGAGCCCCGGCCACTTGCCGTACACCTTGCCGCCCTTCACCTGTCCTCCCAGGACAAACATCGCGTTGGCGTGGCCGTGATCGGTGCCGGCCGTTCCGTTTTCCCGCGCCGTACGCCCAAACTCCGACATCGTCACCAGCGTCACATTCGCGCCGTCGTCGCCCATGTCGCGCCAAAAGGCCGCAATGCTTCCGGAGAAATCGGTCAGCCGGTTGGCGAGTTGCCCATTCACGCCGCCTTGATTCTGGTGCGTATCCCACCCGGTCACATCGGTAAATGCGGCTTCAACGCCGAGGTTAGCCTTGAGCAGTTGCGCAATTTGCCGCATGTTGTTGCCGAAGTCCGTGTTCGGATAGTTCACGCCCTGCGCCGGAGTGTACTGCGCCGGATTCGCAGCCTTCAGCATCTTCACTGCTTCAAACGTCTCGTCGCCCGCCGCATGAAAAATGCGGTCGCCCGAATCGGCATACATGGCCTCAAACGCGCTTGCCGCAGGCGAGGGCGCCGGCCCGCGTCCCGCGACGGTGAAGTTGTTCACGTTGCCGATCGCAATCGCAGGAATCGTTCCGGCCAGCGTGCGCGGCACCTCTGCGCCGAGGGCCAACGCTCGGAAAGCCGTGTGCTCCTGGTTGTGACGGCCGCAATTGCAGCTGGCCGCGTATGCGTCTTCCGCCTGCAGCGCGCGATTCAGCCAGCCATCCTCGGTGTTCTTCACTCCGGGCGTGCCCGATTCCATGTAGTCCTGCGCATCAAAATGCGAGCGGCTCATATCCGGCGATCCGCACGCATGCACAATTGCCAGGTGTCCCTGATCGTAGAGCGGCTTGAATGCGGAGAGCGACGGGTGCAGCCCGAAAAACCCGTCCAGGTCGAGAACCTGGTTATCGGGAATCGCAATCGTCGGCCGCATCTTGTAGTAATTCTTCTCGCGATAGGGAACCACCACATTGAGCCCGTCGGCCGCGCCACGCTGGAAGATCACGACCAGGCGCTGCCCTGGCGCTCCGGCCGCCGCCTGCGCCAAAACCGAGCGCACAAGAAAATTCGGCATCGCGGTTGTGCCGGCCACAGCCAGCGCGCCCCTGTGCAGAAAAAATCGTCGATTCATTTGCATCTCCTCAGCTTTCAGCTTGATTTCTCGGCGTGTCAGCGCCGCTGAAACTCCGGCGAGCCCAACAGTAATCCCGCCAGCAACTGATCTTCGCGCTCGTAAGCATCGGCCGGCGCGTGGTTGCCTCTGCGCGGGGCTGCAACCGGTGTCGCCATCAGCGAACCCTGCCCGTTCTGGGCCTCAAATTCCTTCAGCGCCGCCGCGCGCGTGGCCTCGCTCACACCGCCCGGCAGCAGAACCTGCTCCAGGCGCGCCTCTTCGGTCTCGGGCGTCGGCACCACCTGCATCGCGGGAGCATCGTCGTCGAGCGCGCTCATGTCCATCTCCGGCGCCCAGCCAACGGTAATCCCCGGGAGCCGGTTCGCGGCCAGCGAGAGCGCAAAGTTCATGCGGTCGACGAGCGCGCCCGTGCTCACCCAGTCAGCTTCGTCCCACTTGTAACCCACCGGCGGAATGCATCCATAGAGCGGCATGCCCATCTGACGCAGTGCATTCACCAGCGGCTCAAAGTTCGTTACGTTCGCATTGCTCGCCCGCACCGCGCTCACCACGTATTCGAGCGGCGTCTTGATCTTGGCATGATCGTCGCTCGCGGCCCAGAATTCAGGCGAGCGCCAAAGCGCCTTGAGCACCGCGGGAATATCTCCGCCGCTGGCCAGGTAGGCGTTCGCCATGCGATCGACGAGCGCTTGCGTCGGATCGTCACTCACAAACCGGATCGCCAGTTGGCGCGAGATGAACTGCGCGGTCGCCGGCCGCATCGCCAGCATATGCAGCAGCTCGCGGCCCTCCAGCTCGCCGTGCTCCTTGATTTTCGTGCCCATCACTTTCTTCGTGCCAGGTTCGTGCCGGTTCTCGTTGAACTGGAAATCGCCGCCAAACTGCGGCCGATCCACGGTCCAGCCCGTGAGCACGCGCGCCACCTGCGTCACGTCAGCCTGCGTGTAGCCACCGTTCACGCCCACGGTGTGCAGCTCCATCAGCTCGCGCGCATAGTTCTCGTTCAAGCCCTCGGGCGCCTGCTTCTTCGCGTTCGGCCGCCGCTCGTTCACCATCTTGGCGCGAGACGCGGCGAGCGAATCGGGCCCAATGCTCTGCGCGTTGTCGAGATAAATCAGCATCGCCGGACTGTGCGCCACCGCTTCAAGCAAATCTTCAAACCTGCCCAGCGCGTAGGGCCGGATCGTGTCGCGCGCATAACCCGCCAGGTAGTAGGGCATCTGCTCGTTCTTGCGCAAATAGATGTTGAAGTGATTCAGCCAGAAGTCCGTCATCACTTCCTGGAGCTGCGCGTTCGAATAGATGTCGCGCGCAAGCCGCTCGGCCATCAGCTCGCGCACCACCGTCTGCTCCGGAGCCGCGAGATCTTCCACCGTCTCTCTCAATCCCGGGCTCATGCCAGCCACAAGCGCGGCACGCTGCGGCGGCTTGAGCGATTTGACGAAGCTTTCGAAATCCGCCGGCTGCATGGCCTGCAGCCGCCGCACTCGGTCTTCCGGCTGGAGGGCCAGAATGCGAGCGATTCGATCTTCATCAACCGCGGGAGTAGCAGGCTCGGGATTGGCAACTGCAGGCGCCATCGTGTTCATTGCAGGAGCGGTTGCTGAGCTCATGTCGGGCTGCGCCGCAGTCGGTTGTGTCGTCGCATTCGGCGCAGTGCCCATGCCGGCATCCATATTTGCGTCGCGATTCCCATTGCCGTTCCCATTTCCGTTCAGGGCGGGGCCTTGCGCACCTGTTGCCGCGCTCTGTTCCTGATTCGTCGCAGCCGTCTGCTTCTCAGCCTGCGCGGCTTTTCTCATCTGGTACCGGTAGATCTGGTTTTCATACACCGCGTGCAGCGTGCCGTTGCTGGGAATGTCGATCTTGCCATCGGCCGCCTGCCGGATGATGGCGGGGCTCGGCATGCGGAACATCAGGTCCCGCGTGGTCCATTGCATGGCGGGATACTCGGCCAGCCGGGCGTTCAGATCCGATTCGTCGATGTTTTCCGGATGCAGTTGCGCCTCGAACCATTTGTCGAGCCCTGTCTTGTCGGCGCCCGCTTTGCCGGAGCCCATCGCCCGCACGGCTTCCACATCGCCGGGCCTCGGGCCAAACGTGAATCGGTTCAGAGCGTGAAGAATCCGCGCGTCGCCCTGGAGCTCAGTGGATAGGTAAGCTGCCCGATGCTTTTGAGGAGCGGCAGTCTGCTCGTTCGACGCGGCAACCTGAGGGGACGGCGCATCCTGAGCCAGGACCAGCGGTGCAGGGAAGCACAAGATCCACGAGAGGCCAAGGGCTGTTGCGCCGCGCATAAACTCCATCGCCAATGCACCTCGCAGGGGAATCGCCGGCCAGCGTCGGCACGGCGCGAGCTTGCTCAACCGTTCAGACTCTATCTTGCGCCGAAAGTTGTGGTTCTGGCCATTTCTGACCCAATCTCTCCCGGCTCCTCCCCATTGGCCATCCCCGCCCGCCCAGGCCCTCGTTTCCTTGGCCACTTGGTACCTGTTTCTCCATCACATGTCACCGGCCCGGAGCGGTGGTATCATGACGCGTCGTTTTGAACCACTTGGAGGATGACTTGAAATACACCTTCGTTTTTGCCATTGCGGCCCTGGCGCTTGCGGTTGGGTGCGGATCCCAGGACAAGGGCGGCATTCCGGTTAAGCCCAAATTTACGGGCCCGCCTTACCATCTCTCTTTGGGCGCGGCGCCTGCCAAACCCAGCAAGTCGGGCCTCACCATCCCTCCCATCAAGTACACGGCCGATCCTGATGCGCCCTCCGACTCGCTCGCCACACGAGCCATCCTCGTGGCGCGCATTGACACCTCAAGCGTGAAGAGCAAAGGGACGATGACGATGGACCAGATCATCATGGGGGCGGTCGATCTGCCCGGCACCGAGGGCACGCTGACGCCCGACTACATGGAGGCGACCGACCAGGGCGTGGCCACGCTGCTCGAGGAGTACTGTGTCAAGGGGAACGTCAAGTTGACGGTGGCTCTCACCCGCTCATCGCTTTCGAGCACGGCCGGCGACGCGGAGATCGACGGAAAGCTCATCACGCCGTGGTTGCCGATCAGCCTGGTGTTCAAGAACCCGCATTCCGGGTGCTAGACGGCTCGATGGTGGATCGTAAACCTGGACCGAAGGCAGTGTAAGGAACGCGCCTTGTGATTGAACCCTGGCGGGAAGATTTCTTGCCCAATTTTTGGGTTAAACGCTTTGTTTTCAATTGCTTGCGCGGTTCAGTAGTGGCTGCAACCCATTGAAAACATTGGACTTACAAGTTAAAATTCCTGGATTCAGTGGCTTTGAAGCCATTTCCCGGGTCATTTGAACCGAAATCGGAGCAAACCGAGCTGAACGCGACGTGCCGGCGGACTGTCTCAAGAAGCCCAAAGATTGACAGCGCGGGGGGAACGTCCCGCCTGTCCCCCAGATTCCCTGGCCAAAAGGAGGGAAGAGCAATGATGAGAGTCACCTGGCGAGCAGAACGATACCTGCCTGTCGTTATATCGTGTGTTCTATCTTGCCTAATGAGTGGATGTCTTGAGTCCAGCTTTCAATTGGCAAGTGAGTCGAGACTGCCAACATGGGAAGCCCTTCCGACCGGACTCACACGTGCAGACGTGTCGGTCACACTCAACTACTACACAACCTTGCCAGGCGCCACCGATGCGAAATTCATCCTTAGGAACGGGAATGGGGAAAAGCTGGCCGAGGTAAATGGCATGGTGAAATGTCAGTATCCCTACTCAGCCACATCGTATCCGGTCTACGACGCTGTCGTCGTCAACGGAACGACTGAAATATTGGAATTCAGAAGAATGGAACCAATCTTCTACGTCAATGACGACCCTGCCATAAGGGTAAAGATTTTGACCGATTGTCGAATGATTCGATGAGGCGCGCGGCCCACCCTAGAGATTTTGGGCTCTGAGTCCAGCGCTACACGGGGCACGCCATTTCTCGGGATAAAACATGTCGTCTGAAGATTGGGTGGGCTGCTCGCCTACGGTACACGCTTCAGGTCCTGAATCCAATCCGTCTCCCAGGTTTTCCCGCCATCCGTTGATTCTGCCTGTTCCCAATGACAAGAAGTGGGTGTGATCTCGGACCATATGAATCTTGTACGCACTGGTCTGCCGCCTTCTGCATCGTCGTTCGCATAGAACGTTCCGACGCCTTTGCGAAAGCTGCCTATTACCGGCGGACCGATCGGGGCGTCGGGAAATCTACTGTCCATCCACCAGATCGACCACTGGCCCGACTTTGCGTTGAACGATCGCGGGGCTACGCCCCGGTAAGTGGCGCCTGGAACCTCAAAAACGGTGTCGTCGACATTCGCATAGCCGCCCATCAGAGGCTGGTTGAACAACGTTCCTTCGAACTCGATCCATTCGTGACTATTGACGAGGCGGTGCTTCAGCTTTCGATGATGAACTTGCCAGTGCCCCACCAAAAAGTCGAAGTCATGCAGTCCCGGTACCGCACTTTCGGCTTGGCTTGTCTCTGTTCCCGAACCCGGGGAGGATTGCGCGACCGCTGGCCGAGATGCAGTTAGTCCCAGAATCAGACATACCGTTACAGCCATACGCCGATGGAATTGCACGATTAGCTCCTCTCGTACGTTGTGTGCTCCCTTTAGAGACGCCGATAAATGGTGAATGGCGCGATGGTCGGAAACAAAACGAGCCGGATCATTAGGGAACGGCCCGTGTGTGCGCCGGTTTCCCAGTGCTTCCCGCCCTAACAAAGTTAGGACGGGGTACCCCGTTCCTCGGGCAAATGCATGTCGACTGAAAATTCGATGGGGCGCCCGCCAGAGTTTCACTCGGCACAGCTGAAAGCTGAAAACTGAAAGCTAGCAGATAGAAGCTGCTACTTCGCCTTCTTGCACTTGTCCATGATACTGGCGTGCAGGCGCTCGCTGACTTCGGTGGGAACTTCGTAAATCTCGTGGCAGCGGAAGATTTCGATGGTCTTGCGCGTGGTGTTCAGGACCACTTCGCAGTGGCCGCACTTGCGCAGGTGAGCTTCAATCTCGGTGCGGGTTTCCACGGCGATCGATTCGTCGATCACATCGTCGAGGATCTTGAGGAACTCAGTGCAGGTCATGCTTCAGCTCCGTCTCCGCCTGGCGCCGCGGCCGCCTGTGCAATCGCCGGAGCTCTTCTGCCAAAGTAGCGCGTGAGCCGCTCGCGCAGTTGCAGGCGTGCCCGCAGAAGGCGCGACTTGACGGCGGGAACGCTCAATCCCAGCGTCTCGGCCGTCTCTTCCGTTGAAAGACCCTCCACGTCGCGCAGGACAAAGACCACGCGAAAGCCTTGCGGCAGGCCCTGAATGGTTTTGCGCAGGATGTCGGCCAGCTCCGCCTGGGTGTAGTTTTGTTCCGGATTCGGCGCCCAGTCGGCGAAGTCGCGGGGAACTGACCCCTCGTCGGTAGTCACGTCCTCGTCCATGGAGACCAGTTTGCCCGTGCGTCGCTTGCGCAGCCGCATCAGGCTCTCGTTTACCGCGATTCGAACCAGCCATGTGTAGAACTTCGAGTTCCCTTGAAATTGATCGAGCTTCTCGTATGCCTTGAGAAACGCGTCCTGCATCACGTCTTCGGCATCTTCGCGGTTCTGCGTGATATGCTGCGCAATCCTGAAGATCTGCCGCTCGTACTTGCGGACCAGCGTGTCGTATGCGGCGATGTCGCCGGCACGGACCCGCTGCACCAGCGCCACATCGGGATGCTGCTCGTCTGGTACCGCAATTGGTTGGATGGTTGACATGGCAGTTGGTTCCAGAAATATGACGCGAAAGTGGCAGCCTGACGGCCGGCAGCAGGGAGTTTCTCTTTCACGGCCTCAAACGAATCAGAAGGCCCGGCAAAACACGAGTGTAACGGATGCGGGCGCTGGGGACCAAACCGAGCTTAGCGGAGTCAGCGGCGCTAGCGGGGTTAGCGGGGCTCGATATCCCGTACTTCGCGCGATGAGGCCGAGCGAATGGTGGGGCAACCAAGATTCGTGGTATCCCACCCTAAACGCATTCGCGTTTAGGATGGGGCACCCTCGATGCGCGGTGGTTACGCAAGTGATTCCCCGCGTGGTTCGCTTGCGTCCAATTCAGCATAGAGTGGAACTATGCGACGCTTTTCTCCCCCGACGCGCGTCATGCGATTGATTTCCGGGCCCGCTGTGGTGGCCATGGTGGCACTGGTGGGTTCCTGCGCGTCGCTTGCGCCGGCGCAGACCACTCCTGAGCCTGCGGCAAGCGCTCCGGCGCCCGCGGCAAGCGCACCGCGCAAGTCGATGCCTGTTTCAAATGCGCATGCTTCGCCGAGCGCGAAGGCGGAGACTGGAAGCGCCAAGCCAGCGGCCACGAAGACTCGCGCGACGCACAAGCCCGCTCACCCGTCCGCTCGCCAGACATCAAGCCGCGCGGCGCGGCTGGCGCGCACGGCGCGAATCAAGCGGGCTTTCGTCGCGTCAAAAGAGCTGCAACCGATGGCCCAGCAGCTTGCCACTTTGCGCACGCCGGCGGCTTATGCGGGAGTGACCGCCTACGCGCACTCGCACACGGGTGATGCCGCCGCGGCAGCCTACCTGGCGCTCGGTCACGCCTATCTGCTCGATAAGCGGAATGCCGAGGCCGAAAGCGCGCTGGCTGCGGCACGCCGCGCCGACGGGGAGCTTGGCGATTATGTCGACTATCTTGACGCCGAAGCCAGTCACGCAGCGGGCGACGACGCTGCTGCCGAGAATATTCTGCACGGATTTACTGATCGGTATCCGGAGAGCATCTTTGACGATAAGGTGCCGGAGCTTGAGGCGAACATCCTGGTGGGGATTGGAAAGCTCACGACTGCGCGGCAAGTTCTCGCGGCGGCCGCGGGTACAGGAGCGGCGGAGCGGTCGGCGTTTGTGCTGGCTGAGGCCGAAGTGGAAGAGGCGCTGGGCCAGCAACAGGCTGCCGAAGCCACATTCAAACGGGTATTGCTCGAGCATCCCCTGAGCCCGGAAGCGCAGATGGCGCGCGCCAAGCTCACGGCGACGGGAGCCGAAGCGTCGTTGACCGCTGCTGACCTGCGCAGCCTCGCGGACGCCTATTACAACGCAGGCCGCTACGAGGAGGCGTCGGAGCAGTTTCAGGCATTGGAGCGTGAGCCGGGGCTCGATCCGGGAACCCGCGCAGCCTTTGCCATTTCAGAAGCAGCCTGCCAATTGAAGCTGAAGCGGCTGACCCTGGCGGAAGCCACGGCCTTGCCCGATAGCTCCGATGAGAATGGCGCTCGCCGCCTTGACCTGCTGATGGAGCTGGCACGCAACCGAGACGACGAAGACACGCAAAAGCAGATCATCACCGAGATGGAAACCCGGTTTCCGCATAGTCCGTGGCTGGCCGACGCGCTCTTCTCCAGCGGGAACATGTACCTTCTCAAGCACGACTGTCCAACGGCGATCCAGTACTACAGCGAGCTCGCGGCACGCTTTCCCGGCGATAAGAATGCCGCGGCCGCGCACTGGCGGTCAGGATGGTTGACTTACCGCTCCGGACTTTTGAAGGATGCGGAGCGGATCTTCGACGATCAGATTCAAGAGTATCCATCCGCGGTGGAAACGGTCTCGGCTCTCTACTGGCGCGGGCGCCTCTATGAAACCGAGGACCATAGAGCTGCTTCAGCCGCCGCCGACTACCGCACCATCATCCACGTCTACCAGCACTTTTTCTATGCGCAGATGGCGCGCCAGCGATTGTCGGCTCTGGGCGCGACGCAGCCTGCTTCCGATCCGCAACTGGATCGCTTTCAGCCGGTGCCGCTACCGCACTTGGTGGACACGTTCCCCGAGGACAGCCCCCACCTGGCCAAAGCGCGGCTGCTGGCCAACGCCGGGCTGAACGAATACATTGCGGACGAGATCAAGGCCGATCCCGATTCATCCTCTTGGAGCGCGCTGGCCGAAGCGCAGATTTATTCGTCGTATGGGGAGTATTACCGCGCGGTTCGTTCCTTGAAGCGGGCATTGCCGGGCTCGGCGTCGGCTTCCATTGACTCCATCCCGCTTGCTTATTGGCGGATTCTCTTTCCTGAACCGTGGTGGGATACGATTCAGGCCGAGTCGGCGAAGAATAACCTCGATCCGTACCTCGTGGCGTCGTTGATCAGGCAGGAGTCGGAGTTCGATCCTTCTGCGATTTCGCACGCCAACGCGTATGGGCTGATGCAACTGCTGCCGGCGGTGGGCAGAAAGATGGCCCGCGAAGAGGGAATCTCCTCGTTCCAGACGTTTCAGTTGCTCGATCCGGCGATGAACATCCGCCTGGGCACCCGATATCTGCGTGAGATGCTCGACCGCTTTGGCGGGGTGAAGGAGTACGCGCTGGCGGCATACAACGCGGGCGACTATCGCGTGGCCGACTGGCAGGCGGCCGGCCCTTATTCCGGAATTGACGAGTTTATCGAATCTATTCCTTTCACCGAGACGCGGGAGTACGTGGAGGCCATTTTGCGCAACGAGGAGACCTATCGGGCGATTGACGAATTCGCGCGCTTGCACGGCGGCGGGGCCACGGAGGCATCGCGGTAGTTGGTTGGCGGCTTGTCGTGGGGGAATCCCACTTGCTACTCCCAGGCTCGGATTCGAATTGACATGGATGTCGCCTGGCGTGAAAACTGACGTAAATCGGAACCACGCATCTAATACCCGTAAGTGTTTCGCAGCCTGCTTTTTTGAAGAAAACGGAGCCGCGTACCCAGTCGTGGCTCGGATCCAACAGACCCGGAGGGAACGATGTCAGCCGACTTGAGTTTTCTGGAAGAGTGGATCCCCGAACGGATGGACCCGGGAACGATTTTCGTCCTGGAGAATCAGGCCAAGCTCGGGCAGGCGCAGAATCCGTATGTAGCCGTGATGTCGTGCCCGAAGTGCGGGACGCTGGGGCTGATTACTCGCCGCCAGCTCTACGGCGGTGATCCGATGATCTGCGGAGGCGACGTTTGCTCGGCGGAGTACCGGCTCGACGGCGAGAACATCTGCTACCGGTCGGCGCAATAAGAGCGACCGCCTTACTTTAGCCCTCTGAAAGCTGACGCCAGCCTCGTTATTGCTGCAGCGTGTAGTCTGTCTTGGTTGTTTTTGCGCCCACCTGTGCCGGCGTGGGAAGCTGCGAACGGTCCCAACCTCCGCCCAAAGCCTGAACCAGCTCGACCGCCGATGTCATTTCTTCGACCTGAAGCGCGTTGAGAGTCTCCTGGTTATTGAGCAGCGTGGTTTGGGCGATGACTACGTCGACATACGGATCAACGCCGGTGTTGTAGCGAACCAGCTCGAGGTTGAGGTAGTCTTCGGAGTCCTTGACCGCGTCCTGCTGGCGGATAATCTGCTGCGAATAGGTGCGGGTGGCGACCATGGAGTCCTCGACCTGCTGGAAGGCCGTGAGCACGTTCTGCCGATAGATTGCCACATCCGCGTTGTACTGAGCGACGTATTGATGCAACTCGGCACGATAGAGCCATCCGTCGAATATGGTTTCAGAGATCGATGGGCCAATGGACCAGACGCGGCTCGGCCACGCGAACAAGCTGGTTAGAGCTGAGCTCTCGAATCCAGCATTGGCGCTGATTGTCACTTGCGGGAAGAAGGCTCCGTAGCCGATGCCGATTACGGCGTTTTCCTCAGCTAATGTGCGCTCCGCAGCCGCAATGTCGGGGCGCCGTTCAATGAGCTGCGCGGGCACGCCGGTCGGAATCGAGGGCGGTGTGAAGACCATTGGCTTTACGGGAATGGAAAAATCGGTGGCTACTTTGCCGGTCAGCATCGCGATGGCATGTTCGTACTGCCCCCGCAACAGGCCCACATTCGTCGCCGAAGCCTCCGCAGCCTCCAATGTTGTTTTGGCCTCGGCAACAGAGATGTAATCGCCGATGCCGGTGTCGTATTGAGCCTGGTTATAGTTCAGAGACTTCTGATCTGCGGCGACGGTTTGGTTCAGGATTTGTTGCAGCATATCCTGTCCGCGAATCTCAAAGTAGTATTCGGCGAGGCTGGCCTGTTCGGTCAGTTTCTCGTTTTCAAGATCGGCGGCGCTCACTTGCGAGGCGTATTGCGCCTCGCGCACTTCATTGCGGATTTTGCCCCAGAGGTCCGGCGTCCACGAGGCCTCGAGCGGTGTGCTCCAAAGCGTTGACTGCTTGCCGGTGTTGGCAAGGGTGGAGTTGCTCAGATTTCCGGAACTTTTCGACCGGTTCCAGGAGGGGTTGGCAGTGATCGTCGGCCAATACTGCGAGCGTGCCTCGGCAATCGTGGCGCGGGCCGCCATGTAGTTCTGGAAATACTCTTTCAGGTTCTGGTTGTTGATATTGAGCTGATCTTCGAGTGCGTTCAGCTCGGGATCTCCGAAGACCTCCCACCAGTTGCCCTTGATCATTGCGTCCTGCGGGCTGGCCACTTTCCAGCCGCCGGAGTCCTGGAAGTTGACAGTGGACTCCTTGTAATTCGGAGCCGTAGCCGACGGTGGGGCCGGAGCGTGATACGGCGGGCCGACGCGGCAACCGGCAATCAGCGCAAGAAATCCAAAAGCGCCGGCGATCAACAAGGCCGGAATTCGATTTCGTAACTCAATCATGATCAACATCCTTCATTACGCCGTTTCCTCGACTGCGGTTGGCATCACGTCGTGAGTGCGCCCTAGCGCGCGCAGGCGAAGACGGTCCATCATGAGGTAGATGACGGGCGTGGTGTAAAGCGTAAGTACTTGGCTCAAAAGCAGGCCGCCCACGATGGTAATGCCCAGAGGCTTGCGTAGCTCCGAGCCGGTTCCAGTTCCAAAGGCCAGCGGCAGGGCGCCGCAGATGGCGCACATGGTGGTCATCATGATGGGCCGGAAGCGCAGCATGCATGCGTCAAAAATCGCTTCGCGGGTGGTCTTGCCCTCATTTCGCTCAGCCTGCAGCGCGAAGTCGATCATCATGATGGCGTTCTTTTTCACGATGCCGATAAGCAGGATGATGCCGATGATCGAAATCATGTTGAGGTCGATGTGAAACAGCATGAGAGCAAGCATGGCGCCGACGCTGGCCGAGGGCAAGGTGGAAATAATTGTGAGCGGGTGAATCAGGCTCTCATACAGAATGCCGAGCACGATGAATACGGAAAGCAGGGCGGTGATGACCAGAATCGGCAGCGACGCCAACGATTGCTGATAAGCCTGGGCCGTTCCGGCAAAAAAGCCGCGAACCGTGCCGGGCAAGCCCAGCTTTTCTTCCATCTGCGACACCTCGCGTGTAGCATCGCTGAGCGCTGCGCCGTTTTTCAAGTTGAAGGACACGGTGGTCGATGGAAAAAGACCGGTGTGCGCGACCTGCAAAGGCGTAGTGTTGGTGCTTGGCTTGGCCACAGAGGACAACGGCGAAACGGAATTCAGCCCGGCGCCCGACGAGGAACTGGGGGGCTTGAAGTAGATGTTATTCAGTCCCGAAGGATCTTGCCAGTATTGCGGGGCCACTTCCATCACCACGTAATACTGGTTGAGCTGCGTGTAAATCACCGAAACTTCAGATTGGCAAAATGCACTGCAGAGGGCACTGTCGAGCGATTGAGGCGTTTGGCCCAGGCGCGCCGCAGTGACCCGGTCGTAACTGAGCATCTCCTGAAGGCCCCCGTTTTGCCAGTCGGTATTTACGTCCGTCACGTCGGGAAGCTTCTGCATATTCTGGTAAAGAATCGGAGCCCAATGCGCGAGGTCATCGATGCTATCGGATTGGATGGTGTATTGATACAGCGCGCCGCCGCCACGCCCCCCGATGCGAAGGTCCTGAGCCGCCTGCAGATACGCTGAAGCAACCGGCAGGCGATTCATTTTTGGCCGCAGGCGGTTGATCACATCCGGAGCCCCGGTCTGGCGCACACCGCAGTTGGGGCCCTCTTTGCATTGATTGCCCAGTGGCTTGAGAGCCATGAACATGAAGCCGCCGTTGCCGTTACCTGTGTAAGCCAGAACATGAGCCACTGCAGGATCGGCTTTGACCACATTGACCAGTGACACCATGGAGAAATTCATGAAGGGAAAGGAAGCGTCTTGCGGACCCTGCACCTGGCCCATGATGATGCCGGTGTCCTGTTGGGGGAAATAGCCGGTGGGAATCCTGAAGACGACGAGAACGTTGAGGGCAATGGTGAGAAGGAGCACGACGAGCATCAGCACCGGATTGTCCAGGACCCACGCCAGCGATCGGCGGTAGACCCAGATCATGCCGTCGAAGCCTTTTTCACTGGTTCGGTAGAGCCAATTGTGCTTCTCGCCTTCCTTACGAGCTTTGAGCAGGTGCGCACACATGGTGGGCGTGGTGGTTAAGGAAATGACCATGGAGATGACGACGGCCGTGGAAAGCGTGACCGCGAATTCGCGGAAGAGTCTCCCTATGATGCCGCCCATCATGAGAATGGGAATGAAAACGGCAATCAGCGACATGCTGATGGAAAAGACTGTGAACCCGATTTCCCTTGCGCCTTGTAATGCCGCGGCGAAAGGCTCCATGCCGGCTTCGATATGGCGGGTGATATTCTCCATGACAACAATCGCGTCGTCCACCACGAATCCAGTCGCAATGACGATGGCCATCAGCGAGAGGTTGTCGAGCGAGTAGTCGAGCAAGTACATGACGGCAAATGTGCCAATGAGCGAGATGGGCACGGCGACGAAGGGAATGAGCGTGGAACGCGGGCTGCGCAGAAAAATGAAGACGACCAGGATGACGAGGCAGACCGATCCGACCAGCGTTTTATAAACCGTGTTTACCGAAGCGCGGATGGTCACGGTTCTATCCACGTCCACCGTTGTCTTGACGCCTGCCGGCAAGACGGCCACAAGAAACGGCAATTGTGCTTTGACGCGATCGACGGTCTGAATAATGTTCGCGCCGGGCTGGCGGAAGATCGTGAGCACGACGCCCTTGGATCCGTCGATGTAACCGGCGGCACGGATATTCTGCGTGGAGTCCTCAACATCGGCAACATCGGAGAGACGCACAGCTTCTCCATTGTGATAGCCAATGATCAGAGGTCGATAGTCGGCAGCCTCGGAGATCTGGTCGTTGTCAATGATGTCTTCGGTGATCCCCGAGTTGGAAAGCTGCCCCCTCGGCGAGTGCGAGTTTTGCAGGCTTAGCACCGATTGCACGCTGCCTAAAGTGAGTCCGAAACTTTCGAGCTTGGTGGGATTGACCTCGACGCGCACCGAAGGCGTGCCGCCGCCCTGCGCGCCTACCTGGCCGACACCCTGAATCTGCGAGAGCTTTTGCTCGAGGATCGTGGAAGCAAGATCGTAGAGCTTCGTGACCGGGTATTTGTCGGAGGTGAGGCTGATGATCATGATGGGCGAATCGGCCGGATTGATCTTGCGGTAGGAAGGGTTGGAAGGCAGATTCGCAGGGAGGTAAGTGCGGGCCGCGTTGATGGCAGCCTGGACGTCCCGGGCTGCGCCGTCGATGTTGCGGCTCAGGTCGAATTGCATCGTCACGCTGGTCGAGCCCAGCTGACTCGACGAAGTCATCTCGGTGATTCCGGCGATATGGCTGAACTGGCGTTCCAGGGGCGTGGCCACCGAAGCCGCCATGATTTGCGCGCTAGCGCCGGGCAAACCGGCGGAAACACTGATGGTGGGAAAATCGACCTGCGGCAGCGGAGCCACAGGCAAGACCACGAACGCGACTGCTCCGGCAATGCCGACGGCGATGGTGAGCAGCGTAGTGCCCACGGGCCGCCGAATGAATGGAGCCGAAAGGTTCATGCGTTCTCTACACCCGGCTGCGGTTCAGACCCCGCGGGCATCCGCGAAAAGCGTCGGCCCTTGAGGCGTTCAGCGAGCCGGTCGAAGAAGATGTAGATCACCGGCGTGGTGTAGAACGTGAGCAATTGGCTCAGCAACAGTCCGCCGACCATGGCGATGCCCAATGGGCGGCGCAGCTCCGATCCGAGGCCCGATCCGACCGCCAGAGGAATGCCCGCCAGCAGCGCGGCCATGGTGGTCATCATGATAGGCCGGAAACGGAGCAAACTGGCTTCGTAGATGGCTTCGGTTGAATCCTTGCCATGCTTGCGCTCGGCCTCCAACGCGAAGTCCACGATCAGAATGCCGTTTTTCTTCACGATGCCGATGAGCAAGATGATGCCAATGATCCCCACTACACTGAGATCTTCGCGGCAAATCATAAGCGCCAACAGCGCGCCGACGCCGGCCGAGGGCAGCGTGGAAAGAATGGTAATGGGGTGGATGAAGCTTTCATACAGCACGCCGAGAACGATATAGACGGCGATCAGGGCAGCAAGGATAAGCAGCGGCTCGTTGGAGAGGGAATTCTCGAACGAGGCGGCGGTGCCCTGGAAACCGGCCTGCAAGCTGGGAGGAAAGTTAAGGTTCTTGGCCACCTTGTTAATGTCCTCGATGGCGGTTCCCAAGGAAGCGTCGGAACTGAGATTGAAGGACACCGTGACCGAAGGGAACTGTCCCTGGTGATTGATGGAGAGGGCCTCGGTGGTGTTGCTGACCTGCGTGAATGCGCTGAGCGGAATGGCATTGGCGCCCGATGAAGAAGTGCTGAGGATCGAGGTTGTCCCTGCTCCGCCGGAAATAACATTGGCCGGCGGGTTCAACACTTGCGAGGACGGCGTGTAGCGCACGGAAGAAGTGAGCGCGTTCGACCCGGCCGACGAAGAAGCCGAAGAAGCATACGAGGTAGCCGCGCCCGCGCCGGTGGCGCCCGTAGAAGCGCTCGACTGGATGTAAAGATCGCCCAGCTTTTTGGGATCCTTCTGCCACTCCGGCTGAGTTTCCAGAATCACGTGATATTGATTGAGCTGCGTGTACAGCGTGCTGATTTCGCGCTGCCCGTAAGCATCGTAAAGCGTGTTGTCGATGGTGGTTGGCGCGATTCCCAACCGGGAAGCGGTCACGCGGTCAATCGCCAGTTGAATGGCACGTGCGCCGGTTTGCTGGTCCGTGGCTACGTCTTCCAGCTCGGGCATGTTTTTCAATTTAGCCACAAACTTGTTGGTCCACTCGTTCAACTCGTCCGTGTCGGGATCTTCGAGTGTGTACTGATACTGCGTGCGGCTCACGCGGTCGTCGACGGTAATGTCCTGCACCGGCTGCATATATAGATGCATGCCGTGCACCTGGGCCAAATTCTGCTGCAAGCGGCGGATGACATTGGAGGCGCCGACTCGTTGATTGATCGGCTTGAGGTTGATGGAGATGCGGCCGCTGTTGAGCGTGGTGTTAATGCCGTCGGCGCCGATGAACGAGGACAAGCTTTCGACGGCGGGATCTTTCAAAATGATCTTCGCCAGTTCTTGCTGCTTCTCGCTCATGGCGTCGAAGGAGATGGACTGCGAGGCTTGGGAGATGCCCTGAATTACGCCCGTATCCTGCACCGGGAAGAATCCTTTAGGAATCGTAATGTACAGGATGATGGTGAGTACGAGCGTGGCTACCGCGACGAGCAGGGTGATGGTCTGGTAACGGAGCACGACGCGCAGCGTGCGGCCGTAGAACGCGATGAGCGTGTTAAAGATGCGTTCCGATGCCTGGTAAAAGCGGCCTTCTTGCTGCTTCGGATCGTGGCGCAGGATCCGCGAGCACATCATGGGTGTGAGCGTGAGCGAAACCACGGCCGAAATGACGATGGTGACCGCCAGTGTGACCGCGAACTCGCGAAACAGACGGCCCACCACGTCGCCCATAAAGAGGAGCGGGATGAGCACGGCGATCAGCGAAACGGTCAGCGATACGATGGTGAATCCGATCTGCCCTGCGCCTTCCAGCGCGGCTTCGAGAGGCGGCATGCCTTCTTCGAGGAAGCGGTTGATGTTTTCGATCATCACGATGGCGTCGTCGACCACGAATCCCGTGGAGATGGTTAGAGCCATGAGTGATAGATTGTCGAGCGAGTAGCCGAGCAGATACATGACGGCACAGGTGCCGATGAGAGACAGCGGCACGGCCACGGTGGGAATGATGGTCGCGCGCCAGCTGCGCAGGAAAAGGAAGATGACCATCACGACCAGGAAGACGGTCAGTCCCAGCTCGAACTCGACGTCGTGGACCGAGGCTTGAATGCTGGTCGTCATATCGGTCAGCGTCGTGACCTTGATTCCGGCGGGGAGATTGGCCTCAAGCTGCGGCAGGACCTTCTGGATGGAGTTGACGACGGTGATGGTGTTGGCGCCGGGTTGCCGCTGGATATTGAGGATGACAGCGGGCGTCAGATTCATCCATGCGGCCTGCTTGGTGTTCTCAACGCCGTTGACCACGTTGGCGACATTCTTAACGAAGACCGGCGCGCCATTGCTGTAGGAGACGACGACATCCTTATATTCGTCGGCGGTGGAGATCTGGTCGTTGGCGTCGATCTGGTAGTCCTGGCGAGGACCGTCGAAGTTGCCCTTGGCGGAGTTGACGCTGGCTTGCGTCAAGGCCGTGCGCATGTCTTCCATGTTCAAGCCGTAGGACGATAGCGCGACGGGGTTCACCTGGATGCGGACTGCCGGCTTTTGGCCGCCACTAATGGAGACGAGGCCGACTCCGGTCAACTGCGACAGTTTGGGCGCCAGCCGCGTGTCGACCATGTCCTCGACCTGCGAGAGCGGCATGTTGTCGGAGGTAATTGCCAGCGTGAGGACAGGAGCGTCAGCTGGATTGGTCTTGGTGTAGACCGGCGGGACGGGCAGATCGGATGGCAGAAACGTCTGGCCGCCGTTGATGGACGACTGGACTTCTTCCTCGCCCACGTCGAGCGAGAGCGAAAGACCGAACTGAAGCACGATGACCGACACGCCACCGGCGCTGGTCGAAGTCATCTGGCTCAGGCCCTGCATCTCGCCGAATTGGCGTTCAAGGGGCGCTGTGATGGTGGTCGCAACTACATCCGGGCTGGCGCCGGGATAGAAGGTGACGACCTGAATCGTCGGGTAGTCAACTTCTGGGAGGGCCGACACGGGCAGCTGGAAAAAAGCGACCAATCCAGCCAGCAGAATTGCGGCCATCAGCAGCGAGGTAGCAACCGGCCGCAGGATAAATGGCCGAGATGGGCTCATGGAGCGGCCTCGGTGGTGTCGGAGGATGTGGCCGGAATCGTGACCTTGGAGATCGAGACGGTCGATCCGTTGACCAGTTTCTGGAAGCTGCTGTTTGCCACCACATCACCGGGATTGATCCCGGTTACCGCGGTGTTGCCCTTGTCGGAGATCCCCGACTTCACATTTCGCATGACGGCTTTCTTGTTTTGGATTAAATAAACGTAGTCGACTGAGCCGTTGTGCTGAACCGCCGAGGAAGGAATAAGCGTCTGGTTATCGAGGGTCTTGACCAGCAGGCGCGTGTTCACGAATTGATTGGGAAACAGCAGGCCGTTCGAATTGTTGAATTCCGCACGCAGCTTCACGGTTCCTGTAACAGTGTCGATCTGATTGTCGACGGTGATCAGCTTGCCCTTTTCCAGCAGCGTTTGCTGGGTGCGGTCATAAGCATCGACCTCGAGCGATTTTCCGGCGTGCGTCTGCTTCAAAACTTCAGGCAAACTATCTTCCGCCAACGTGAAGATCACGGTAATGGGATGAATCTGCGTAACCACGACGAGGGGCGTAGTGGAATTGGCGGTGACCAGATTGCCAGGATCGACAAGACGAAGCCCAACACGGCCACTGATGGGAGATAAGATGTGACAGAATCCGACCTGCACCTCGTCATATTGGACGGTGCCCTGGTCGTTCTGCACGGTTCCCTGATCCTGGAGAACTAATTTCTCCTGATCTTCGAGCGTCTGGCGGGGGATGGCGTTTTTCGCCCATGCATCCTGGTAGCGCGTTAGATCCATTTGCGCTTCGGCGAGGAGATTCTGGTCGCGGCTAAGGGTGCCCTGGGCCTGGCTCAGCTGCGCCTGGTAGGGCCGGGCATCGATATCAACCAACGCGTCGCCCTTGTTCACATTCTGTCCTTCGCGATAGTGGACAGCGGTAATGACGCCAGTCACCTGCGCGGTGATCGAATCGGTGTAAGTGGGTGTGGCCGTGCCGATGGCTTCAAGATAGACACCGATGCTTCCTTTGGTTGCCGTTGCCGTTGTGACCGGCACCGTTCCGCCCATCGCGGCGCCACGTCCGCCTCCCGGAGCTGCGGCTGTAGTTCTCTTCTGGTTCCACACCCAGAAAATCAGGAGCGCAAAAAGCAGAAGGATGATCACCCAGATCCAACGGTGGCGGCGTTTTTTTGTCGAGTCTAAGGGCGGCTGCCCAAGGTCAGAATGTGAAACAGAAAGAGGTTGGTCCATCGCCTTCTTCTTCTCTTATTTCCTGTTACGAGCGCTCAGTTTGATAGGGACATTTTCTCATATTAGAACTGATGGCCGGGATGCACAGGGCATCGAGGTCTGTCCGGGAGCCTATTTGCGAATGTAATTTCTGCTTGCTCGGTCGCCGCCTGAGTGCAGGGCAGGTAGCGGCGATCGATGTGCGGCGAGGCGCAAATCGACCTAGCGCCGACGGGCACGCTACTGCACAGACGGATCGGCCCGGAGGAAAGTTGCACAAACGACCGGTGGCGCGGAAAAACGTGCCATTTCGGGCACTTTGTCTCTGGAAACGGCCGGATGAGCCAAGGGCCTGCAATGGAGGATCAACGCTTAAAGAGTCAGAAAGATTGCGTCATTTTCCATCGTGAGCTCCACACCGGCGGCTTTGGCTGCTTCTTCGAGCGCTGCATGCAGCATCACGACAGGGTCCGGGCTCACGTCAAGGCGGCGCATCAGGCCTTCGCCTTTCTTGGTCCCCGCTGACAGCGTAATTTTTAAACCGCGGCGCTTGCATCGCACCGGGGTGCCGTCTTCCAGCTTGACGTTCATCGGCTTGATGTAGGCGTCAATGTAATGGACGCCGATGCCGGATTTATCTTCAGTTTTGGCGGGAAGCTTGTTTTCGGCATCCGCATTTACATCGCAAACTTTGACTTTCACGCTGCGCCCCCCAACGGTTCGATTCCCTTTCGTTCGAGAAATGCGTCCATGACCTTTCTGAATTCACGAATATGTTCCGGCGTGCTGCCGCAGCAGGCGCCGATAATATTCGTGCCCGCTTCGAGCAGCGGGAGGACGCCCTTGACCATTTGTTCCGGCGTCTCGTCGTAAAGAATCTTCATGTTCACCAAGCGGGGTTTTCCGCCATTGGGCTGCACCATCACCGGGAGATTGGATGCGCTCTTGTAACGTTCCACTGCCATCAGCGCATGCGGCATATCCATTCCAGTGCCGCAGTTCAGGGCCACGATATGCGCGCCGTGCTCCTCCATGAACTCGGCGGCGCGTTCCGGCTCGATGCCCATCATGGTGCGGAAAGTGGAACCATCGAGGGTCACGTCGTAGGCCATGGATCCGATGATGCACTTCGCGCCGGCTTTCTTTGCCGCCTCAATGCCGATTTCGAGCTCTTCGAGCGAAGTCTGCGTTTCAATGATGATGGCGTCAGCGCCGCCGGCAACCAATGCGGCCGCTTGCTCTTCAAAGGCGCTCTGAACCTGGGCTATCGTAAAGTCGCCAAAGGGTTCGAGCAATCCGCCGAAGGGACCGATGTCGCCGAGCACATAACCGTCTTTGGCTCCAAATGCCTGGCGAGCGATCTCGACTGCGGCCTTATTGATCTCGGGCACATTGTCGGACTGGCCATGGCGGTTGAGCATGATGCGCGATCCGCCGAAGGTATTGGTGATGATGCAGTCGGAGCCGGCTTCGGCATAACGGCGCTGAATGGCGAGCACGCGCTCGGAGTGCGTCAAATTCCATGCCTCGCCGCAGTTGCCCTGCTCCAAACCGGCGATCATGAGCTGGGTGCCCATCGCACCGTCTCCGAGCAAAGGCCTTTCGAGGATTTCCTCGTGCAAAAGCTTCTTCATCAGGATTCCGTCTCCCCGCTCAATTCCTTTTGTACCAGAGCATAGTGAATGGTTTCGAGGACCAGGCCCCACTTGTGATTGCGGCTTTGGGGCTCGCAGTAGCAGCCGGCGCCGTTCGGCTCGCGCCGCCATTCGAGGACCGCATTCAGGCGCTGACCAAGCAGAGGCTTCTCGCTGTCGATGGCGGTCATCAGGCGATCAGGATCCTCGACGAATTTGCACATCGACTCGTGGCCGGTATCGTCCACGGCTGGCCCGCAGCGCTCGTCAAGAATCGGATACTGGTCGGCGCGCGGGCCCAGCTTGACGCTGTAGATGAAGGCCAGCGGACGGCCCATATTGGTGCATGTGGTCCCGTCGTAGCGGAAGGTAACGTCAATCGAGCCATCAGGACCGGGCTGGATGACCAGGCGCTCCTCGGCCCATCGCTGCAAGGCTTTGCGGTTCACGGTGTATTGCGCATCGGCGTCGAGGACCGCGACGGACGCGGGCAGCGGCTCGGCCGTTGTCCGAGGCGCGCGTTTGTACGGCGCGCGCCTGTATTGGCAAGGACCAAACGAGCAGCTCTCGCAGGGAACAAGGCTTGTGAGCCGTTGCAGGCGCTCGCGGTGGCGCGTGAGGCCAAAGACCGCGAGCTGCGATTTCTTGGGGCGCAACATGCCGGAGTCAAACGCATCCACGCGGGAAGGGAATTGCTCGCTTCGCGTCTTCCTGATTAATTCGAGAAGACGCGGCTGCTCGGCGACGTCCCAATCTGGATAGCCGGGACTCGAGTGAGGTAGCACAGCCATGCCGCGCTGCTCCGCCCAATCGCAAAGACGGGCTCCGGCAATGGTCGTCAACTGCTCAACCACCGTGGAAGCATACATTTCGAGGAAGAAATATTCGTCGGGCTTCTCTTCCTTCCAGAGCCGAAGGGCTTCCGCCTCGGCTTCTGGTCCGGCGCCGACGGCGACCAAAATTGAGCTATGCGCCCCGGCTTGCTCGAAGGCGGCTTGCAGGCGTTTGCTTTTGAAGGCTACGCCGTCAATATGAATGGTGTCGCCCGCCGCGGCGCCGCTCGCGAATTCAAGACTCTCGACCTGCCGCGCATAAAACCATGGCCGGCCATTTTTGGCGTACCAGTCCCGCGCCCAATCGGCCAGCTCGCGCGCACGGCCTTCGATCACAAAGCCTCGCGGGTAGCCGAGCAGCCGCGTATATTCCTGTTGCGGCACGTCCACTCGGGCGAGCGAGTCCGCGATCTCGATGGATTCGGCTAGCTGGCGCATGGAATCGGCTCCACGGCTTTAAATTGGCAACCCTCGACGAAGAATTCGAAGAAGTTGGGATGTGTCTCAAGGCGGCAATGTTCGACTCTTTTTACCAGTTCCTCGATCTCCTGGCGTTTTGCTTTCGAAAGCAACGCGATGGTCGCGCCTTCAATCGCCAGATTGCCAGCCCTGACGAATTTCTCCGGCGCAAGGCTGGGCACGAGACCGATGCGCTTTGAAGATTCAACGTTAAGATGCCGTCCGAATCCGCCGGCCAGATAAAAGACATCGATATCGGAGAAGTCGATACCGTAGGTGCTAAAAACAACATGCAGCCCAGCGACGTTTGCTCCCTTGGCCTGGGCCAGCTCGTTCACGTCGCTCTCGAGAATGTAGACGTCGCCGTTTGCGTTATGGGCTAGATCGATGCGATGGACGTCATCTTCAAATCGCCCGCGCTCGTTCATGCGGCCTGTGCGCAAGAGCTCGCTCAGCAAATCGACCAGGCCCGAGCCGCAGATTCCTTCTGCTGGCACTTCTCCAATCGTGCGAATCTGAAATTTTCCGTCGTCATCAATCGTCACTTCTTCGATTGCGCCGTCGAGTGCGGGCATGCCGCAGGCAATGGCTCCGCCTTCAAAGGCCGGCCCCGCGGGGCAGGATGCGGCGAGAAGCCGATCCTTGTTGCCGACGATCAGCTCAGTGTTGGTGCCAATGTCCATGATCGCGATGATGCGGCTCTCGTGCGCCAAATCCGCCGCCAGCATGCAGGCTGCGGCATCGGCTCCTACGTGGCCGCTGATAATGGGGGCGCCATACACGCGGGCTTTGGGATGAATGGGCAATAGGCTGCGCAGGCCGGATTCTTGAAGACTGGTCGTCATGCGCTTGCCCTCGGCTAATTCAATTTCGGTGATCGAACGGTAGGGCGTTTGGCCGATCGTGTACACATTTTGCCGGAAGAAAAGATCGCGCATCGTGGAGTTGCCAACGACGACCATCTCGTAAATTGTTTTCGGGTCGACAGGGAACTTTTCGATGGCATGGCTCAGGTAGCCGGCCAATGTCCGCATCAGCAGCCTCCCCGGATGGCTTGTGTCGTAGGCGATGCGCGACATGATCTCCGAGCCGCCGAAGCGCTGCGGATTCTCAAAGGATGTGTCGGCAATCAGCTCGCCGGTTTCGAGATTGAGCAGGCGCAGGACTACGGTCGTGGTTCCAAGATCCATGGCGATGCCATGAATCGGTCCAGCAGAGCGATCGACTTCGACTCCGTCGATCAGGATGCGATCGCCGTCACGCGTCACAGCAGGGTCGAGCGCGAGCGCCTGGCCGCTTCCGGGCAGGCCGTACGCTTGCCCTTCAATACGCATGTGCCCGCGGCGCATGGTGTGGCAACGGACGATACTCGGCGAAATTTGGCCGCTGGAGCCGGTGACAAAGGTCTGGCAAGAGAGGCGGAAGTTTCCCTTGAGGTGACGCTCGGCATCAGTCATCGGAGACAGGAATTCCTTGCCTTCGACCACCTCGACCATGCACTCCTTGCATTTGCCTTGCTTGCGGCACGACGTAGGCACGTCGATGCCCATGGCTTCCGCCTGGTCAAAGAGAGAAAGGGTCGGGTTGGCCTCGGTCGACTGTCCGTTGATGATTAGCGTGACGGCCATTTTCGGGAAGCACCTACCATCCCTTCGCCTCAAGCTCAGCCTTGAGCGCGTCCGCCACATCCTGTGCGGAACCCTCGCGCTCCTGTTCGTCGCTCCATTTCCATTGCGCCAGGTAGTCGTCGGCGGACTGTAATCCACGCATGGCTGCGAGTCGATCGATTTGCTCCATGAACTTCCCGTCCAGCTGGACGGTCACCTCGTCGATTCCATCATCCACTTTGACTTGAGTCGGAATTTCCTGCCAATAAAGAATCTTGTAGGTCGCCATGGGGTCACGCCTGTCCTGCCAGCCGCAGGAACAAATCCACTGCTGCGGAGGCATTGGCTCCGTATCCATCGGCGCCAATCTCGTCGGCGAACATCTGGCTGATGGGAGCGCCACCAACAGCCATTTTGATCTCTGAACGGCCCGCCGCATGAAAGCCCTCAATCACGGTCTTCATATACATCATGGTCGTGGTCAACAGCGCACTCATGCCGATGATGTTGGGCTTGCATTTGTCGGCCGCAGCCATGAACTTCTCTACGCTCTGATCCACTCCGATGTCATGGACCTCGAAGCCCGCGCCTTCAGCCATCATGCCCACAAGATTCTTGCCAATATCGTGCAAATCGCCGCGCACAGTGCCCATGAGCAGTACGCCCTTGGGTTTCGATCCGCCGTCTTTCGACGTGAGCAGAGGCTTGAGAACAGCCATGCCGGCTTTCATCGCGCGCGCCGAGATCAAAACTTCCGGCACATAGAGGACGTTATGCTTGAAGTCCTCGCCGACTACGCTCATGCCGGCAATGAGACCCTCAGTGAGCACTTCCTGCGCGGAGCGCCCTTCGGCCAGCGCCGCTTCGGTCAGCTTGCCCACCTGGTCGGCATTTCCTTCGTACAGGTGTTGATTCATCAAGGCGTAATCGGGCATTGAATGGTTTCCTCAGCGAGCGCTTGCTACCGCTGCCGCGGCGCGTTTGGCGTTGAATTCTTCAAGTGCTTCAAGCATGGCCAGAATATTTTCGCGCGGCATTCCCGGGCTGGTGCCGCCGCCAACGGAGAGAATAATGCCCTCGCCGCCTGAGCCCTCCAGCACTTCGAGGGTCTCATCCTTCACTTCTTCCGGTGTTCCGCGCACGCCAATCTCGAGCGGGTTGACATTGCCCATGAGGCACATTCGGTCGCCTACACGTCGTTTTACTTCCGTGATGTGCCGCTGCTTGCCCCAGTTGAGCACATTGAACCCCGTGTCCGGGAGATGGTCGAGGCACGCATCTACCTCGGCATCGTTGTGGTACAGCTTGACCCAATCCTTGGGGAATGCATCGCAGATGCGCTTCAAATAAGGATGGGCGAACTCCAGGTAATGTTCCTCATTCACGAAGCCGACAATGTCGTCGAGGATGAAGATGCTCTCCACGGTATCGCCCATCACTTTTTGCTGCGCCTTCAGCCAGTCAATAATGACGCGCGTGCACAGATCGAGCAGCTTGTGCGCGCCCTTGGGGTCTTCGACCAGGTCGATCATGAACTCCGTTGTGCCGCGGACAAATCCCGCCGTGCACATGGGCCCACGCGAGGTGACCATAGGGAGAATGTAGCCGGCATCGAGAATTCGCTGCTTCGCCATGGCGATGCGATGCAGGGTGAGGCCAGCAAACCCGTCGGCCTCGACTTCATATTCGGGAAAATTATCGATGTCTTCAAGGCGGTAAAGCGTGTGGTATTCGCTGGGAGTGTTGTCTTGCCAGAACTTGATTTTGGCTCCCAGGACAGACGGCTCCGCGGCCATTCCGTATTCCATCCACCAGGAGGGGATGAAGATGATGTCGGGGAATTCCTGCATGATCTTCAAGTTCGATTGAAACCAGACCTCTGGATCCAAAAAATAGTCCAGGTGCTTGATTCCCAGGTATCCCGGAATCCACGGACTATCAATAATGAGCGCCATCGGGATCTTGTCGATTTTCTCGCGCCGCACTGCTCGCTTAAACGTCTCCCACTGTTCTGGCCGCATACTTTCCCCCCCGATCACAATTGTGATCCACGCATCCCCGTCGAGCTCGTGACTTGAATGAACGACCTCCTCGCCATTCGTCCGGCCCGAATTGCCGATCGGTTTCGTCACGCTGGGCGGGGCGGTCGGCTACCGCGCGAACAGCGCAGATTGCAAAGCCATCCGTGGCCTAAGTGCAATCTTTCCTGTCATCTAAGATTTTCTTCGACCGTCGTAATAATTGTAACTCCGTAATCATAATGGAAAAGCAACGGAGCGCACAAGAGCGTTTCCCGGGCCATTGGGGCCGATCGTCAAGGAGACCTAGAGAGCCACAATTATGGAGCAAAGCGGAGCCAAACGCTCTCGTTCAAACCTGCCGGTAGCCCGAGGCTGCAATGAGGCATTATGGCGCTGCAAAACGACTCAATTCACGGTCACGGTAAAGGTTGTTGCAAGCACGGGCGTGTCGGCCGGATTCCCGGCTGCTGTGACCGTGCCGGTGTGCCGCCGCGCAGGGAAACACGATTGATGGGCTCGATAGAAGTTGAAATGTACCTGCCCAACTGGCTGCGGCCGCCTTCCTAGGCAAATCCCCCATCGGCTGGATCGGCTGCTTTGGGTCTCCGGCGGATTGCGATGGGCCGCCGTTTCCTACCCCAACGGTTCATGGCCAATTCAATCTGAAGCGTTTTGAATTTTCAAGATGGACAAGATGTTTGCCCGGACTCCTGGCACCAAATAGATCATTTAATCCAAATTCAAGAGCGGTATATACTGCGAAAAGGGTTCCTCACGGCATTTTCGGAATTGATGTGAGGCAATCAAACCGTATGAGGTCGTCGTTCCCCTGTTGGTCGCGCTGACCTTGTTTCTGCGGCCTTTGCCCCATGGAAATTCCCAAAGACGATCTAGCCGTTCTTGCGGCGTGAGCCGCTGGAGAGGGAAAGTCAAACGTAGCTCCTTTCGCCAGATTTTCAAAGCTCAGACCCTGCGTGGGTGCGGATCAGCCATGGACGACCCGAAAAAGCAGAAGTACGAGCCGGAAGCTCAGACGCTTGTGGTCAGTAACGGCGTATCGGGCGAACCGGCGTCTGGAGAAAACACGACAAGCGGGCAGGGATCGGCACCACCGACGGGCGGATCGAGCGAACCTGCGACCCTCGCTGGCGGCGAGGCGCCAACCCTTGCAGCGACGGCTATTCCGCGACAGTACCAGCCCGGCGTCACCCTGGCGCCGGACACGCCGGTTCGCCTTACAGCGGACGGCGTAGTCGTCATGAACGGCAACGCGGTGTTGCAACCGGGAAGTGTTTTTGCGAATCGCTACCGCATCATCAAAACCCTGGGCGAAGGCGGCATGGGGGCGGTTTACAAAGCGCACGACATGGAACTTGAGCGTGATGTTGCGCTCAAGGTCATCAAGCCCGAGCTTTCAAACAATCCTGAAATCCTGCAGCGGTTCAAACAAGAGTTGATTCTGGCTCGCCAGGTCACAGACCGGAATATCATCCGCATTTTCGATCTCGGCGAGTCCGATGGAATCAAGTTCATCACCATGGAGTACGTCGAAGGCCAGAACCTTCATCAACTCCTGAAGGAACGGGGCAAGCTGCAGGCCGCGGAAGCCGTCGACATCATGGAGCAGGCGACCGCCGGACTAGCCGCAGCCCACCGCGAGGGAATCATTCACCGTGACCTGAAGCCCGGCAACATCATGTGCGATGTGAACGGCCGGGTTGTGGTGATGGATTTCGGACTGGCTCGCACAATCAGCGGCGACGGAATGACCCGGACCGGCGCGATGCTGGGCACGATTGAATACATGTCGCCGGAGCAGGCGATGGGCAAGGAGCTCAAGGCCAGTTCCGATGTTTTCACGACCGGTCTGATCCTTTACGAATTACTGGCCGGGGTTACGCCTTTTCATGCGGAGAGCGCGATCGCCAGCCTGCTGATGCGCTCGCAGCAGCGAGCGGTGCCTCTGGTGGATGTCGATAAGAATATTCCCGGCTCGCTGAGCAATATCGTCGCAAAGTGTCTTGAAAAGGAACCGGCCAACCGTTACCAAAGCGCGGAAGAACTTGATGCGGATCTTCGCGCCTGGCAAGGGAGAAGCGGAGGGAAGAAAGTTTCGGCCTCCTCAATGCGGCGGCGCATGAACCGCATTCGGGAGCTTCCGTGGAAGTCCCTCGCAATCGCCGCGGCCCTGGTTCTGGCGATCGCGGCGGGAACGACTTGGTTTGTGGTCCGGAGGCAGCTCGCTGCGAAGTCAGGGACTCATGCCCCGGTGTCAGTACTGGTCGCCGACTTTGAGAACCATACGGGCGATCCAGTTTTGGATAACACACTGGAGCCTATGTTGGGCGTGGCGCTGGAAGGCGCGAGCTTCATCAACGCGTACGGTCGGGGAGATGCGCGCAAGCAGGCCCAGAAACTCCCGCATCCGTCAGACAAGCTGGACGAGCAGACCGCGCGGCTGGTGGCAGTCAACCAGGACGTGAATGCGGTGATAACGGGGGAAATTGATTTACGGGGCGACGAATACGATATTTCGGCGATTGCGCTGGACGCAGTGAGCGGCAAGGTGCTGGCAAAGTCCGAGGTCACCGCCTCCAACAAGCAGGAGATTCTAAGCAGCCTCCCCAAACTGGCGGCGCCGATTCGCAAAGCCCTGGGTGACTCCACGCCTGCTTCGGTGCAATTCGATGAGGTCAGCGGAGGGTTTACCGCCGCATCTCTTGAGGC
>Ga0181535_10000178_pt1 | contig 99184 bp, 148 predicted proteins | sample PEATcosm2014_Bin_44_FD_119774 | JGI IMG/M metagenome (GOLD analysis project Ga0181535, IMG submission 119774) | Peatland microbial communities from MTU Mesocosm Facility, Houghton, MI, USA - PEATcosm2014_Bin17_30_metaG | ecosystem: Environmental > Terrestrial > Soil > Wetlands > Peat | place... | reverse complement strand
GACCTGTACCCGGTTGCACTGGATGCTGACTCGTCCCCGGTTGCACTGGATGCTGACCTGTACCCGGTTGCACTGGATGCTGACTCGTCCCCGGTTGCACTGGATGCTGACTCGTGCCCGGTTGCACTGGATGCTGACTCGTCCCCGGTTGCACTGGATGCTGACCTGTACCCGGTTGCACTGGATGCTGACCTGTCCCCGGTTGCACTGGATTTACCATCTGAAAAGTGGACAATCCAAGCGTTACGGCCCTTCTCTGTGAGTTCGCGAGCCTTCCACCACTCGCCAGCGAAGACCACTTCACCGCATCGGAACTTAACCTTACCACGTGCATTTTCCACAGCAATAATGTCTTTGGGGTCAACGGCAACCACCAGCCATAGGGCCGTAAAGTCAGGTTCAGCGCCGTCGCCCATAGCCAACCCCCACGGCCAGCCGTGCAATCCGTTCCCACAGTTGTTGTGTGGCTTCCAGTCGGGGCATTCCACGGAACCGATCTTCGGCCAAACAAACCCGTGCGAACTTGAGCCGTCGTGGGCGCATTGGCGCACGACCAGCACCTTGTTTCCGTCATGCGTCCACTGATGGACGGGGATTTTGGCCTGGGCCGTGTCTTTTGTTTCTTTCATGGCTGACTAGACCTCCACCATCATCGCGTGGTCCCCGTGCCGGATCACGATCTGGCTGCGCGGCTGCGCGTCCCGCGCTCCGCGTTCGTATTCGCGGGCGTCCATCGACCCTTGCGGATACGGGTTCGTACTCTCCGAAACCAGCCCCTTGCGGGCCAGTTCGGCATCCAATTTGCCTTCAGCATACGCCGAAACGTCGCTGAGAATGTGCATCATGGCGTGTCTCCTGTTCTTTTTCTGCCGTTTTCTACCATCGGCGGTAGCACTAGACCCAGTATAGGCTAGCGGCTCACAGTGTCAACCATAATCTTACAGCCGGACAAAGAAAAGGGCGGGGACTCATCCCCCGCCCGAATCAACTCACACGACGTATCAACGGCCAGTCTTCGCTGGTCTTCGTTCCAGTGCCGAAATCCGCTCATTCGCAGTGCCGACGAGACGCTCCACATTCGCGATCCGGCGCTCCAGCGCGACGAACTGCTGCTGCACCCAAGCGGCCCGGCCCGCCCGGTTCGTTCGCGCCCTGACTGTATACACCGTGGACACCGGACAGCCAAGAACCTGGGCAATTTCGACCGGCGACAGTTCGCCTGCGGCGAGCAGGCTCCGCACCTGAGAGCAGATGTGGCGGACGATTGTGCTCTTTCGGATTTTCTGCGGCTCGGTCACCATAAGAGCGGTATCTCCTTAACTGGAGTGCGGCGAAGCCGCTCTAGCGAACGCCGAGAATAGAACGTAGCGCGGTTTCCGTTCCACGAGCACATCGCTCCTGTGTTGTCGGGGCGTATTTCCAAAACCTTTACTGACCAACAGCCCATCCGGCGTATCTTCGTGTTGCCCATGAGCGTCTTGTGGCAATCATAAAGCACGTCGCCGACTTTGATCGTGTCGAATTTGATGGCCATCACAAGCCCCAGGCGTTCGCCACCGCGATGATTTCAATGCTGTTGGAAGCGGTGGGCCGTACCACATGGCTCCCAAAGGTCACTTGAACGACGTGGCTCTTTTCGTCACGTCCCAGATGGATTTGGACCTCGCTACGGTCGCGTGACACGCCATCTTTGTGTGTGCGGAAATAGATGCTGCGGGCTTGGATGAACCGAAGTGAGCGTTCCGGGCTTCCAGGGGCAACGCACAATAAGTCGTCTGTCCAGATGTCCGATTCCGTCTGGTCATCCTGATAGCGGTGTAGGGCCTCCACCGCCGTATCCCGCTGGCGCTGTAGATCCCTGATTAGCCGCTGCGCCCATCCCGGCAATTTGGTTACGTCTTCAGCCATACGCGCCTCCAGTCTACGTCATTCCCCGAATCTGTCTGCGATCTTCCACCGCTTGTGCAGCTTTCGCCTCAACTCCGCATATTCCTTGCACTTCGCAGCGGCCTCCGCAAACATAGGGTCGTCCTTCATGTGCGCCAAGTTTACCAGAATACTCAATTCCCACTGGGCCGCGTAATACAAAGCGCGGAGAATCGTGTACTTCTCGTCTATCGTGGCTCGCATGGCGGTTACTTCTCGCCAACAGCCCGGCGCTCGATCTGCACCAGCGCTGGCCGCTCCGCATCCGTCGCCTGATCGAACCAGTGCTCCGCCCGTTCGGACGCCCTCCGCCGATAGGCGTCAATGCCATCGGCATGAGCCAGCAGCGTTGCCCCCACGATCCGCGCCACGTTGCGCGACAGCAGGATGGGAGCCAGCACCAGGGCGGCAACGAGAGCGAACAGGCGGGCGTCAATCACGCTACCGCCTTTGCCAGCTTCCGCTTTGTCGGGTTCGCGGCCTGCCGCTTCAGCGTGAGGGCATCGCGAGCGATGGTGCGCCGCTCGGAGCGCGGCAGATCCTTCGCACTCACGCGGGCGAACTCGGCATCGAACTCCTGCCGACGCCGTTGCTGGCGGGAGGTCGGCGCGGGCTTCGCGCCGAAACCCGACAGAATCTCCTGAAACCGCATGGAGTGCTTCGGGCGCAAAACATTGATGATGTGGGCGGAATCGTATTTCATAGAGTCCTTTCTCAGATCGAAGCCTTCACCGTCGCATCAGGATGCTCTCGGCAAGCGGCGAGCAATTCCTCCAGCCACGGCAGAAAATGGATATACAGCCCCCAGCCGTTCGGCGAGTCGTGCCGCTTGAACCGAGCCGGGTCGGCCTTCATCATCTTGATCGCACGCTCCAGCGGCTTGATTAGTTGCCCTGCACATTTCACACGGGCCTCTTTCGGATGCCAGAGCTTTTGGTAGATATGGGCCTCTACCGCCATCTCGGCTAAGTTGTGCGTGATATTGGCCTCAAAGACAGTGCAAGGCTGAACCTCTTCGAGATAGATATCCAAACTCATGGGACCTCCTAAGCAGTCTACGTCCAGACTTGGTAGGGGAGGATTTCACGCTCGTTCCAGGAATGATGCCAGCACTGTACTCTGCCCTGCTGAATTGGCAGGGCAGGATAACACGCATCCCCGTCTCTCTCCCCCGATGCCGTAAGCCCTGGCCAGAGCCTACGGCAAACTCGATTAGGCGTTGAGCAGCGCCGTCAGTTTCTCGACCTCGGACGCGGCCTCAGCCCGCTTCTCCTCGGTGGTCTTCAACTGGGCCTGCCGCGCACGGGCCTCGGAGAGCTTCTTCTCCAACACATCGCGGTTCCGCTGGCGGATGTCCACCTTCAGGCGCTTCGCGGTGTCCGGCAACCAGCCCGGCGCATCCACGCCGTTGCGCTCGTAAGCGGCCAATAGAGCCGTTGCGGTGGCATCAAGATGGATCAGATCCTCCATCGCCAGCTTGACCGCATCGTAATCTTTGAGATCGTTAATCATTCCGTACATAGTCGGAACTCCTTTCTTCTGCGCCGCTACGCGGCGGTTGTACTTGTCTCGCGTTCCCTGCACTAGATGACCGCCTCTTCCACCTTCAGCGGCTTCAGCACGTCGTCCAGTTTCAGGAGCGGCACGTCCATGATCTGTTCCAACAGCCCGTACCGCTGTGCCTTGAGCAAAGCACAAAGCTGCGGAGCCGAGTAACGGTCCACGATCTTATCCCTCAGATCAATGTGCTGGACATCGAACGCCTTCGCCGCCATGAACCGCTGAAACGCGCCTTCGGCCCATACGCCTTCGGTCCCGCGCACTTGGAAGAAGTACACGGGCGGTTGCTTGCCGAGCACCTGGGACACCGCCGCGTACTGATCCGCGAAGATCGGGGCGCGGTTCTCGGCCCCGTCGCTCACCACCACGATCCCGTCGATGGGCACCTTATGCTCGATGGCCGACAGCAATCCGCACCCGATGCTCGTGCCTCCGCCCGCCTGCACCCGCTTGGTGATCCCGACGATCTCCTCGTAGGCCTTCCCGGTCACGTCGTGGAAATAGGGCACCACGTCGAAGAACACCAGCGACACCCGGCCCTTCGTTAGCCGCGCCAGTGTGCCCGCAATCAGCCTCGCCGTCTCGATGGCGCTCGTCATAGAGCCGGATTTGTCGCCCAGCACCAGCCAGTCGCCCTCCACACTCATCTCGTCCAGACGCCGCTCCTGCATCACTTGGAGCTTGGCTTTGATGCCTTCATCTTCAATGGCCTCCGCCGCCGTAGTAGCCTTCAGTACGTTGGCCGGGCCGCGCCCAGGCTTGTCCTTCCGCCCAAGCGCCTCTTCGTAAGCCGCCTTGATCCGGCCATCGGTCTTCAGGCCGCGAGCGATCAGAGCTTTGGTGTTGGTCGTCAACTCAGTCGGCGTCATCCTAGCGATGGTTGCGACGAGCACGTCAGGGTCTTTCGGCAACCCGCCGAACGCCTTCTGAATTGCCATAAACGGGAACCGATGCCGCATGATCTCGCCAGCCGCTTCGAGCGGCGGCATCTTGCGCAGATTGTCGAGCGAATGGAACGCGCTGCCGTGCGGCAACTCCATCTTGGACTTGTCCAGGGCGCGGCCATAGATGACGGCGTTCTGGAAGTCGCTGGACGGCTTCACGTGGAACATCCCATACGCTTCACGGAGCGAATCTCGGTGCTGGAGCGCGACTCGCTTCCACTTGCTCTGGTCCGCTTCCAGCGTGCGCAGGTACCGCAGCACGAGCCGCTTCACCGTGCGCATCCGGCCCGCAGGGCCGACGCCAATCTGCTTGCAGAACCGCAGGCTCCGCATGAAGTCGCGCAGCGGCAGGCTCGCCATGTGCGCCAGCGAATTCTCCAGTAGTTCGCTGTCGTCAAACTCCTTCACGGCCAGCGTGATAGCGGGCAGCGCCACCAGCGAATCGCGCACTTGCCCATTCAGCTTGTTCCAGGACAGGAAGTGCGCCGCGAACTCCGGGTTCTCCTGTGCCACCCGGCGCATGATCGGCACGTAGCCCTGAAGTTCGCCGTGCCCGATCCGGCCAAGCTCGGCGATGAGGGCGTTCGGGGTGAGGGCGGTTTCGGCTTTTCTAGAAGTCTGCATGTAGACGCCTCCTTTAACTGTCAAATCCGAACACGACGCGAACATTCGCTGGATCTTCCCCTAGCAATTGCATAATTGCCAAATCACGAAAGTAATCGTGCCCCAAGAACTTGCGATAGGTGGTGATCTCTCCATTGCCTTCTCCGGCGTCAGCCGCTCCACTTCCATCGCAAGTACATCGGCGATCTTCAAACGTCTGATCGTAGTTGAACGCCAAGAGTTCCGGCAGACTTAACCATGAAAAAGAATGGTCTCCATATGGAAGGTCGTCGGGGTCGGCCCCATCCATGTCTTCGGGAAAGCCACGTGGCTCTGAGAGCGGCGGAACATGGCTGTAATTCCGCACATTGGCAAGGAACCCGAACATTCCATAGGATCTCCAGTTGAATGGCTCGGCGGTCGCTTCTTCCCAAGACGACGCTGGTTTGAATAAATCATAGCGAACAGACGGGAAAATGGGAAAGATCACGGTCTTCCACTCGCCATCTTTCTTGACCTGCACTCGGGAGTAAATATCACAACCCATATGGCGACTCCTTTCGTCAATGGACGGTCGGAATGGTTGCTGGCGGCGGGACTCGACACCCGCTCTTGGGCTTCGGGGGAGCGACCCCTATCTCGCTGCTTCCCTGACTACGGATAGCACGGCTCTCAACCGCGCTCCATAGATGCAGGGCCAAGTCTGAGTCGGTGACTAACCTGCCGCTAGCGTGTCCATCCACGCCGCGCCAGCATAAACTCGGGCATTGAAGAAGGGGCCGCTTCTGGCGACCCCTCCACGCGGCATACGCCGCACTCCACTAACCACGTCGTGGTTTGGGATACTCAAACTTAGGCGAGAAGTCGGGCGAGTCGCGTATAGAGTCCCCCGTAAGTGGTGGAGGACTCCACATTTAGAGTGGAATATGAAACTCAGTCCCCATGCTCGCTTTATAGATCGGGAAGTCGGTGGCTAACCCTTGCGGGTAAATGGGAGTCGAACCCACGACCTACTGGTCCGTAACCAGTCGCTCTACCATCTGAGCTATGTAAAGCCAGCCAGTACCCGATTCTCCTTACGCTCAATCCGGTTGGTTCTCTCCCATATCATGGCTGAGCGCTTTAAGGGGTAAGTCGGGACCACGTTTGACTGTCAAGTCATTTGTGAAGAATGGTGACATGGATTGGCCTCCAGTAACCCCTGTCTGTTTTTCAAAGATCCTCGCCGGATCTCTCCAGCAATTTCGACTGTACGCCCGGTCGCGGAACCTGTCAACCGTTTTCTGCGAATTATTTTCAGGCCGTGTCGTTTCCCGACCACCGTTTTCCCTTGCACCGTCCGTCCGACAGTGGCATGATAGCCGTAGCGGTGGCATCCCGCCGCAAGGAGACGCAATGAGCGCAGACAATTGGGCCGAGTGCCCGAAATGCAGAATGAAGCGGCTTGCCGATCTCGACAAGCGCCAGGAAGAGCTTAATCAGTCGTACGGGAAGATCCCGGCTGATCGCTATTTGAACAATCTGAAGACCTTCGAGGCGGACAAGGCAAAGGCTCCGGACGACACGTTGCGCGAGGATTGGTCCATCGGCATCGACAATCTTGGAGTGTTTTCAGTGAACTACAGCGGGTGCTGCGACACGTGCCACTTGGAGTTTTCTTATCAGCACGAGGAAAATATCGACTTCACCAAGACCACGCCAAAGGCCGAAGAGGGAATTTTCAGGCCCGTGACGCGGCGTGGCCGACGCCTGACGCAGTAGTCTACGTCAAGACTTAGAAGGAGACACATGCACCCAGACGAAATGAGGATCGTCGCCGCCGCCGTCAAGGTGGGCGACAAGCTCTACACGGGCATTCGGCACAGCGTTTGCATCCGCGACGCAATCGCAGACGGCGTGCCTCACGTTGATCGGGATATGCAGGGGTTCGTCGCTAACGACGGCAAGTTCTACAACCGCTTCCAGTCGGGGGCCATCGCGTTCCGCGCCGGGCAGACAGGCGTGCGCAAGCAGGAGTTGACGTCAGAGGACGTTTGGTAGAAGGAGACACAAACCATGGACAACATTGAAACAACTGAGGCCATGATTCCGGTGACGCGGCTGAGCCGCGACATCGTAAAGGCAATGGGCCACGTCGGCATAGCGGAGGCACGCTACCTCTGCGATATGTATTACGTACTGCAAGACAATCGTAAGGCCGCTGGCAACCAAGTCCGTGCCTTAAACGAATCTGGCGAGCCGCATGAGGTGATCCAGTGGCTCTTCGCACAAAACGAGGTGCTGGAACAACAGATCAAGCGGGCGCTCGACAAATGGACCGATACCATGCCCATTAGTGTGTGGTGCAAGCAGATCGTCGGCATCGGCCCCGTGATTGCCGCTGGGCTGCGGGCGCACTTGGAAATCAAGGGGCACCCCACGGTCGGGGCTTGGTGGAGGTTCGGCGGTTATGACCCGACCTGTTCCTGGGAGAAGGGCGAGAAGCGTCCGTGGAACGCCGCGTTGAAGTGCTTGCTTTGGAAGGTCGGTTGCAGCTTCACCAAGGTAAGCGGGAACGCGAATGATTTCTACGGGAAGCTCATCATCTCCCGCAAGCTGTACGAGCAAGCACACAACGATGCGGGCGACTACGCCGATCAGGCGCGAGCCAAACTGGAGAAGTTCAAGATCGCCAAGAACACTGACGCTTGGCCGTGGTATGCGGGATGCTACCCTGGTGGCACGACCAAAGAGTGGTCGCTGACGATACCGGAACGTCGAGCCAAATACTTGGAAGGCGTGCGGTTGGAGCCGGGCAAGGGCGTGCCGATGTTGCCTCCCGCGCACATCCAGCAACGGGCACAGAGGTGGAGCACGAAGTTATTTTTGGCGCATTATCACGCTGTTGCTTACTGGTATGAGTACGGCGAGAAGCCTCCTAAACCCTACGTGATTTCGATTTTAGGCCACGCCGACATCATCGATCCGCCGAATGCGCCGTGGCTCTAGCCACTGGGTTAGAGGGAACCAACATACTTGTGCGAGCCATATACTTCGCGAGCACCATTCAGTAGGAGCGAGCCACCATTTGTGTGAGCACCATCCAATCGGAGCGAGCCACGATATCCGAGCGTGCCAAAGCCGCAGAGCGAGCCACGAACTCCGAGAGTGCCAGAAGTTAAGGGCGAGCCATCCAAGGAGAGAGCACCAGTATGTAGAAGCGAGCCGTGACCACCGAGAGAACCATAGGCTGTGAGTGAGCCATTCCCGATGAGAGCACCATCTTCAGCGAGCGAGCCAATAAACCGGCGAGTACCATCAACGCGGATCGAGCCAATAGGACCGCGAGTACCACGGGCCAAGTGCGAGCCAACTCACAGGAGAGGGCCAAGATGTTGGATCGAGCCATAGCCCTTGAGGGGACCATATTGGAGGAGCGAGCCAGCACCTCCGAGAGGACCAGTACATAGGAGCGAGCCAGTTCCGATGAGAGAACCATTTTATTAGCGCGTTTTGAACAAAGGAGTTAAACATGAAATACCGCAAAAGACCACTGATCGTCGAGGCCGAGCAGTACACGCCCGGCAAAGAGGCGGAACTACGGGTGTGCAAGCAAGCCTGCCACCACTTTGTGGCGGGCGTGTCCCCGTCTCCGGCCCCTCACATCCACGTCGGGGAGGCGCTACAGTATCTCGGCCCCGGCGATTACATCATCACCGAGGGCGACAGCCGTTACGTCTGTCCCAAGAACCTGTTTGCGCAGATGTACGAGGAGTACGTCCCAGACGGCGCTCTCGCGCCGAGCGTCTACGACGAGGCTGAGCGCCTGATCCGGGAAGCGGCAACACGGAAGGAGGCGGACCCCGATGGACCAAGTCTTGACGAAGACGCCCACTGAGGTCATGTTCGCCAACGCCAGCACCCTGGACGTGGTTCACGTCGCCAAAGAGATGGGGCCGCGCTGGTTCAAAACCCTGTGCTGCCCCGACACGACGTTCTGGGGCGAACTGGCGACCACGATCCCAGACAAGCAGAAACGGTGCGAGACGTGCGCACGGAAAGCGAAGGAGATGGCCCATGCAGCCAACAAATCAACAGACTGAACCCATGTACATCATGTGCCCGAATTGCAGTTTGCCCGTCATCATCGACGACAAGACACTAGGCAAGCTCTGGGGGCAGCGCATGAAGGCCCGCCGTGCGGGCCGACCCGTCAATAGCCGCTTCGCCAAGATGACGGAGGACGAACGGAAGATCGCCGCCAAGGCGGCGGCTGACGCCCGCTGGACCGCGCATCGGGCGGCGGCTCATCAGTCTATCGCGGCCCCGCCTGTCGAGAAGCCCAAGAAGCACAGCATCATCGACAGCCTGAACGAGTTGGACGCGATCATCAAGGAAGGCGAAGCCGATGGGGGAGATCGAGATTGAGCGAGTTTGCGACATAATTGCTGCATCCGTTTGGCCTTATGTCGCCAGACAAACAGCACCCGATGTTTTGCACGATGTTAAAGATCTTGTGGAATTCCATAGGATTCCGCGCTTCAGCGATCAGCATCTTGTCGCAGCGCTTGACGAGATTCTCTGGAGAAAAGAAGGAAGGTGAAAACGATGACTGAAACCGATACGCGAGCCTTGGCCTACGCGCCGTTAGGCTTGCCACAAAACGCCAAGGCGCTTGCGCCGCTGGACGCCAACCGGGCGCTGGGCCTGCCCAGTCCCGAGGAGATGGCTGCACTCAAGGATTTCTGCCGGGACATGGTCGGCACGCCGTTCTTGCCGCGCACGCTCGTGCAGAACCGCTCTGCCGAGCAACAGGCGGGTACGCTCCTGGCGGTGATCCTGACCGGGAAGGAGATGGGGCTACTGCCTATGTTCAGCCTGCGGGCCTTCTGGCTCTCGCCGGATGGACGGCTGGGCATGTACGCCGACGCCATGCTGGGCGTCATGCGCAGCAAAGGCGTCAAGTTCAAGTGGCTCCAGAACACCAATCAGGGGGTGCAGGTGGAGGCCGACCGCGATGGGGAAACCTACACGGCGGAGTTCACCACCGGGGACGCTCAGAACGCCGGGCTGCTGCAAAAGGCCGTCTGGAAGGCTTACCCCAAGGATATGTGCCGAGCGCGTTGCGTCGGCCAGATCTTCCGCGCCCTGTGCTCCGATATGGGCGGCACGCAGATGTACACCCGTGAGGAACTGATCGACATGGAGCCGGAGACTGACGAGAAGGGCGACACCCGCTACGTGCAGGCCGACAAGGCCGCAGAGGCGGACCCGGCGCTGTCCATCAAACCGAAGGTGGTGGAGGCGGAAGTCGTGCAGGAGTCTACGTCCAGACCTGTCGAAACCCAGGCGGCTCCCGCCGAAATGGAGATCAAGCCGAAGGCCGACCCTGACGCTCGTGAGCGTGCGCCAGAGCAAGCGCCGAAGCCGCCAGACCCGTTCGCCGATGCCAAGAACGAGTACAAAGCCACTCTGGCCGCAATCCGCAAGCTGGTCCCCGAGATGAAGAAGCAGCACCCCACCGACTGGCTCGCAGGCTGGTTCCGCGATAGCGGCATCACCAACCCGTCCCCTACTGACTACGCCGAAGCCATCAAGATCCTGCACGACGTGCTGGACGGCTTCCCGACCGCAAAGGACGAGTTCCTCACAGGCGCTCTTGCGATGGGCATCAAGATGCGTCAGCGCATGGCGGAGTCCGATGAGCCGCCCGCCGACATCGAAAACGAAGCGGCGGAGCCGCCTGCCGACGAGTCCGATCCGATCCCCGGCGTGCCGAACAGCGCCATCTCCGACGCCTTCGGCTGGAGCGCCCAAACCTGCACCATCGCCAGCAAGATCATCCGGGATCGGGCGAAGGTGAACGGCGACGAGAAGGCCGTCGTGAATGCCCTGATGGGGTTTGGGTTCAAGGGCATGAGTGACGACGACGCCGTTGCTATGCTGACACTCTACGCTTACGACACCGATGCGTTCCTGCTTCGCCGCAAGGCGGAGGCCAAGAAAATCACGCCATCGAAGCTCCTAGTGATGGTCGAAGAGGCGCTGAAAAAGCCGATCACCGACTTCCCTCCTGGGTCGCCGGAACCCGTCACCGCCATGAACTACATCATGGCGAACCTGTAGGAGGACGCAAATGGAAACCATTAACGGTGTCACCCTTCAGGACGTAGACTCGTCCATGATCTCCCACGTCGGCTACGATGCCGCGCACGAGTGTCTGTACGTCAAGTTCCACGGCTCCGGCAAATCCGGCCCCGCGACATGGCGTTACGGCGGCGTCACCCCCATGGAGTATACGCGGCTGACCGCCGCGCCGTCCATCGGGAAGCACTTTATCCAGAACATTCGGGGCGTGAAGACATCCCAGAGGGTGTCGTGATGCCGCCCGTTATCGTTCCGCTCACAAGGGGGTACGTCGCATTGATCGACGAGGAGGACGCCGAGCGCGTCCTCCAATTTAAATGGCATACCTTTGACAATCACAACAGTGCTGGGCAAGTTGTGAACCACTATGCTAGAGCCAGGATCAATGGGAAATACACCAGAATGCACGTTTTCTTGCTGAATCCTAGCGGCTGCGACATTGACCATAAAGATGGAGATGGCTTGAATAATCAGCGCCATAATCTAAGGTTAGCGTCACGTTCTCAAAATTGCGCTAATAGTCGTAAACGCAGGAAGCCATCGACTTCAATGTACAAAGGTGTATGGTTTGAAAAAGTGAACCGCAATTGGCGTGCTGGTATAGAGTCTGGCGGGAAAAGGTAGAATCTTGGCAGGTTTAAGAGTGAGGAAGAAGCCGCCAATGCCTACAATGCTGCGGCTATCTCTCTTTGGGGCGAGTTTGCAAGGGTTAACGTGATTGATCCTCCGCCACGCGGCGAGGCTGCTCATGACTGATTCATATTTCACGTTCAATGAAGAGACACACACTTACCGCTTGGGATCTGTAGTTATCCCGAGCGTGACACAGGTTCTCAAGGATCTGAGGCTTACCCCCGCTTTTCCTCCCGGCCCGTACCGGGTCAGGGGCCGTCAGGTCCACAAGGCGTGTGAGATTGCTGATCTGAACACCCTACACCTCTACGACATCGGGGAAGGGCTGATGGGCTTCGTGACCGCATGGCGTGCAGTCTGTCGGGAATTCGGATGGGTCTGGGAGGCCGACGAGATCGAGCAACGGGTCTACGATCCCATTCGCCTGACGGCGGGCACTATCGACCGAGTTCGGTGGCGAGAGCCGCACCTTATCGTGGACATCAAGAGCGGGGCGGCGGCGAAGGAAGCCGCCCTGCAAACCGCAGGCTACGCCGTGATGGCCTTCCCGGATCACCCCGAGAAGGTCCAGCGGTGCTCAGTGGAGATCGACAGCGACGGGACGTTCAAGCCGCCGACATGGTACGAGAATCCGCAAGACATCGCTGCGTGGAAGGGCGCTGTCGAGCTTTGGAAGTGGATGAACAGAAAGGGGAAGTGATGGGACCACCTAACAATTGCGTAAGCACGCACGGGGCGGCAGGATACGCCCAAGGTAGCTACTGGGACGGCGACGACATCATCTGCGGCTGGTGCGGCGAGAGGATCAAGAACCCTCCGCCCACTGGCGGCAGCGTCGTCCCCTTGCCCGGATTTTGGAACAGGCTCTTCGGGAGAACGAAGGAAGTCCCGAAATGGCCGGATTGGATTCTTCCTCATAAACCGGAGGTCACGAACGATGGCAACTGAACAACCAGTTTTAACACAAACCGTCATTAAAACGCCCGACGTGTCCAAGCTCCCGGCGCTCAACGCCGAAGCGATGCTGAAAGTCCGCGTCGTGGATGACGAGACGAAAGCAGTCGCCGCCCAATACGGGCTGGCCGCTCACGACTACGTCGGCCAAGTCACGGCACTTTTCAAGGAGCCGACCGAGGCGGCAAACAAGGTTCACAAGTTCCTGACGGGCCTACGGGCTAAGCTCGCCAAGACCGCCGAAGAGGTGGAAGCCCACTGTCGGCGCGAGATTGTCGCCTACGACGACAAGGTGGAGCGGGAACGGCTCGCGCTCCAGCGGCGGCTCCAGGAGGAGGAGGACCGCAAGGCGCGAGAGAAAGCCCAAGCCGAACGCGATGCCGAAGTGGAGCGGCTACGCAAGGCGCAGGAAGAGGCCGAGCGCAAGCAGGCGGAAGCGGAGGACGACGCCCTCCCATGGGAGCAGGATCTTGCCGTGAGCGCCGCTGCAACCCAAGTTGCAGAGATACGACAGCAGTTGGAGGCCGTCGCCGCCGCGCCCATCGTCGTGGAAGCGCCGCGCATCGTCGTGCCGGAAGCGCCAAAGGTCGATGGCGTCGGCTCACGCAACACCCCGCTCAAGTACCGTGTGGTAAACCTGAACGCGCTCATCCAGGCCGCTGCCAAGACCCCGGCTTTGGCCGAGTATCTGGAAGTCAACGACGTGATGGTGAAGGCGAAGCTGAAGCTGGTCGGGGAGAAGATCGGGAATTACGTTCCCGGCGTCGAAGCCTACCGGGAGAAGAGCGTCACCTTCCGCTGAAACAGAACGGGCCACCCCGAAGGGTGGCCCGCTAGAGGAGGAACAACTATGGTCAGAACGGGGCGGTTGGTAACGCAGGAAACCATCCGCCCATACCGTAAGTTTGGAGACACACGGTAGATTGATTCCATCGTACACCGTTTTCGTCTAACGTCAAGCTAAAATGGAAAGGCCCCGGTGGATCTCTCCATCGGGGCCGTTTCGATTCCGTAGCTGGACGGATAGGCCGTTGTTCGCATCTCTATTGTCCTTCAACCCCAATTCAGAGTCAATAGGAAAAAGGCTTGACCTTCCAAAGAAGCGGGCGTATATTGACATCAGCATCAGGCCGATGTTCGCAACCTCCCCTGATGACTTCAAATGCGCCCGAAGTCTGCACGTAGACTTCCCGCTAGGAGTGTGTCTATGTCCGCGAGCGCAATCGCTCAACCACCCTTCCTTCTCGGCTCGCCTCTCACCGACTGGCCGCACTACACTCAGATCCCGAACGTGTTCATAGACGAGCACATGGCACTACTGGACAATCCAGAGCTACGGGTACTCCTCTATATTGCACGTCGGACGTTTGGGTTTAGCCGGGCTAAAGACGACATTCCGATCCAGCAAATAGCAACGGGGTTAATCCGCGATGGTCAGCGCCTTGATAACGGAACGGGCCTTGACGTTCGCCGTGTCCAGCGTGCGTTGAAGTCGCTCATCGACAAGGGGCTAATCAGACGCGATCTACGGCGCGATGCGTCTAATCACCCAATTCCAAGCTCTTATTCCATCGTGTTTGGCAATCCTGGCGAGATTGATGGTGGCACTGGGACCACCTCCAAAATCTCACAGCGGGGGGCTCATGGTGGTACGGGGGCCACCTCCAATTCACCATTTTCGGCAGTTGATGGTGGCACCGGCACCACCACATATAAGGAAATAAAGCCCGGAGAAGAAGAAAGAAAGGAAGAGATTCCCCCTACCCCCATAACTGAATCTGAGAAGACGGAAGACGAACAGGCGGAGCAGGGAAGCGTGGACGTGGAGATGCCCGTTTACGGAGAGAACGCCGCCGCTGCTGTGCGTCGGGCCTTAGACCGCGAAAAGCGGTACAAGCTCACAGCGAAAGAGAAGCGGGATCTAGCGGAGTTCGCGGGATACGGTGCTATGTACGTGAGTGCCATCGACCGAGTCGTTCCCGAGTTTGTCGCCTGGGCGAAGGGCTATGCTCCCGCCAAATCTGCAACGGTGATTCTCCACGAGTCGTTTTCATGGCTTGACCGGATGCGTGAGCCGCCAGAGGCAGGTCTTGACGTAGACTCCATAGTGGCGCGTATCGAACGCCGGATGAATGGCGCGTCGAACGAGATGAGCCGCGCTCTCGATAAGCTACTGCCACGGCAATTCCCGCGTGCTGCGACCCCGCCGTCCAGCGGCCTGCCGCCCTTAGCTGAGCGGTGGAACACGACCGTCACGGCAGGGCCGAAAGTGGAGGCGTGGGCATCTCGCGGGAAGGATCAAGACAACCTAAAAGTGGCCCTGGATGATTTAGGGTTCACAAATTCACTAGACAAGACGCTGCAATGGTGCCAGAATGTTTGGCAGATGGGCCATTCAAAACGGGATTACGTGACATTCTCGTGGCTCATTAAGCCGGGGGTATGGGCGGAGATTTTGAACGGGAAGCACGATTATCTGCTCAGGTTAGAGAATATCAAGCAATCCGTTGTGTCATCGCCTCAATCTGCGGTTGATCCTGATTTTCGGATGGATAGATAGCCCATAGCCCTGAGAGGACCATGCAGCCAACGCGAGCCATTCTGTGAGAGAGAACCATAAAGGGTGAGCGTTAAGGAGTCCTTATGGAAGATCGAATAGCGAAACTCGAAGCCGACGTGCAGCGCCTAGAGCGTACGATCAGAGTGCTGATACGTGTGGCGAAGGATGCTTATCGCTGGTATCAGGGCGACGATGAGGCTGAAGATACCCTGTCTTTATGGGCGCTAAACGCCATGGCAAACAGGGTTGAAGCAATGATCGACGGGGATCCAGACTTAGATGATAGGGATATAGGTCCAAGCATTGAGTCCACAAGAAGTTGAGGAGCGGATCCGAATGATTATCCCCAGTGAGCTTCCTACGGGCATGGCCGATCCTGAATCTCTGGCTTTTCGAGACACTGTGCTGAGTTGGACATCGTGGGCCGTTTGGGAGTCTCCCCGAGGAACGCTTGGTTTGATGCTGGTTAGAGATGCGGTTACGGGCGTGCTTAGCGGCGGAGGCGAGCGGTGAGGCTGTATATGGACGATAGGCGCTATACCGCGTGCCGCCAGACCGCCGCCTTGTGGGGCGCGGTGGGGAACACGATCATGAGGTTCGCGGTGTGGCCTTGTGTTGAGGGCTCTGTGGCTAAGTTCACAGAGATGGCCGTCGAACAGCGAGCGCCCAACTCGCTGACTATCACAGCGGATGAGATTGAGCCGATCATGCGGCGGCTCGCCGGGACCGATGATGGATCGGAGAGGTGACATATGCTGTTTAGGCACTTGTTCTGCCGTCGCTTATCGCCGCAAGAAGTTACCGAGCGAGTACGGCAATTGGCTTGCCAATACCAGTTTGTGTCTAGTGATCGGCCACCTCTAGCTTGTTGGCTGGCCGAACCTTTTAATCACGAAGTTTACGCCCATACTTGCGCTAGACTTCCATTCGAGCTACAGGGAGATCGGTACGACGTACTCACGGTTGAAAGGATTGTTGTTCTTACGATCTGTGGCATAGCCAACAATCTGCTTGACAACAATGCAGGCTAGATGCAGTCTTGACGTAGACTCCAGGGGGAGGCGTAATGGGAATTATCAAGGGCATCAAACGGTTTTTGGGAAGGAAGGGAAACACGAGCATGGCTCAAGAAGAGGAATTCATACGGACACCGACCCGCGCCAAGGGCGCGGTCACAGAAGAGGAGAAGGCCAAGATGGCGCTGGTGGCCCAGAAGTGGATCGCTATCGCGCTGCGCACCGAGCCAATTGAGCCGGACAACATTGTCCCGGCTATTAAGCGGCTGTACGCCGCCGCCGATCTGGCGGAGTCTGTCGTCGCGGTAACATCCAGCCCGTTGGCAATGGCACTTGCGGGCGTGCTGGCTACCACGATGCTGTTGCTGCGCGAGACGAACGGGGCTGACGACTTGGAGGTCATCACCACGCTCACGACGGACATCCTGCACTCCAGCCCCGAAATCACAGACGCCATCCGCCTGAACGTGGTCCGCTGCGTGTCGGAGTGCGTGCCGCAGTCCGAGCCGGGGATGGTCGCCAAGAACGCTGGCGATCCGCTAGATGATCGGCTGAAGGCCGCACGGCTCGTTCTGAAGGACGCCTGCCAGAACTGGCGCTTCGCCCATCAGGGGGGGAATATGTGGGCGGGATCGCCCGCCTACTACGAAGCCATGCGGGAAGTGATCGGGCTGACGGGCCTCGATTGCTGGGGAAAATACCAGCCTTGGGAGGACTGCGCTAAGGAAGGCAGCTTCCGCTACCTCCATGAGAAGTTCTGCATCGTGAGCGACTTTCCATCGGCGCTCAAGACCGATGCCGAGCACAGGCCGCACGCCGAAGATGGGCCGAGCCATGAGTGGCGAGATGAATGGCGTTTGTGGCACATCCATGGCGTGCGCGTGACCGAGCAGGTGGTCATGGCCCCGCAGACCATCACCGCCGAGCAAATCACGGGCGAGCAGAACCAGGAGGTCCGGCGCGTCATGATCGAGCGGATGGGATGGGACCGCTTTTGCTCCATCTGCAAGATGCGCGTCCTGCATCGCGACACCCTCACGGCCAAGTTCCCGACCGTCCCCGTCAGTGACCTAGTGGAGCCTGGGCAACGGTTCGTCTACGACTACCGCGACGGCACGGAGACGGCGGAGTTGCTGGAGGCGGAGGGCATCACCGACTTCGAGAACCGCCCACTGCGGTTCGTGCGCCTGACCGACCCGAGCACGGGGCGGCAATACACGCTCCGCGTGCCCGCCACCGTCACGCGCTGCTACGAAGGGGTTGGATTTACCTTCGGGAAGACCGAAGATGAGTACAAGAAGTCGTTCTACGTTAGACAAGGCGATGTCCTGTTGTCGCCCATAAATCCAATCGACGGGAAACCGTCTCAACACTCCTGAAAGGGGATCGAATGATTATGACAAAGACCTTGATTCCGAAAGATGCCAAGCGTGTGCCGCTGCGCCCGCTGGCGCTTGGTGAGGTGACGGGACATCACCACAGCTTGGTGATGGACCCCGGCTCGTCCGTGGCCTTGGAAGAGGCCGTCGAACTGTACGAACTGACCGACGAGAAGGGCGTTCAGACCTTTCTGCGAGTCACGGAGGACGGCGTCTCCCTGCAACATCAGGAGCATAAAGGGACGTCGCTGCTCCCGAAGGGCGACTACTCCGTCACCATCCAACAGGAAGCGACGGACTGGGGCACCAACCGGGTCGCCGACTGAACTCCACCGGGCGGCGGCGTCTGGACGTAGACTCCGCCGCCTGTGACTCCCATGCCATCACCATACAGCGGTCCTGGGTTTCTGGCCGTTCGCCTGCGGGGCGCGACTAATGATATATGGTTAACGGCGGAGACCGTGGGTGTGGGCATCAGGGATTCGGTTGAGGGCTACGCTATGGACCCGCCAGAGCACGTGTCTGACCCGTTGGTAAATGAGATAGCGGACATTATTGAAGAGATGATTTACTCGGCGGGAGGCTGCGATGGCGCTTAGCGACCCGATAGACCAGAGAATCGAGATCCCTTGGAAACAGGTAGCGCGAGCGGTCGATTGGTATGTCGATTCCGATATTGGCGAGATGGCCGACGTTGTCTTCGCGGCCTACAAAGAAGGCACGGAGACGATTGCCTATGCGCTGGATGACATAATCTTGGAGGATGCCGATGAAGCAGTCCGAGAAGAACATCGTCTGGATGATATCTAAGCTCCAGTTGCTCTCCGGCCTGGACGGGTTCCCCCGCTGGAAGGATCAGGAGGCCGGGCTGCGCGGCATCGCTATGGCGCTCCTGGATATCGTGAACGACCAGCCGGAGGCATGGGCAGAGGAGTACGATCCGACGCAAGGGCAGGGCGTGCGGCGGCAGACGCAGGCGGCAGTGAGCGCCGAAGAGACTGTCGATTGGCTGATGGCGCGGGTGCTGGGGAGTTGCGAGCGATTCCCGGCCCCGATACAGATGAGGCGGATCTACGAGACCCGCTACAAGGCCGCTGACGGGAAGCTGAGCGGAGAAGTAGAAACAAAGTGAACGCAACGAGCAGTACGGAAAACCCAACGTCCAGATACCAATCATTCTTGGACTCTAAGCGTATTCTCTCGGCACCGTGCGGCTTCGACGTGGATCAATCCGAGTTGAATCCCATGCTTTTCCCGTTTCAGAAGGACATTTGCCAATGGGCCTTACGTGGTGGGAAACGGGCCATCTTTGCGCACACTGGTCTAGGAAAGGGGCCAATTCAGCTTGAGTGGTGTCGGCATATCGCCATGCGAACGAACGCGCCCACGCTGATCCTGGCTCCACTGGCGGTGTCGCAGCAATTCAAACGCGAAGCCACGAAATTCGGCTACGAGATCACCGTTTGCCGCGATCAGTCTAGCGTGCGTTCTGGGATCAACGTGACCAATTATGAGCGCATGGACCTGTTCGATCTGGCATCGTTTTCCGGGGTGTCAATGGATGAGTCGAGTTGCATAAAAGACTGGACATCGCGCACATCCCAAACACTGATCGAACGGCTAGCTGAAACCCGTTACAAGCTATGCTGTAGTGCCACCCCTTCGCCCAATGATCATGCCGAGCTTGGAACACATGCCGAGTTGTTAGACATCATGCGCCGTTCTGCAATGCTCGCCATGTTTTTTGAGCACGATGGCGGCGAGACCTCCCAATGGTCTCTCAAGGGGCATGGCAAAATCCCGTTCTGGAAATTCGTCGCATCTTGGGCAGTATGCCTCAAAAAGCCTTCGGATTTGGGATACGACGATGCCGGGTTCGATCTTCCGCCGCTCAACATGACGGAGCATATCGTGGAGGTAGACCAAGGGGTCAACACTGACGGAATGCTGTTTCGGTGCCCTGACTTGAGCGCCACGGGGCTGCACAAAGAGATGCGCCTCACGTGCGGGGATCGGGCGAAAAAGGTTGCCGAGTTAGTCAATGAATGGCCCAATGAGCAGTGGATCCTCTGGTGTAACACCAACTACGAGGCTGACGCAATGCGAGCAGCGTTGCCGGGAGTTGTCGAAATCCGGGGATCGGATGCGCAAGAGAAGAAAGAGCAAGCAGTAGTGCGCTTCCTGGATCAAGACATTAAATGGCTTCTAAGCAAACCCTCGGTGTTCGGTTATGGCCTCAATCTCCAGTGCTGCCGGAATATGGCCTTTGTCGGGCTGTCTTACTCATTTGAAGAAATGTTCCAAGCAATCCGAAGGTGCTGGCGGTTTGGGCAAACGAAGCCTGTTAATGCGCACATCGTCGTGGCGGAGACTGAAGGGGCCGTCCTATCAACGATTCGCCGTAAGGAAGCTCAATACGAGGAATTGCAACAGGAGATGAACGCGGCTATGCGCGATGAGCAACTGGCGGCGCGTCATAAGGCTACTAGCTACGCCCATGAGATGAAAATGGAGGTTCCCACATGGCTGACGACTCAGAACGTCTATTGAATTTGAGTAGGGTGATAGAGAGCAAGCCGCCGATACCGCACAGTAGCGCGGAAATCCCTAAAGTGATTGACCAGACGGTTGCCGAAGAGTACGCGATCTATCAGGGGGATTGTGTGCAGGTTATGGCGGGCATCCCCACTGATTCCATACACTTCAGTTGTTTTTCCCCGCCATTCGCTTCGTTGTTCTCATACACCGACGCTCAACATGATATGTCCAACGTGAGGGACTACGCCGAGTTTTTCGCCGGGTTTGATTTCATGGTGGCGGAGATGCGCCGCATCCTAATGCCGGGGCGCTTGGTGGCAATCCACTGTATGCAGATCCCCGCCATGAAAGAGCGAGATGGTTACATTGGGTTGAAAGACTTTAGGGGCGACCTGATCCGTGCATTCGAGAAGCACGACTTCATATATCACTCCGAGGTTGCCATCTGGAAAGACCCTCTAATTGAGGCAACCCGCACTAAATCGCTCGGGCTGATGCACAAGCAACTGGTCAAGGACTCGGCTATGTGCCGAGTGGGTGGCCCCGACTATCTGGTAGTAATGCGCAAGGATGGGAACAACCCGGAACCAGTTTCCCACAAACCTTCGGGGTTCGACCGATGGATTGGCCCCGAGGATCGTGAGCCGAAGGCCGAGAAGAAGGCTGATCCCGGCAAGAACAAATACTCTCATGAGGTTTGGCAGCGCTACGCATCGCCCGTATGGTCGGACATTAACCCGTCCGACACTCTTCAGCGCAACAGCATTCGGGACGAAGACGACTCGCGCCACATCTGTCCGCTGCAATTGACGGTGATTCGGAGAGCCATCGAATTGTGGAGCAATCCTGGCGACGTGGTGTTTAGCCCGTTTGCGGGCATCGGGTCTGAGGGCTATGTCGCTATCGAGGAGCGGCGTCGTTACGTCGGTGTGGAGTTGAAAGACACCTACTATCGGCAGGCGTGCTCCAACTTGGATGCTGCGATGAAGTTGCGCGATCAAGGCACTCTCTATGGATTCGGAGATTGATGCGGTCGCCCAATGCATCCAAGAGCAATCCGAATGTAAGGCATACTTGGACGGCCCCGGTCTTGATCAAGACGGGGCATGGCTGGGAATGTGCGACTGGATTATGGAAGAGTGTTTGATTCGGCTAAATCTGATGGAGGACGACACCGTTGGCGCAATCTGACCCGATGGAGCGCGGCCTCCCATCCAACCCTCATGCCGAGCGAGTGGTCTTAGGCTCCTGCCTGAGCCAGTCCAACGATAAAGGCGCTGTCGCCGACGCCCTCATGAAACTGGAAGCCGACGACTTCACCGTTGCCCCCCACCGCGCCATTTTTAACTGCTTCAAGACCTTACTTCAGAAGGGCGTCCCGCTCGACTACGTCATCGTGAGCGAGTGGTTTCGCGCCCGTGGCGCGTTGGATGATGTAGGTGGGCTGAGCGGCATTGTGGCGCTCGACGCCGACCTCCCGCAGATCCTCAACCTCAACTCCTACGTCGATATTCTGAAGAAGGCGGCGGGACTCCGCCGCATCATCTATCTGTCCAAAGAGGCGATGGAGCGGGCCTTCCTGGAGGACGGCTCGCCTACGGACATCGCCTCCAGTTACGCCAAGAGCATCGGCCAGATTGCCAACGAGCACGAGGAGAATGGTGCTCAGTCCATTGCCGAGTTCGTAGATAGCTACAAAGGCGGCGTGGACGCCCTCATGACGCCGCACCTCACCCAGCCGGGGATCATGCTGGGGTTCCCACGCTTCGACGAGCTAACCGATGGGCTGCACGAGGACGAGATCCTTGTGCTGGGCGCGTACAGTTCAGTTGGAAAGACGTCTATCGGCCTCCAATGGTGCCGGAACGTCGCAGAGCAAGGCTTCCCAGTGGGTGTGTTTTCGCTAGAGATGTCCAAGCGGTCGCTGTTCTACCGCCTGATCTGCGATGAAGCGCAGGTGCCCTTCCGCCGTTTTCGCCGTGGGCAATACAACGAGGATGAAGGCGAACGCCTTCGACAAGCGGCCCAAGTCATCTACGCTCTGCCCATCTACGTTGACCAGCGATCTGGCATTAGCCCGTCAGACTTTTCCCTGCGGCTGAAGGCGCTCAGAGACAAGCACGATATTCGAGTAGCCCTGATCGACTACATCCAGATCATGCAGTCGAACAACAAGCGGCTGACGGGGGCCGAGAAGATGAACACGATCTGCAACGGGATTCAGGAAGCCGTCAAGGATACCCACATCCCTACGATCATCCTGTCTCAGTTGAGCCGTGAACAGGCCAAGACGAAGCGCAAGCCTGAGATGTACGATTTGAAGGAAAGCTCCGCGATTGAACAGATTGCGGACATTGTAGCGATGATCTGGCGCGAAGAAGTGGTCAACAAGGACAAGGCATCGCTGAAGGGGCAAGCTACGCTACTGATCCGCAAGGCCCGCAACATGGAGACGAAAGAGATCAGGATGCGCTTCATCGGTTGGAGGATGCGGTTCGAGGAACTGACAGAGGATGAAGAGGATACTCAATGATACTCAATCCTAGTCAGAAGATCACCCATTCCATTGAAGCCAAAGTACTTGACGCGGCATGGGAAGCTATAAAGCGAGGGCTGTCAGCCGGGATTAGTGGTTTGTTTTTCCGTTGGGTTGTCCACGGTGAGTCGGCACGTAACGTGCCGCCCTTCCATTTCGATTTAGCCATCGACTCAGTTCTTAACCCCGAAATAGATTCCGGCACACGGGAGGAATCGGATGCCCAAGGATAAGCCACTTTGGATTCTCACAGATTTCACTCCGGTAGTGAAGAGAACCATCGTCGATGCGTGGGTTGAGCCTTCGCTCATATGGGGAGATCGGTTCCAGGCCCGCGTGCTGACGGACTACACTGTGCCCCGCTTCCATCTCGCTTCTTACATTAAAGACCTGCTAATTTCTGTTGCGCAGGAACAAGTCTTGACGTAGACTGAGGCTGTAATGTCTGACAAAAACAATCTCCCCCAACCAATTTTCAGCGAAGACCAGCAGGCAATCTGGAACACCCTCGCTTCCTCCAATAAGTCAGCAGCCGAACTGATCCCCGACGATCTCACTCCGGCTAATGTATGGGTCTACCTGCAAGTGGTGACCATCGGCCTGAAGAAGGCTCAGCAGGCGGTCAGTCGGCTCAAGCCGTACTTCGGGCGTATCCTGAGCCTCGTGCAGAAGCATGAGCACCTGTACTCCCAGATCGGGTATAACTCCTTCAACGACTTCATGACTCGCGGCGTGCCGGAGTTGTTCGGCATCAGCCGTGCCGAAGCGTTCAACTGCCTTCGGATTGCCGAAGTGCTGGACACGTTACCGTCAGGCACGATGGAGTCAGTCGGGTTCTCCAAGCTGAATCTGGTGGCGAGCGCCGTGCGCAAGCAGACCGACAGCGGCACGCCTATCGAAATGCGCAAGGAGAAGCTGGACTTCTGGGTAGCGGCGGCTCAGTCATCCACGGTGAAGGACTTGCGTGAGCAGGTGGAGGACGCCACCCAGACGCCTCCCGGCGATCTCGGCCCACGGGAGCCGGTGACAATCTTTGTTACGCCGGATGCGAAGAAGCATTGGAAGGAATTTTCCGCCGATGCCAGCATTCAAGGCTACTGCAACTCAGAAGATCCGGGCATGATCTTCGAGACCATGATGGAAGAGTGCGAGACCGAGTGGGCTGCTAAGTTCGCCGATGCGGTACGCACTCAAAGCTGATGACGCTAACGCGGGCCGAAGATGTGACTGGCCTCCGAATCGAGACCGGGACGGACAATGCTGGCGCTTACGCCCTGGCCTACGACGGCGATACGCTCGTCAAGGCCATGCGAAGCGCCAAGGGGATCAAGGCCGCGTTGGGCCTGCTGGTAGAGGATCTGTACAAGACGGAGTGCCAGCGGGTGTTTGAGGCACAGGGGTGGAAGTGCGCCCGGTGCGGGCAGTTCCGGCCCCTGCAAGGCCATCACGTGAAGCATCGGTCGAAGGGCCGTGTGGATAAGGGCAATCTCGAAGGGCTGTGCGCAAGTTGCCATGGCCAAGAACATGGAGGATAGCGATGAGCATTGAAACTATTACAGGGTGCTGGCTCGCCGTAGTGGTAGTAGCGATGGCCTGCGCTTGGGCTTATTGGCGAGCGAAGGATAGCCAGAGAGACATCCTGGCACGAATCGCCAACTGCGAATCCGCGCTGGCGAACCTTAGCTCCGATCTGTCGGAGTTAGTAAAACGTAGTTACCCAACCCTTCAGTGGAAGTTGGATACCTACCAGAAGACGGGGCAGCGGCCGGGCGGAGAGATTCTGACCGCACAGAAGGCCGAAGGTCTTAGGATGGCGGAGATTGAGCAATGGCTCGCCGACGCCGGAGTTACGGTGGCGTTCGATTATCACGGATATCACGTCACATGGGAGCCGTTCCACGAAAAAGCCAATACTATCGATGTTACCGGAACGTGGTGGGCCGTTCCAATTGGGGTGAGCGATGCCGAAGCCGCCAATCGCAAAGCTTATGTCCGCACTACCCTATTTGTGATTGATGACATATTCAATAGGGAAAAGTCGAAGGCGCTTTGCCTCGTCACATTGAAGTGTGAGAACGCGAAGCGGAAGATGATGGCGCTTATCGAGACGCCGGCTAGCTAAGGCGTCTTGACGTAGACGCCACAGGAAAGAAGACGGAAGACGACACGCTTCGATATCGACGCTATCAACGCCTTTGTCAGCCACTTCGAGCCTCCTGACCGTTTTGACGAAGGCCACTACCGCTTCAAGTGGACGCAGTATCGTGCGATGCCAAACGCGTTTGGGTGGTCCGCTCAATGGGTAGCGATGCCTAATGCCCTCCGTGGCACTCGGCGGGCCTTTTTCGTCAACGCGGTGGCGGACGCGGAGCCAGTTCTAAATCAATGGATCACCCGCGAAGCGTTCAACGAATTTAGAGATCGCAGGGATAACGCCCTTAGCAAATTGAGGGGGATGCTGGCCGTTGCGGAAGTAGGGAGTCTGTGTCCGATAGAACGGAAGGCACGGCCTCCGTAGCGTGCTGGGATCTTGCGTATCGTATTAACATTCATCGGCCACTGTCAGGCGTTCCTTCCTATCTGCCAGACATAGACCGAGCAATCAACGAAGTGATGGGGTGGTAAAGGAGTGCATATGGACATCAAAGCAGAGCTTATAATTCGAGAGGCTAAGCGGCCTGGACTCGAAATAGTGATACCAGAAGCAGAGGGGGATGACATCCTCACGCTCAAGCTGAAAGGGCGGCTCACACCGCAGGTGGCCGCGATTCTTCAATGCGACTACCTGTACACAGACAGCGGGAGTCCGCAGGACGGGTTCAAGGACACGAACCTCACTGTCTCCCTAGTGGATATGATCCTGACGCTCGCCACCAACGACGGCGACAAGGCGATGGACTCCTTCTATCCCGAGCAGATCTTCGGGTTCCGGGTCTACAAGGTTGGCGAGAACGCTTTGAATATCCAGTTCAAGGCAAAAACCAGCGGAAGGCTACAGGAGATCCTGGACTTTTTCCGTGCCAATCGCGGCGAAGGCTTCACCATCAGCATCAAACCCCGTCAGGGTGATCTGTTCGGCGGCGGCACTCGCGTGGAGATGAGCGATGGCGATACGGGCGAAGTAATCGCGTCGGCGGAGCCGACCGGAGGCCCCATCACCGACATTATCACCGCCGCGATAGAGGGGATCGCTGCCGTGTCCGCCGACCCGCCTGTGCCCATCCCCGATCCGGCCATGGCCTACCTCACAAGTGAAGGGCTGGAGACGTTTATGGCGGGGCCTGACGAGAACGGAGATCCACATTATCGCCTGTACGAGAATGGCTTCTTCACCGGCGTCCATCGCGTCTCCAAGCAAGGGGCGCTGGACGATGCGTACACGATCCGCTATGCGCCTGCGGAAGAAAAGGTCAACGAGCCGCCGCTTGCTCCGCGTCCGCGCCGCCAGCGCCGCGCGGTGCATGGGGTGGAAGTGCCGAAGCCGGAGCCGCCCGCGCCTGAGCCGCAAGACGACGGCGAGCCTGACGAGCCATGGGCGAGCTAACAGGCCCCGAACGAGATTACGCGAGCTACATGTCATCGCTTGCCGAATTGGTTGAGAACCGGGTGCTCCCCATGGCCCCCGCCAGAACCCCCGCTAGTCAGTTGGTTATTTGCGGAGTCGCCAATTGTGTTCATCGCCTAGTCATTGGTCGCCAAAGCGAAGAAAATATGGGGTATACAGGTGGTGCAATTGCCGGTGTCCTTGCCGTCCTCGCGGGGGAGGATGATTTATGGTAGCGGTCAAGAAGCCCCGGCCCGTCAGCCAGAACAAGATCCTGGAGAAGCAAGTTACTTCTGACGTGAAGAAGTACCTCATGCTCCGGGGATGGCGTCCCATCCGCTTCCAGCGAACGGTCGTCATGGGCGCTTTCCAGGCAGGGGAGCCGGGCCAAGCGGATTACCTTTTCGTCAGGTATGACACTGAGCCGCTCCACCCGTCCGGCGCAGGCCGTCTACTCTGGTGCGAGATGAAAGCGCCTTCGGGCCATCTCGGGCCGAAGCAAGTGGAGTGGATCGAGCGTGAGAAAGGTAGGGGGGCGCTCGTGCTGGTGGTGGACGACTTCGACGAGTTTGTCAATTGGTACGAACGTGCCTTCGGTGTAAGCGGGCAACTTCGGTTCGGGATATTGTGAAATAGGATGTATAAGGTCTTTAAGTACCGTCTCTACCCGAACGTCAATCAGACGCGAGAGTTGGAGATCACCCTGGAAACGCATCGGCGGCTGTGGAACCAATGTCTTGCGCAGCGCAAAACGGCGTATGATGATGAGAAAAAGTCGATCTCATACCTTGGCCAATGCAGGTGGTTCACGGCAGAGAAGAAGTCCAACCCTTGGTTTGCTAGGCTCAACGCGCAGAGTGCCCAAGCCACGATGCGCCGTCTTGATGCTGCCTTCAATGCGTTTTTCCGCCGTATTAAAGCGGGCCAGAAGCCCGGCTATCCACGATTCAAAGGCAGGGATAGGCTTAACAGCTTCACGTATCCACAAGTCCCGCGTGGAGCCAAGCTAGGCGAGGGGATCATTCTTTTACACCATATTGGATCAATCCGCGTTCGTCTTCATCGCCCAATTGAAGGCGCACCCAAGACGATTGTGGTTAAACGCGAAGCGGGTAAGTGGTATGCGTTTATCGTCTGTGATCTTGGAGATATAGTGGTCGAGAATACAAACACCGACGCCGTGGGAATCGACGTTGGGCTGGAGAGCTTCCTGACGACTTCGGACGGAGAGTGTATCGCGCCCTTCAGCCGCTCAAATGGAAGCTCCGCAAGTTGAGAGTACAGCAACGGTCGTGGTGTCGTAAGCGCAAGGGCAGCAGGTCGCGGGCGAAGACTCGCAGCGCGGTAGCTGCGACCTACTACACCGTGGCGAATTATCGCCGCGATCAACACCATAAGATCGCTCGAAAGTTGGTAGACAAGTACGGGTTGATAGCCGTGGAGAGCTTGAATATCCAAGGGATGATCAAGAACCACTGTATGGCCCGTGCGATTCAGGATGCCGGATGGGGCAGCTTCCTGAATATACTCAAACTCAAGGCTGAGAGTGCCGGGGTTGAGGTAGTCGAAGTGAATGCGCGAGGAACTTCCCAGACGTGCCCGCAATGCGGGGCCGTGGCGAAGAAAACCCTCTCCCAGCGGCAGCACGTCTGCCCCTGTGGGTACAGCGCACATCGAGATCACGCTGCGGCGCAAGTGATCCTTGCCCGTGGCCGGGTGGGGACGCCACCCGAAGGCCGTAATGTGGGGGTTGCTCTGCATGGCCTTAGAAGCCGCTTGGTTTAGATAGCGGCGTGTCACTACGAGAAGGCATTTGGCGTAAGCTGGGCAGATGAGGTTAGGGTAAGAGAGGTACAATGTTCCGTCTTGACGTAGACTTGGATGCCTTGGATTGTTTGAAGGCGGGTTGCCTTTTTATGCAGGAGAAGTCCCCCCTGAAGGCCATTCCCTTCTTCCATGCGGCGCTTGAACGTAATCCGAAGTGTGACGACGCCTACGTGAACCTTGCGGGCGCGTATTGCAACTTGAAGCAGCCCGAGAAGGCGATTGGGTTTGCTCGCAAGGCGGTCGAGTTGAACCCCAACAACCACGGCGGGTATCTCAATCTCGCGACGAGTCTTCAGCAATGTCTCCACTTGGACGAGGCGATTGAGTGCGTCGATAAGGCCATTGCCTTGAACCCACCTTACGCCGCTGACTGCTGGATGGCAAGATCCATGGCGGCTCAGTACGCTGGTGACATCCACCAAGCCATGTGCTGCTACGCCCAGGCCCTCACTCTGGAGCCGAACAACGATCTCGCCCGGATGTCGTTAGGTTTGATGCAGATGCTCGACGAGCAGTGGGAGCTGGGCTTGCGCAACTATGAGGCTCGCATCAGCCGGGTGAAGCCCTACCCTACCGACGAGATCCCTAAATATGTTCACGCGCCCGGCAACACGCTGGCGGGCAAGCGCGTGCTGATTTGCGGCGAGCAGGGAGTTGGAGACGCGATCCACTTCGCTCGCTACTTCCGCGTGCTGAAGGCCATGCACCCCACGACGGAGTTCACCTACGTGTGCGCGAACCCCATTCACCCGTGGATGGATCAGTACGACCTTCGGGTCATCTGCCCAGCTATGGGCAGCGGCGGTAACTGGAACATGCAGATCCCGCTGATGAGTGCGCTGCTATACCTGCACGACCGCAAGGTGCCGTTCATCATCCCGCCCGAGCGGCCACCGGGCTTCCCCGCCTACAGAGGTGGGCCGGGGATCGGGTTCTGCTGGCGCGGCAACGCCGATCACGCTCACGACAAGTTCCGGTCGATGGCCTTCGATACGATGATGCAGATCATCGACGCGGTGCCATCACCCCACTACCCCGTGTGTCTCCAAGTGGACGCAACGGAAGAGCAGAAGGAAGAGTTCCTATTCGCTCCGCAGTTGGCTACGTGGCATGACACGGCGCTGGCGATGCTGGACTTGGACGCCGTGGTGACGGTGGACACGGCGGTGGCCCATCTGGCAGGTACGCTGGGCGTGCCGACGATCCTGCTACTGCCGCTAATAACGGACTGGCGCTGGGGGATGTACACGCCGACTACACCGCTGTATCCGACGATGCGGATCTTCCGGCAGACGAAGCTGGGCGACTGGAATCCCGTGATCGAGGAAGTGACGAAGGTATTGAAGCAACTATGATCTACATCTCAGTCCCGCTCGATGACGGCTTTGGCGCTGGCGTGATGGGGTCCAACCTCGTTCCGGCGCTCGCCGCGCTCACAGACATCCGCCTGCTGTTCCGCGTCCCGCCCGGCCATCCGCTGGCGAAGTACGTCGCAAGGGATTGGAACCCGGAGCGGCCCTACGCCGTAGACGAGCCGATGCTCCATCTCGCCACAGGCGGAGCCAGCTTCCTGCCGTTCAACCGCGAGGTCTGGTCTTGGAAGCGGAATGTCGGATACGCCTTCATCGAGTTCCCCCGGCAGGCCGTCAGCTTCCTGCCAGACGCCCGCCGCTACTACGACCACATCGTTGCAGGGTCATCATGGTGTGAACACGAGTTGAGGGCGATGGGCCTGACCGAGGTGAGCCACGCCATCCAGGGCATCAACTTTGACTTGTTCCACCCCGAGCCGAGCGTGAAGCCGAAGGACGATGGCAAGTTCTACATCTTCAGCGGCGGCAAGGCCGAGTACCGCAAGGGCACAGACATCGTCATCGCGGCCTTCAAGACCCTGTCCCAGAAGTACAAGGATATGCACCTGATCGCCGCCTGGGGCAATCACTGGATTGAGACGATGAACTCACTATCGTTCTCAAAGCACATTAAATGGGTCTCGTCGGTCGGCACGACATGGAAGCAGCGGATTCAGGCGAACCTCACGTTCAACGGCATCATGAACGACCGCTACACACTGGTGGACTTCATGCCGAACTTCGAGATGGCGAAGCTGTACCGTAGCTGCCATCTGGGCGTGTTCCCGAACCGCTGCGAGGCGGGCACCAATATGGTGCTGACGGAAGCTATGGCGTGCGGGTTGCCCGTCGTGGCGACTGACACCACCGGGCACTCAGACATCGTAAACAGTCGGACGGCCTACTGCGGGATCGACGGCGTATACGACGAGAATGGCTTCTATGAGCCGACGATTGATTCCGTGGTCGCGGAGATTGAGAAGGTCTATAGTCGGGGGGAATCATCCCACAGCGTTGGGTGGGTGGGCGCTCAGTTCGTCCGTCAGCTCACATGGGAAAAGTGCGCAAGGGATATCCTTGACCAGTGCGTGCGGTAGGTATTCGTCAAGACTTAGTGCTTGACAGAAACTCGCTCTCCGTCTACGCTGTAGGCAGAGGACGTTGTGGATGCCGAAAGCTACTTGGAGCGCGTAGATGCCGATCTCCGCAAGGATCTGGCCGCTGAACGTCTGTCCAAGTCCATCGGAGCCGCGATCTGGCAGCAGATAGAGGAACTGGAGGCGTTGTATGGAGACACTGGGGGCGAGGCTTGAGCAGTTCATCGCGGCGTGCAACGCTACCGCATACACGGAGCCTCCCGACAACTTAGCTTTCCACGCAAAGATCACTAAGGACGTATGGGCTAAGGTGAAGTGGGCCGTGCTCCCGGCTGAGGGCAAGAACATCTTGGACCTCGGCTGCGCAAACGGATTCGCCCAAAAGATGTTCGTCAACGATGGTTTCGACCCTGCGGGGATCGTGAGCCTTACATGCTCAGAGGCAGATGCCCGCCAATGCTGGGCCGACAACCCCAACATCCAGAATGTCACGGTGCTTGATATGCACCGAATAGGGGAACTCAGTCGCGGCCCAGATCCAGACCCTAATGCTCTTGTTCATTGCTACCTATCGTGCGTGTTTGATCTGGTTTGGGCACGGCATGTCCTAGAGCACTCACCCATCCCACTGTTCCTATTGCAGGAGATCCGCCAGGTCCTCACGCCCGGCACCGGGAAGCTGTACATAGAAGTGCCCGCGCCGGATACCGCCTGCCGCCATACGACAAATGTGAATCACTTCTCATGCTTCGGGCGAGAGGGCTGGGACGGGCTGATCGACAAGGCTGGTTTCACGCCCATTGAAACTTTCGACATCGAGGTCAAAGTGCCAGCCGGGGATGACAGATACTATTGCTGGCTTTTAGGCTTGAAATAACGCGAGTTTGGGGCCGGCACTAGCCACCATTGAGGCGAGAACCATCGAACGTGAGCGGCCCGGCCTCTTGGAATCGAGGAGACACACATGAAGAGATTCTGGTCGTTGTTTGAGAGGCTTGTAGTTGCACTGGAGTCCATCGCCGCATCCCTGAAGAAGATCGACAGGGCTGTGCGGTACATGGACATCAAAGGTGAGAGCGTTCCGGGGATAAGGGTCTGCGGTGCGATCACGACATACGAGCAGAATCAGATGTACAGGTAGCCATGCCCACCATCGCCCAGAGAATCGAGACCGCTACTAGCACGCTGGCTGAGTGTGCCTGCGAAGTTGCTGACGTCTCCGATGAAGAATGGGATGAACCTGAATTCACCATGATCTCAATGGGCCTCACCGCCCCAAGAGACGTGATCGCAGTAGGGACCACTTGCCTTGAGGCCATTGACGGGCTGCTTCCGTATCCGCCGCCCATCCCTACATGGACCATGCCCGTTATGGACTGGTTCTTCCAGCAATCACCATTGCTCTCTATGCTCCAGATGGGGGATCAGCCCGTCATGAGCGGCGGGACGGAGCTATTCTCTCTTCTGATCTACGCGCCGCCAGAGCCGCCACCGCTAGTTGCTCATTACCTGGACATGCCCGTTATCATCGAACCAACTCCAGTGAAAGGCCTGGAGCCAATAATGGGTTCGTATACTACGGGCGTCGATTGGTCTTCTGGGAAGGATTACTCGGCCATCACGACCGTGCGGACGGGCCAATCCCCGCTCAGCTTCTCAGGGATGCCCGTCGTCGTCAGCCCGTACGTGCCGAAGGGCATGGTGCGGATGATAGGCTCCACCGTCTACGCAAACGACGTGCAAGACGTTGTCGATGCGGTTAAGATCGCGAACTCCGACGCTTTCGGCCCCGATTCTTCTTCACCACCCCGCTAGCCATCCGTATAGCCGCGTCTTCACTCATCCCCCGCTTTCGGGCAGACTCGGCCACGTGCGCCCACTGCCTTTGTTTCTTGGGAGTATTTGCTTTGCGCGTCTTTTTCCTTGCATCGCCGGGTTTCCATGGCATGGCTCACTCCTTAAAGTGGAATCCTAACTCGTCCAATTCCTCAATCACCGCTGGCGTAAACTCGTTCGGGTTGTTGCGATGCGCCCGATCCAGCTTGTCGGCAAGCACCTGCCCCATTTGCTGCTGTTCTTCGTCGGTGGCGGCCTTGAAGGCTTTGACCGCCACCTGCCAGGGTACGTACTTGATGCTCGCCGCCATCGGCGGCAGTTGCCCCTTGGCAATCGCGGAGTCCATGTCCTTCTGCCGGATTTCGCCCTTCTGGATGGCCTCCATCCCGACCTGTTGGGCTTTTTCCAGATCCCCGGCCCGCGCCGCGTCTACAATTTGCCGAGTCACCTTACTCTTCTCGCTAGGCTCCATCATGGGGTTCTGATTGTAGTAATCCCTGATGACTTGCTGTGCCGCGCTGGTATACTTTCGGCTTTGGATGCCCGTGGACTGGAAGACCGTGCTCAGGAAATCCTGCGGGTTGCTTGGCAACGCACCCTTGAATGGGATCGGCATAGCCGCCGCGAAGTAGTCCTCCAGTTGTTGCATGTAACCTCGCCGTCTGCCAAACTGATCGCGGCCTATGCCAAGTTCAAATACTGGCTTAGCGGAGAACGGATTGAGACGGTTGCTGACGAAGCTATTCGGGTCGCTCAGCAGGTGCGCAATATCCCCCTGAATGGTTCGAAGGCCATACTCGCGTCCGCCAATACGGAGATAGAACAGGTGCTTCAAATCCCATTCTTGTGGCTCATCTAAGACCTGCCCGAGAATGAACTTGCCAGCGGCCATCGACACAGCGCCGAATGCTAGAGCTTGCCATTGTTCGCGGCCATAGGGCCTAAGCGATTGGCCGACGAACCGTGCTCGTGCTTCCAGAAAGTCCGGGGCGAGCGCGAACAGCCTGAACGAGTCTTGGAAAGTCTTATTCCGGGCCATCAGCTTGTAATTCAGCCCGCCGAATGCGGCGTTCGCCTGCCGTGCGGTCAACGCAAAAATCTGGTCTTCAGTTAGCTTCCCTCTATACCGGCTACGGTTTCTCTCCAACGCGTGCATCGCCATGGACATTTTGATCCTGGGGATGTAGTCGCGAAACAACTTCTCTCCATAATCAGACCATAGCTTGTTTATGCCAGGAACCAACGCAAGGGGACCAGACCCAAAGTTGCCTTCCGATATGTCGGCCAGCCCTTTGAAGTCGGCCACCACTAGCCCGTGATTGACGAGCGCTCGCTGCGTAGTGTCGGCCAAATCGAGCTTAGGTATGCGGAACGGATTCACCCGATGCTCTAAGGCGTGGACGCCAATCTGCACTTGGTGGAAGGGCGACAACGACAACAACGTCTGCTTGAAGCCACTGGACAGACCCAAAGCCGCTTTCCCGTATGGGTTGCGGCGGATAGCGCTGTACCCCAGGATGTTCTTTAACCGCTGTGCATATTCGGGGTGAACCAGCATGTCGCCCTGAAGAAAGACGGGATTGCCAGCCATGTCTGATGTTGCCCATTTCCACCCTCGAAGTGCGGGATGATCGACGACCACATAATCGTCAGATCCCTTCGGGTGGGACTTTGGCTTGACGAAGTATCTCACGTCGCTGGATTTGTCTACGACCTGATTCCCCCTTCCTGAAATCTCCACGATGGGCCGACCGTCAGACGCCACGCCGTCGTGCAGGTTCTTGATGAAGGCCCGCGAAGCTATAGCCGCATTGAAACTCTGGTCGTAGACCGCGATCAACGTCCCGATGTCTTTGTCTTTCGGCGTGAACCCCGCCTGCTCACCTGCGAAGTAAGTGTCGAAGAACTTCTTATGGAGGAACGCTGGATTGGGTTGAAGTTCATGGAACGCGGCGGCGGCATAAAGATTCTGCGCTTGCGCAGGGTTGCGCTCCCACATCTGGTTGACGTAATTCTCGACGCCATCCTTCAGCATCCCCACGGCTTGTGCGTTGTCGAGCTTCTGGTCGAAGTAAGTGCGGATTTGCTTGGCAAGCGCCTGCTCAGCGGGGTTAAGATTCATCGCCGCTTCGTAACCTGAGCGGTATGTTGTGGATGCGTCGGCGCGCTGGCGCAAGACGCTCATATCGCCACCAGCTTGGGCGTAGTTGACGATGCCCTCGCGCCTTAGCTTATTGGGGATCGCCTTGTGGATAGCGTTTACGAATTCCCGTACTTCGTTAGAACCGAATTGCAGTTGCCCGTCATATCGGCCAACGGTATCATCGAAGTTTGTCCACGGGGCTTCGTGCCAGTAAGCGTCCCACAGCCGCTTGCTAGCGCTCTGAGTAGTCTCCCACGCTTGTGCCACACCCTTTCCAAACCGACTCCAAGCGGCCTTCGTCTCTTGGTAGTTCTTGGTCACGGGCGACGGGGCGGGGCTGAGCGGCTCCGTCCCCATCTTGGCCGTCAACTCCGACAGCGCCGATTCGTGGTCAATGTGGTCCTGGATCTGCTGCTGAACATCCTGCACCGTCAACGCGCCTACGTCGAACGTCTTCTTGAGGCTTCGCAGCACCTTCTTGGCTGCTTCCTCAATGGTGATCGCGCCACGGGCCACGTCGCCCACAATCGCACGAGTCATGTGGTACACAACTTCGGGATCGATCATCCGGTCGGCGGAGAGGGATTCCCCTCCGAGGATGCCTTTGTCGCGAAGCCACTGGTCGCTCTCACGGCCTGCCGCTTCTAATTTCTCCAGGATGCCCTGTGGCACCAGCGGCGCACCGGGAGGCGGGGTGGTGCCGCCCGCCGCAGGCGCAGGAGCGGGAGCCTCTGACGGTTCATCCTTGGCAGCGGCTCCCTCCTGAGACGGCTGGATCACCTCCTCCCCGCGTTGGATGCGCGGTTGTTCGGTAACACTCGGATTGACCTCCTTCCCTTCTGGCGTTGCGGACGGAACTTGAGAGGATTCCTTGACGGTTGGGGCGGGCGCTTCGCCCGGCTTCATACCCTTGACGTAATCCTCAGCCGAGATGGAGGCGGCGGCGGGGGCCTGCGCGGACGGCGGTTCAGTGGCCTTTGGCGCAGCGGCTTTCCATTGCTTGACTAGTTTACGGCCCTGCACTAACGCTTCGGCCATGTCGTGCCGAGTGCCCTTGAGATCAACGGTGGACTCGCCCTCTGCAAGATTCTCTGCGTGCGGATCGCCTTTGACGAAGTGCTTCAGCGCCAATGCGCCCATTACCCCGCCCAGCACGCCTTGCGTCAATAAGCCCCGCGCCTTCTCCGTGTCGCCACTCTTCGCGGCTTCGTTGGCTTCTCGCAATTGCAGGTATGCCCCGTAGAGCATGTCCGCAGAGAATCCGCCTGAGATTAACCGCCCCAGTAGTGCCTTCCCGAGACCTTTTTCGATAGTACCCACGCCACTCGTAGCAACTAAGATAAGAGCGTTGTCCGGGCTGGTGAGACCACTTGCAAACTCCGCCGCTGCCTTGACCTCTGGCGGGGCACTGGCTGGCACCAATGCCTCGAAGCGCAGCATACTCGGCGTCTTCTGGCCTTCGGCTAGATAGGCTTCGGGGTTGCCGCCGAAGATGCGGCCTGCTGCCCCCTGCATGATTGGGTCAGTGATTTTACCAACGGGCGATTGTAGTACCGGGCCATGCTCGGATTCGATGCCGCGCTTAATCGCCTCCCGCGTGACGGCACGGTTAGGTGGAACGATTTGGCGTGGGCCAATCTCCGTTCCCGGAGTGAACCCGCTGGACTTAACCCTCTCGGCGGCGGCGGCTTCAGATTGGGATAATTTACGTGGCCCGATTGTACCGTCTTCAACGAAGCCTTTGCCCTTCATGCGCTGAGATGCCGTGCTGATGTCTTCGCGACGGCGTGGACCACCGGGGCCAATCTGCGATCCGGGTTGGAAGCCTGCTCGCTCCTGTCGGGCCGCAGCTTCGGCAACGGGATCGCGCCAGGGTTCTACGCCACGGGCGGGAAGAGGGAGCGCCCAATTTTCGTAAGCCTTGTTCACGCCGCCCATCGCCGCTTTCCAAATATCCAAAGGAGTGGTTGGGCGTTCGACGAGATGTGACGGCTCCCTTGCGGGGCCAATTGTGCCACCTGGGATGAATGGGCGTGCGTAGGCCCCCGTCTGTGCGGGCGGCGCTGCCGTGGCCTGCGTGGGTGCAGGACTGGGCATCTGGCGAACCGAATCCGCTATCGCATTGTACGGGGACGGAGCGGGAGGTCTGGACGTAGACTGGGCGGGCGCGGGGCTTAGCCCCTTGATGTAATCCTCGACCGAGATGGGGGTAGACGCGCCTTTGGCGGCTGGTGCTGTGGCCGATTTACTCTCGGGCTTCAGGCCCTTGATGTAGTCCTCAACTGAAATCGCGGTTGTGCCCATCGTGATGGTCCGCTACTGGATTACGCCGTCTTGCTTTGCCTTGTCTATCATCGCCTGCGTCGGCGCTTGCTTGTGGAAGCGGGTGTACATCGTCTTGAATTCCGATTCGCTCACTTTTCTGGAAACATTGGGTTTCACGGCTGGCCCGCCTGCGGGCGGCGTTGATGTATTGGGTTGGTGCGATGCCGCTTGCGCGGGTGTCTGCTGCGCTCCAGGGGGTGGCTGAGTGGGCTGGACATCCGTGAGCGAAGAGACCGCGTTTATGGCCCTGTCGAGCAGCCCGGACTTGGGCTTCTTTCCATTGTTCCCACTCCATTGGACGGAGCTAGAGGCCCCTGCGCCTGGAACAAGGGGAACGATTTTCGTCCAATCCATCCCACGGATGTCGGTAGCCACCTGCTTCCGCTGCTCATCCGTCAGGTCCGTATAGTTGTCCTCGCTCTCGACGTTCTGGAGAACGGCATCCCGCAACTCCTGAGCCGCAAGCGATGCGTCGTTCTTATTAGTCTTCGCAGCCAAAATCCGGTCCCGCAGCTTCGTCGCCCACGCCTGCACCGATGGATCTTTGTTCAGGAACACGTCGTTGATGACGGCGTGTGCCGTTTGCTTGACCTCATTGGGCTTGAGCTTGTTCTTCTGATCCCGCCGCAGGGCCAGCCCAAGCGCCTTAAAGGCGTTCCCCAGGTCAAGCCCGGTCTGCTTCGAGTCCAGCGACTTCACATGCGCGGCAATCGCAGCATTGTAAGCCGTCTCAACAGGCATCCCCTTCTTGACGTTGACTTCAAACCGATCCCGAAGTTCCTTATCGCCTCCGGCGAGACGCTCGGCCACATGCGACTCTTCTTTGGTGAGCGGCTTGTCGCTTTTGCCCAGTAGAGAAGTGAGATACGCCTTGGAGTCCGCCAGATCCGTCTCGAACTTAGTTGGTGCTTTCGGTGGGTTGTCGGTCCCAGGCCGCTTCAACTCCGTGTAGTCCGTTACGGGCGTCCCATTTTTTCCAACGAACGTCCCGTTGGCAAGCTCGGTCAGCGTCTCTTTGCCCCTTGGGGTCGTAGCTTCCCAGATGTTCTTAACCCTCGTTCCAGCCAGATTCTTATCGAGCGAAGCTCGCATTTCTTGAGCGGCCTTGGGATCGAGTTGCTGCAACCGGCTGAAGGCTTTGGTAAACTCTTCGTCTTTGTTGAGTTCTTCGGGATCGACGGCCTTCCCCGGCTGCACGTATTTCCCGATAGCCTTCATCGCCGCCTGCTGCGCGTCTTGCGCCTCCACCATCTCGCTCTTCTGCGCGTTGGTGTACTTCCATGCGTCGGCTAGCCCGGCGTTGAGAACTTCGGAAGTAAACGGAAGTGGTTGAGCGCCCGGTCCCGCTAGACGCAGAGCAGCGTTGTGGATGAAATGCAGAATCGGGTTCCCCTGCTCCTTATCCTTCCCGCCGCTTTTCTTCTTTCCTCCACCCTGTTGCCCCGGCTGGGCTAATGGGCCTTCTTGCTGAATACTCGGGTCTGCTGCACCAGCGGCTAAGCCGAAGCGCACCCTGGCGACCTTCTGGAGCGCTTCCTTCTCTTTGTCGGGGGCTAGCCCCTGCGACTTGATGTAAGCCTCCATGGCATCGAGTTGCTTATACTCGGCTGCCGCCTTCTGTAGAGATTGGTTATATGCCTGCGCACGGCCCTTGGCAAGCCCGCCTAAGAACTGGTCCGCCAACATGGCGAATTGCCCCCCAGCCTTCATATAGCCCGAAGGCCGCTGCTGCGAAGCGGTGTGGGTCGGCTCCCGAGTCTGGCTGGGGTCGAGGTAGGCGGAGAAGGGGCCTTGCGACTGCTGCGGCGCGGTGCCTGGAGGAGGCTGAGTAACGGGCTGGCCGGACTGGTCTTCGTAATAGGATTCAGCCGCCGTCTGCGGCGGGGCAGGAGTATAGGTGTCCGGCATTGCAGCCCTCTCTTCTTCAAATCGGGAGAAGGCTAAGTTGCGCCGTCTCCTTCACTTTGCGCTTAGGCTGGACTGCCGCCCGCTTCGCCTGCCGCTCCTCCCAATGAACGATGCGATGGCAATTGGCGCAGAGAAGCAAGCACTTATCAGACTCCGACAAGAATTCTTCCCAACTCATTATCTGGACCATCTTCTTTTCTTTGGTGGCGGGATCTTTGTGGTGGAAGTCAAAAACGTCGCTCGCTGGATGAGTGAATCCACATCGCTCGCACTTGTCCCCACGCTTACTCATCACGATCTTTTTCCATTTTTTCACGAGCAACTTCTTGCAGGCTTCGCAATACTTTTTCTTAGCCGACCCTGTCGATTGTCCGCAAACGATACACATCTTGATTGGGCGACGAATCCATTTCCCACGCCCCTTTAACTTTTCGCAGGGGATGCAGAGTTTTGCCCTAATCGTTGGCTGGCCGTTTTCGGTAGCAGGCAAATTCTGTATGCGAAACTCATTGATTGGCTTGACGATATGGCACGCGGGGCATTCATATTCCGAAAGCCCCGCATCCCACCTCTTTTTCCTTGATCTGCGGTACAACGGCGTGAAGTAGTTTTTCAAAGCCTCTGGCGGACCCGCCATTAGCCCAATCAACTCGTCCATCGGCCATGGCTTACGGGCGCTAAACAGCAGCAGCCCCCACTTTTCCGCCCGCCGAAGCAAGTTGGCCCAAAAACGAAAGTGTGCTGCTTTTCGACTGCTCGGCCGCGTTCATAGAGGCTTGGTTAGACGTGCTCGCAGTACCCAATGCGTTCAAGCCCGCTCCAGTTTCTTGCAACCCAACGGCCTCTGTGGCCGCGCCCAATGTGGCGTTGCTAGTTAACGCATTCTGGAACAACTGGTTGAGAGCCGTAGAGATATTCGTGCCTTCGCTCATTTTGGCCTGCGCTAGCGCGGCATCGCGGCCTGCGCCTGCGGGGATTGAGCTGTAGGCACTTTCTTTGGCTAGGTTTGCCGTCTTGGTAATATTTGTAATCTGCGGCCCCGCCGCCGAGATGAGGGCGCTCTCGTCGCCAGACGTGGCCGAGTTGATGATCCCGGTGTTGTACTGCTCTAGCGGCGCAATGAGGTTCTGCCCTTGGGCCAGCGAGTTCTGCGCCATAGTGAGGTACTGTTGCTCTGTCCCGAGTGCCGAGTTTGTGATTGCTTTTTGTTGGCTCTGTCCGCTGTCGCCGCCCATGCAGGAGTCTCCCTCATCATTGGGAATCGGGAAACGGCGTCACTTCCTTCCAGCGGCGAGCATCCATCCACGACACGAATACCCCGCAAGGCACGCCGTGCCAACAAGTGAAGTTCGGTATCGGCTCCGCCGTGTGCCCAAAGCCCAACGCCTTCATGAAGCGCAGCATCGCCCGGTTCGGCTCCGGCGTCGTCCCGAACAGAAAGTCAATGTCGCTCCGCCTGAACACCCACTCAATCATCATTTGGGCCAGCGGGATGGTCACGTCCCGCCGCTGCCAACCTTTGAAGAAGGCAACACTGATCTCCGCCTTCTTCTGCCCATTCGGCAGCATGAGCGGGGCCGCGACGTGCCCGATGCCCACGAAGTCCGTCACATCTTCATCCCGCTTCATAAAGCAGCCGAAGTTAATGGTGGCCGGGTCCGTCATAACGGCGAGCACCTTCGGTAGGCCGGGGTCCGCCTCATAGTAGAGCACGTCCAGGACGCCTTCCCGCTTGAGCCGGAGGTACGCAGTGGCGATCAGGTCGATGTTCAGGAGCGGGGCCACGATGAAGGGGCCATCGGTGTAGATAGCGGTATTCTTGTCCAACATCTGCTTCCAGTCTACGTCAAGACTTCTAAATCCGTATGTACCAAACGACCGACAAGTTTGAAGGCAAGCCGCCATTGGTATCGGTCGGGGCCTTGAATGTGGGCTGCACTACCGTGTTGGCGGCATTGTGGTAATGACCGGGATCGGTCACCGAAACGATCACCGTTGTTGCCGTGCCCGCCGCAACCGCTCCTGATGTCGTAGAGATCCCCGCGCTCGCTGGGGCCACGGACGTGGTCACAGTGACGTTCGTGAGTAGCGTTGTGGCCGTGGGTGCGGCGGTGGTGCCCGTGTAGGAGCCTGCTGCGACGGCCCGCAGGAACACGCCTCCCGTCATCGGCGGCGTTGCCACGGCGGTCGTACCGCCGCTGCTGGTTGCTATAGTGACAGTTGAGCCATCGCACGGCTTCCACGCGGCAGTTGGGTTCAGAGAGCCGGGGACTGCTGGGCAAATCATGCCCGACGACTCATTGCCTTCGGCGAACGTCCAGGCTGTTCCGTTCCAGTAATAGAGGTGGTAGTAGTCCGTCGCGTAGAAAAGGAATCCGGCGTTGCTGGTGCCCAGACCCGCAGGAAGCGCCGAGAGCACGCCGTACATGACGCCAGATCGGTAAGCCCATGCAGCACCGTTCCAACAATACAGTTGGGTTCTGTCTGTAGCGTAGAACAGAAACCCCGTGTCATTCGTCCCCAAATCGGTTGGCAGGTTAGCGAAAGTGGAGACCATGCACCCCACGACATAGATCCAAGTGGGCGTCGTGAAGATCAGGCGGCTCTGGTAGACCACAGTACGGTCGGTCTCGCCGTACAGTGAACCTGAGATGACCGCAGAAGACCCAGGCCTGTAGGCATGTAGTCCATAGGTCGCCACCCCGCCACCAAGCGACTGCTTCACTTCCGCGACGAGCGCCGTTTCCTGCACTGGGGTGAGGCCGGTGGTCGTCGATATCGTTGTGCTGACGGTGGTGGCGGTTGTCGCCGTCTTCGAGTAAAGCTGATCGGCCACACCCTTCGTGAGGAATTCGGTGTCCTTGACGCTGGCTACCGTCTGGGATGAAGCATACGCCGTAGCGACTGTAGGCGAAGATTGAAGCTGCGGCGATCCCGGTCCCCACAACTGGGCCACCTTAGAAAACAAATAGTTTACGTCTTGGTTCGGCTTCCACAGCGTCGGGTCCGAAAGGTCCGATGGCTTCCAGTCCGCAAAACCATTTCCTGTCGCCATTACTCACCTCCCCCAATGCTAGGGTGCATTGGAGATGAGATCGGGGATTGCTGATAAGATGATCGTTGGTCCGAACCGCACGCCATCCATTCCAGCCGTGAACCGTCTGCATACACTTTGAAGGGGAGTGCGCCGTAATCGCCCTTGAGCATATTCTCACCGACAACCGGCGCAACGCGAATTCCGCTGCACATAGCTTCTCCTGTTATCGCCGCAAACGCAATCACCAAGTTTGCCTTGCCAACGACTTCAACAGGGTAGGTGACGAAGTACGGCTTGTTCGCGCCATCCGCCAGCGAGAATACGTCGAGAGTGCCGACTACCACTTCGTTGATTGTCACGGTAAAGACATTCTGGCCCATGCCGGTGGAAACCGGGTCGATGAAGTAGAGCGTGACGTTGTAGTCCGTCTCTATGTAATAGTCGCTGAACAAGCCCGGCCCAAACGTGTACTGGAAGAAAGTTCCATGCCGACGCGAGCAATACAGGGTCGTCTCCGGCGTGGTCAGGACCTGCGCGGTTCCACCGCTGTAGCACAGCGGATTGTCGGCCGCGAAAGTGAAGTGGCCCTCCGGGTAGATCTCCTGGGGGAGCGAGAGCGCAACGGCGCTGCCGCAGTTGAGCCGGATGGCGTCGTAATAAAGCGCTACCGCAGCCTCGGTGACGGACTCGGTGCAGCCCGGAGAGACCGGCCCCTGCATCTGGGTATTGCCCAGCCCAAACCGGACCGCGAGGGACAGCGCGGAGCCAACGATGGTGTTGCCTAGGTCATCGTGATAGCCGAGCGACGGCCCCGTCCCGTCTCCCCCTGGGTTGCTTTCGAGCGTGCTCGTCACGAGGTAATCGGAAAGCGTGGAGTCGCTGAAAAAAATACCGGACCGCTGGTCCCAACCGGGCACCAGCCCCGGCTCGAATCTGATCTGGGCGAACCCGTTGATTCCGCTTGCCTGCGTGAGAGACAGAAGGCACCGGAGCTGGAGCCACTCGTAGTTCGCCATCAGCGCGCCGATGGGCGGCGGCGTAAAACCGGAGAAAAGGGCCGAGGGATACTTGCTGTAGTCGGCCAGCGCCGAGCACTCGGTGAGGACCAGATCGGCTGTCACCGTACCATCGGCATTGACCGCACCGTTGGATGAACCATAGGTGTTTCCGCCGATTCCCGTGCTTGCCGCTTGTGTAGGGTACGCCATCCAAACGCCAGTTCGCGGGAGGTCAATTATCGGCTCCGTGCTATCAATGGTGATTCTCTTCCTTTTGCTCTTGTTCAGCGAATTGCTCCCCGCCACCAGCGTATAGTCAGGCAAGTAGAATCGTTCAACGTCCCGTTGCGGGTGGGCAGGCAGCGTAACCGAGTAGAACTCCTTCCCGTAATCTCCATAAAACGTCATGAAGATCTCGTTTGGGCAGGCATACTCCAACCACGCTTGCTTGACGAAATTATAGCCGTTGTAGCCGAAGTTAAACTCGTAGCTGTCCCAATGCGTTACGGCCAGAGGTTCCTTCCAAAAATCGAAGGAATGCTTGAAGTATTGGGCCACTCCACCCGACGAAGGAGTCAGAGACAAGCGCACGAGTTTCGCAATCAAATCGCTCTCAAGCGTCAGGATTTGCGCTCGCGTATCAAACGTCGTGGTGACTATAAGGGGAGACCCTAGATTAACGCCATCTCCTTGCACTTGTACGAGGCAAGGCTGCCCGTTGGTATTCATCTCCAAATTCAGCGTGCGTAGGACTTTGTCGCCGGGATAGCCCAGATCGCTCCATTCCGCATACTGCTGGCTATCGGGCGGATAGGGAATGTAGCCAAACTTATGGCCGAAGTGCTGTGCATAGCCGCCGATGCCCGGAGTGAAGACAAGTCGAAGGTTTTTGGCTGTCAGGTCTGGCGGATAGGACATCATCTGCATTCGGGTGTCTAGCGTCGTGTTGACAGTGAAGGCAGGGCCGATATTTACTCCGTCGCCTTGCGTTTGGACAATACAGTCTACTCCGCCTGTGTTCATCTCCAATTCCAAGGTCTGGAGTTCCTTCTGGTACGGATGTCCTTCGGTGTTCCACTCCGTGAACAGGCAGATGTCGGCAGGGTACTTGGTAAACTCTGGGAATGAATAGCTGAAGTGCTTGAACGGCACCGTCGTCACCGATGGGCGCAGCCGCACTTTCTTGACGACGGTCCCATCGTTAAATGCAAAATTGGCCGTGATCCGGTTGGGCGTGCCTACCGTTGTGGTGGTGGGCGGCGTCAGCGTGAACGACTGGACCGCCGTATTTTCCCGATGCGTCCCAATCAGCCCCGTGATGGAATCCATGTTCATGACGACCGTTTGGCCGACTGGGATGTCGTACTCCATCACTAATTGGTAGAGTTTTTTATCGTAGGGGTAGCCCAGATCGTCCCAGTCGTAAGCCCGGCCTACCTGGATCTGCGTCAGCGGGATGACGTTGACCGTCATCGAATAGAAAGCCCATGAATAAGCGGACGACCCGTAGAACCGGGTCTGCATGGCGTAGGCTTCCTTCTGGTAGCCGCCTTGCAGGCTCATCACTGTTCGCCCGCGACCGCTGTTGGCCGCAATGGTGAACGTGTCCCCCGCTGCCGCATGGCTCGTCGTGTCGGCGTAGTCGTAGAAGCAGTCCAGGCTCAGGGCTGTCGTTAGCCCCGCATACTCCAGCGCCACGTCGGCAAACGTCTTGTTGACGCTGGGGGCGTTCATAGTGAGCGCAGCGGGCACGAAAGCATATGAGATGGGCGCTCCGCCCGTAAACGCTTCGCTCCAACCGTCCGACGTCCCGACATTGTCGATGTAGAGATGGGCAACGCTATTGGGGTTCTTGGCAATATACAGAATCCCCGTTGTCTTTTCCAGATATTGGGCGGTGATCCGGCACGGGGTTGCCGCCGTGATGATGGGGTCAGTCTGCTGTTCGATGCTCCAGCGGTTAAACAGCGTGTGGTAGCGCAGACGATACGGGTTGCCCGACACGTCCAGGTAGGAGACGAAGATCTCGTTCTGGCTGTACGCCATCGTGATGACGTCCGCGCCTTGGTTGCCTAAGTTTGGCCGAGTGTCGATGGCTTGATATGCCCCAACGCTGTACCCCTTAAATAAGGGGTCTATGTCCAGACTCCTCAACTGGCTGGACCCACCGCTCCATGAATATATTCCGTCGTAGGACAAGTACCAGATCTCGTTATCGGACTGGCACCATGCGTTCTTGGCGAGCAGCCCGCGCTGTGCAGGCGTAGCGATGGGCGACTCCATCACGCCCGAGATCACCCGCACGTAGAAGATGTTGTTCAGATTCAGGCACAGCACCCCGCCGTTATACTCCGCCAGCGCGACGATGTAGTTGCTCGGCGTTCCGACGTTGATCGCACCAGGAATGTTTGTCGTGAAGTTCAGGATCGGGAATGCCTCCGGCCTTCCCGGCTTGCTCATATAAAGCACGTGCGGGTTGTTGGGATCGCCCGCTACGAACATTGAATCAAATGCAGCCAAGCAGAGGGTGGCCGGTTGTCCCGCGACCTCGTCCACTTCAATGGTGAACGGATTGGTTACCGCATCCGAGTGCTCGTACTGAAGGAATAGGGCAATCGTGCTCGCGGTTACATTGACGGCAGCGACAACTGCCGTCTCCTGGATGGATGTATTGATGGCAACCGTGGCATTGGAACCAACTGTAAGCGCGGCCAGATTCCCGGAACTCGTAGTCACCGTCAGTGTCGCCATCGCCCCATTGATGGCAGGAGTGCTTGACTCCATAATCAATGGCGTCGGCAAGGTGCTAGTCACCGGCGCGTCATTGTCGAAATCCGCCGTATTTGCCTCTAGCAGGGTGGCGTCACTCTGCTGGTCGATGAAGGTGACGAGTTGCCCCGCGCCTGGATTGGCGGCATATCCGACGAAACGGTAGTAGTCGTCCGAGAATGCTCCGCCCGAACGGTAAACCGCAATGCTGCTCGCCCCGGTGATCTGGGAATCTCCCGTCCCCAGACATGCTACGTTCACCGTCTGGTTCTGCGGATATACGGCGGAAGACGGTATCATCTCCACGCTCGGGTTGCCCTCCGCCCCCGTGATGGGATTGCGGAAAGTATAGACGTAGGTGTACGGCAGAAGGATGGACGTGGAGCTTGTCGTGTTCGGCCCATATCCGCCCGAGAGATACACGCTGTCAAGGTCGATCTGTCCTCCTCCCGCCATCGACCAGACAAGCTGGAACCCCGTGATAGTCTTCCACGAATACGGGACGGCCCCTGCATTACCAACCGCAATGAACGTGCTCTTGGGAATAGAGAATTCCATCTGCACGTTGGTTTGCAGATTATACTTAGCAATAGACCCCGCTATATTCGTTGGATCTATGATGACGATTTTGTAGTAGTCGGTGCTGCTGCCGTTGACCAGCACCCTGAATTCAACCGCCGTATAGTTGCTCAGGCTGCTAAACGCGAGCCCAAAATGGACGGGATCATCGGTTGAATAGCCGTTGCTCGGGATTCCGGAGAAGCTCCCATCGACCGTCACCGGAGAGATGGTTATCGACTGGTTAGTGCCACTCGCAAAACTCTCCAGGACGTAATAACTAATTGCATCGCCCGCAGTCGGGGCAGTTGCCAAATAGACAGTGAACGTGGTCGTGGTCATGCTCAGCACGTTTGCGTACTGAGGCGTAGCCCCGATCTCAAGTAACATCCCAACCTTTATCAGGTTGAGGCTGACGGCGAGGGTGGGGGTAATGACGAAGTTGCCCGGAGCCGTCCCTGTGAACGAGCCCACGTTCCCCAATCCTGCGAGAACCCCGCCTCCCGGCGTATGCACCAGATCTCCATCGGGCACTAGCGTGCTCGGGCCGACCTCTGCGATGGCGGGCTGGCTTGGCCGCAGAATTCCCCATTGCTGGAGGGCAGGCAGTGTGCCGTTGTCCTTCAGCATCCTGGATGGGCAGGCGAAATACTCATACGGCAGACCGCTGGAACCCGCGCTATACGATGCAGCGCCCAGCGATTGGCGCGGGTACATCCCCGTCGATACGGTAGGCGCACATGATGTTGCTACGGTGGTCCATCCCGATGCCGTCGTGTTCTTAGCCCAGATGTTCTGGCCTTCGCCGATATAAAAGGTTTCGGTGGCCTGAGCTTGGCTTCCCTCAACTTCGATACGCAAAGAGGCGATGGAGTGAATCGCAGATGCGTTGGCGAAGCTCAGCAAGCCTGTGATCTTCTGGTTGCCGGGCCGAATCGAAAGCACCCCCTCCTTGATGCTGACCATATTGGTCAGCTCCGAGTAATGGCTCTCGTCCAGCAGCGCAACGTCATTCTTGAGTTGCAGCCCGCCGTTGGGGAAGGGCCTCGTGATGGGTTGGACATCAGCCATTGCGCTAATTCACCCTCAATCCGCTATCGACGGCAGTGCCACAATCGCCCGAAACGGTGGTGAGTTGCCCGACACGCAAAGTCCCCGCCACCGTGCAGCGGTACAGCACAGTGGTGCCGCCCCAATAGAACTGCCCACCAGTGTCGCTCAATAGGGACTGCCCCGCGACCGTAGGTGCGGCGGCGGGCCACGTAATCGTCCATGTCCCCGCGACCGCTTGAACTGTTTGCGTAACGGCTCCAGACGTTGCCCCGCCAAGGGTTATAGCACCTGTTGCCGTATCGCTGGTTTGCAGCCCATGGACCGTTATAACGCCGCTGGAGTCAACCGTGGGCAGGGCCGCTACCAATTGGCCAGAAGAGTTAGTGCCAACTAGAGATGCCGACACGGGGATCGTCCCGCCGTTGATCACTGTCCAGTTCGTCCCGTTGCAGCCTACGACTGCGTAATATAGCCCGCCGCCAGTCACCGTGGCACCCCAAGTTACAGTCGTCGAATCAGACACGGCGCGTATTGTCCCTGCCGTCACAGCGTTGCACGGGCCGATAGTCGAGAAAGCGACAGGTAGAGACTGAAATCCCCCCGTTGAGACCCAGGTCTGGGATTGGTCGATAGGCGTATTCGCAGTAGCAATATAAGTCCCGGCATGATACGATTGCTGCTCTCCGTAGATTAAAAAGTGCGCACCCGTTGAAAATGTGTATGAATCGCCAGATTCGTATAGCGTTATGCCGTCCAGCGTTCCTGCAACATACACTGGCATTGTAATCTTAGTCCATGTACTCGTAGGTGTTACGTACTGGTAGAATGGAGTTCCATGTCCAGACACACCGTTGTCGATCTTAAAGCCTCCATTAGTAATACCCTTTACCCAAAATGATGTCGTCCCAGTATGTGGATTAGGCAAATTGTAGATGGTCTGAGCAATCTGGCTGTAATCCGCAACCGTTGTTCCGGAATTGATGCTCAGTACAACTTCTTGGACCCCCCCCGTTACACCATACGGATTAAGCGCAGAAGACGACGTAACAATAGGTAGACTTCCTGCTCCGCCATTGCTTAGTGACCACACCGGAGCATTGAAATTTTCACTCTGAAGCACATAATTTTCCGGGTTTGACTGCGCATACAAGTGGTTGTACCATTGTTGCCCGGCTGGGCCGTTCATACAAGTACGACCAATGGCTGGGGACTGAGTGCTGTCAATCCACGTTAGCCTATCAGTAGTAGTAGAGTTGCACGCCGGTAACGCCGTAGTCGTGATATCCCTAAACCCTGGGGCCTGGGCAATCCCCACCAACGAACTGCCCGGAGTGCCATAAGACAGAGGGAATGCGGCGTCAGTTGTCTTGACGTAATCTGCACGAGTCCCGGAAATTTGAGCATAGGTCACAAGGATATCACACGTCTGCGTTTCGATAGCATGAGTAGTCCCGCTCAGCTCCAACACTAGCGAATCAGACGGGTTACTGGATACGTAGCTTGGGTAATCCACTTGGTAAGCTGCCCATGTCGGGCTAATCGTAAAAAGGCCAGAACCCGCCGTAGATGCGCCAATCAATGCGCAAGTGCCAGAATTAGTCTTAGCCCAGAAGGAGGATACGGTTGTGCGGGGAGCGCTTAAGGTCGGCGACGTTGTCTGGATCACTAACGAGACATCTCCAGCGGTAGTGCCTCCATTCAATGCCAATTGTACTCGGGAAACGAGCCCCGTAGACCCGTCCGGTAGCGTAGATGAAACAAGCGTAACGATTGGTATTGAGCCAGTGCCAGTCCCCGTCTTGGTCCATATCGGGTTGGTCAAATCCTCTGACCAAAGAATGTTATTTTGCTTAGGCAGCGAGAGCCCTTGGCGCGAATTTGTGTCGTCGATAAGCAGAGATCCGTTGGTGGCAAGGAATGGAGTGTTATTCAGCGCCGCGAAAAGGTCTTTATTCTTCTTATCTACATACGTGTTCGACCCCCAGTTGACAATCGCATTTTGCCCAGCAGTCGAATAGAATGTATTACCCTCAACTCGCACATCGGTAACGTAAGTGCCTTGTCGTCCAATAAGCAAATTCGGCACTGCTGGCGGACGAGCGCCTTGGTCAATCCCAATAAAATTATCTCGAATGCTTATACGCTGCACTTGGTTCGTGGCAGGGATATCAAACGTGGCCGTAGTGCAGGTATTGGTGCCGTAGGAACTAATGCCAATCTCATTCTCCGAGAATACCGAATCTACCCCTCCATCAAAGACAATAGCGCATCCATTGGACGTAATGTTGTTATGCGACACTGATGCACGAACGGCTCCATTGTATTGGCTGAAGTAAATTCCAGTGCCTCGCCCATGCACTTCGTTGCGTTCGATTATGTTAGTATCGCCTCCATTTGCCACATAGATTCCACCATCAAAGAATAAATTATCTCGTATAGAAGATAGGGCAATCCCGCCGTTTGTGTTCACAACATTGTTCAAATAAAACCCGTATCCCGTCTTGGTGCCAAGAAACCTCAAATGATGAAAATCTAGTTTCCATCCGTAATTATTGGTCGTATCGAAGTTGATAGCGTGACGTCCGGTTTCGGCTAAAGTACCCGGCCCCGTCGCCCCAACCATATCAAAGCCAGACCATTCAACGTTCATGAAGTAGTAGCTTGGGCTGGCCGGGTAGCCGTATGTCGCTGGCGCAGTGGCTGATGGTGCAATGCGAAACCAATCCATCGTGTCGCCAACATTGAAAACCAATCGGGAGCGGCCCAACGATATGACGGAAATTGGGGCAGTCACCAGCAATGCCTCAGTTCCCGTCGTTGCTGCAATGTAGCAATCGCCAGTGCTTTCAGGGATTACCAGCCTGCCGCCCTGCGGGGTAAGCGCGTTAATGGCGGCTTGGAATGCCGTCTGATCGTTAGTTGCCCCATCGCACAGTGCTCCAAAGTCCTTAACACTCACAACGTCGTTCACTTTGGAAGTGACCGTTCTCGCTACGGCCCCAGGCCAGGACTGGATTGTTGTGACCGAATCTCCGCTGCTGCCCCCAGAAAGGCTTGTGGATAAAAAATAATCGCGAGAGCACGAGAAGTTTGACACTGTTGTGCCCGCTGTCGTGTTGATGCGTACCCAGCCATGATAACCATTGGCAAATCCGATGGAGACTGATGGCACCAATGTGGCTGGAGACCCGCCTGTGAACGGTGTCCATGGGCCGGTATTGCTGATGTCCGAATACTCAAGCTGTGCCGCCCAGTTTCCTGTTCCACTGGTTACGCTGAAGCTGTAGTAGTTGCAGCCCATCGCGTACTGCGAACGGTTATCAATCACCTGCGCCGCACTCGTGATGTTGTATAGTCTGCTCACTTGCAGCGTGCTCTGAACGGCCTGCGACAACCCCACAATGCCCGCCAGAATGAAAGTCACTAAGAGTCTTGTTTTCATTGCCTAAGACATCCTCGCTTTGAGGTAGTACACAGCGCCGGAAGTATTGACGTAGACTCCTCCCACCGGCACGCCAGCCGATGCCGCCACGGTATCGCTCGCCGCCACCACAATGGGCGTCACCGTCACAGTGCCCGCATTGAATACAGGGGCCGTGGTGGTCGCCAGCGTCACGCTAGTCATCAAATCTTCAATCACAATTTGCCTGAATGTCAGGCTCACGCTATCGCTCATTTAACGGCCTCCGTGTAATCACTCGCCATGATTGCCGCTGCGAGGTTAACCCCTTCCGCGTATCGCGCTGAGCAATATGCGGCCTTTTGCATGTCCTTCAGTTCGCTGTCACTGCCAAACACCTTTGCCAAGATGCCGTACTTGAGATACAACCGAAACGACGGGGGAAGCATCAAAATTCCCTCCAGGCCGTCTGGGACCATCGGGCCGATGGCACTCAGGTTCCCAGCAGATACAGTCGCATCCCCGATCATGCCAAACCCGAGATTGGCAGATTCCAGATAGGGGTTCCCTGTAAACCCGTTAATCACACCGAATCCAGCAGTGCTCGCGGTGATAGTGAAATCGTTAGCTGAGCTTATCGCCGCGATGACGCCCCATCCTTCATTCGTCGAAGGAATGTCATTGCCTTGAAGCACGGGCGTTGGCGACAATTCTATCTGGCCGACCGGCAGTTCGTCTTCTCGAAACATTGCAGGGGCGCTGTTCTGTATCCCCCAAGACGGATCGCTGTTGTCCAAGTAGTAGCCGCTCGTGCGATGGAGATAAGTCTGGTCAACCAGAGCCGTGTCAACCTCCGACAATTGATCCGGTTCGGGATACGTCGCAATCCCGGCCATGATTCGCATGTTGAAGATTTTCTTGACTAAATTGGTTTTGCCAAAGAAGTCGAGCAAAACCTCCAGCGCCAGCGCATAGAACTGATCGTCCGTCAGTAGGCCCAATTGCAAGCCACCCGGCTCCAGCAACACGTCGCAGCACTGAGCGTAGATCGAACCCCAGTATTGCAAGGAAGTGGCCGACGTCATGCACAGATATCCTCTGCCTTTGGAATCGGACCAGCCTGAATCCAGATTATCGTTGACAAATCACTTTGGGCATCCCGCCGCTGGTGTAGGCACTCAAGTCCAGACGGTAATAGCGAAACTGGCCCTGGTCGCTGTAGTAGCCCTGCTGTGTCGGGATGGACTGGACGACCTGATAGTTAGCGTCCACGTCATCGTTCGAGGCCTGAATCTGGAGTGTGGCCGTAGGGGCGCTGGGGAAGATGACTGTGAACGTCATCGGGGATGGAAGACTATCGTGGGTAGGCGCTCGTTCAAATGCGATGGACTTCACCCCGCTGGCGGGGCTTTCGGTCCCATCGAATAGGACAAGCTGCTGCCCTGGATAGAGATAGATGGGATTCACTGAGTTGTATAGAGGCATGGGCGCTCCTTCGGCTAACAGATTCTCTACCCTAATGAATCGGGCGTCTTGACGTAGACTGGTTACGTGTTCTTCGGCTGCTGCGCCTCAACGAAGTAGCGCGGCTGCACCATCCCGCGCCACATGCTAGCCTTCTTCGCGATGCGCATGAAGGCCTGATAATCTAGCGAACTCTGCCCGAACATCGTGGACGATTCCTTCAGTTGCAGGGTGTGGACCGCCAGCAGATCGAAGGCTGACACGAATTCATTAGGGATCGGCACAGAGTCCGTTAGGTTCACGAGCGGCGTCGGCTCGGCCACACCCGTCACTTGGATGTCCTGTCCACCTAGTGCATCTGCCGGGTAGATGGCGAACTTCGTCACCCCCGCTGGAATCCAGTAGCTCACGGGAAGGCCCGTGTTGGCTGTCGTGTCACTGGTCCAGTTGGGATACATCTGGCCGATACCGTTCAGGGTTGCAGGCTGAAGATACCATGCCTCAAATTGCACTCGCGTGGGGATCACGATGCCAGCAGGCACATCGTACCAGACGCGGTTGGTTTGGCTGTAGTTCGGCGCTTGGACAGTTGTCTGGATAAAACCCGTCTGGAGATTGAGGACTTGCAGTGCCTCGTTGATGGCATCAACCACAACGGGCAACGGCGGGTAGAGAAGTTGGTTATTATCTAACCGGCTATAGATCCTCGCCATCAGGTCGTTAAGTGTCAGGGTAGGCATCACCGTGCTTCCTTATCACCTTGCGACAGAATTCAACCAATTCCTTCATACTCAGCGTCCATTTCGCCATGTTGGCGTGCCGCCCCACTAGCTGGATGTTAGAATCGACGTAACCCAAAGCTGGGACAACCCTGTCGATTGACATATTGTTCGGGCTAACGTGTTCGCGCCCGAGGCCCACAAGCAACGTCATTGGGTCGCCGGTGATGGCGCATTTCCCATCCTGCGTTTCATACAGATGCAGCAAGTGGCGTAGTGTTATTTGACGTCGGCCAGCTCGAAGGGCCTGCAAGCATCCCTTCAAGGTCGCTCGCTTCTCCATGGCGTACCTTCGGGATTTCCCACTTATCGTAAACTGGCGTCTCGCTAACTTTTCTTTTTCCCGCACGTCAGGGCGCTTGCGCCGTTCGTTGGCGTATTGGGAAATGCATTTCATACAAACCGAGGTGCGGCCTAATTCTCCAGAAGCCGACAGGTGGAACTCCTCAAGCGGCTTATCTTCATGGCACGCAAGGCATACCTTCGCGAGACCAGTGAGATCACCAAGGCCGAGGTTCTTCCTGATCTTCCTGTCTCGGTACGCTCTACCTACGGCTAGATCACGTCCTGGATTCGCGGCTCGCCATCCTCTTCTGTGTTCGGTTAGACACCTACGGCACCATGACTGAAGCCTATCGCCAGAGCAGATGTTCCCTCCAAATTCACTGGCGGGCTTGATCTCGTTACATTTAGTGCAGAGCTTCGATTCGGCAGTGGCTTCGCCAAGTGCTAGGTTTTTCTCCCGAACGCGCTGGTTGTAAGCTTTACGCATCGCGATGTAATGGCTTGGGTCGGAAGACTGCGCTTCTTTTTTTATTGCAGCGGCGCACGCCTTGCAATGTCCCTGATGCCTATCGCGGGTATTCGGATGGCGGTGAAACTCCTCTAGCGGCTTAGCGATTCCGCATTTTGTGCAGCGTTTACTTTCCGCAGGGATGGAGATACAATCAGTCATGCTTGGCATCCTCCTATGATGTCGAGCGGCCCCTAGACCAGTTCGTGCTGGTCGGGGGCTTTCTCCTTTCATTCTACCATCGTTCAGCGTCAAGAGCGGCATCGGTTATCTGGGCAGCGCAGCGTTCTCTGGCCCCTCCCTGCGCGGCTTCGCTTTGTGCAGCGTGCGGCCAGCGACAAAGGTGCTGCCCCCTTCGCCCCGCTGGATGTTGAACCGCTCCTTATCGTAATACTCGGGTGCCCATTCTTCAGTCGAGTCCAGCGAGTGCTGCTCTCGCTCATTGTAGGTCTCGCCCATTAGGAAGGCCTGATAGGTCCCGCCTTCGGGCCGGATATCGACCGACTGCGGCGACCGGAATTTGTCGAAGGTGCTAGCGCCATCGTCGTTAAGGCTTCTCATTATCATCTCCGTTCGGCTTATTGGACTTTTCGGCCATCGACCGTCCTATTGCTTCCCCCACCTTGTACCCAGTCAGAAGGCCCAGCAGCGCACCAATGATAGTCGCCGTCTGTTCCCGCGCCCAAGCCACATTCTCGGGCAGAATCCCTGGCGTGTGGATCAGGTGCATCGTGCCCGCCCATGCTGCTACCGCCAAGATCGCCAGCAAGACCGTGTTGAAATGCTTCTCCCAAAATTCACGCCATGGTTCCATCGGGCACTCCCTTCACGTCCGCGTCTTGCGCTACGGTTTATTTCCCGAACCCAAACAGCGCCCCCACGATCATCTGACTCCCCGACCTGTTGTTCACGCTGCTTCTAATCACGCGAACATTCGGCATGAGCATCCACCCATGCTTGCCCAGCGAATGTTTCGCCATTCCGCCCCATGTCCAAGCCCACCCAGCATTGTTCCCCGTCCATGACGGCCCGGCAGCAGCGGTACCGCACAAATTCCACGATCCCAAATGCAACCCGCATTGGCCCAACCCCACACTGGTCTGCGTCGTGAACGTAATTGGTTTGACGCTCGTAGGCACAACATCCAGAACTGTGAACGCATAGGTGCCTGCCTGCGTTTGCTTTCGTGCATACATCGCCGTCATTGCAAATTGCTGTGATGTCATCGAGGATGCAGATTGGTCCCAACTGCCGCCGATGGCAGCGATGTTGGTCGGATCGGCAACTTGGCCGAACGCGGCACACGAAAAAAGGAACGCCAGGGACATCGGCTTAGTCACCGCAATTTCATCGCTCCAAGTTCAATTTCCAACGTTGCCGCTCTCGCGGCGATAGACTTGAGCGTCTTGGGATTAAATGTAGGCGCTTGCGACGGTGCTTGCGCCGATGCAGACCTCGCCATCGACAACTGCTTTTGCCCCGTCGATATTGTAGCCAGGAACGCTTGGATACTCGCCTGAATGGCGGCAGCGTAAACTTGGGCATCCGAAGGCAGCAAATTCAACGCAGTGATGGTGGAAGCGTAGTAGCTGGAAATCTTAATCGCCTGCGTGGCCACGTCGTCGCTGGAAGACAACTCTGCCGCTGTTTCAATATAAGCATTGGGAAGAGGGGCAATCGCCGTCTCAATCGCCACTGCTACATTGGTTGGAATCTTGCCCGCCACTTGCAGAGATGCAACCAGCGCCTCAGTGGCAGCGACCGATGCTTCCAAGGTCGCGAGTGTTTCGTTTTGCGTGCATCCCGCCAATGCCGCGAGAACAAGAAGAACTGCAATTCGTTTCATAGCATCCTTTATGTGGGTGCCTTCATGGTAGAGAAGGCACCCCGTCCGGTCATTCTTACGTGGTCGCAGGCGTCGTCGGGATCATCGCAGCCTGAGCTGCCGTGATGAGGTCCGTCAGCGCCGCATTCAAGCCCTGCGCGGCGACCGTCTGATTGGTTTGGTCAGTCGCCACCGTCGCCTGTGCAGCCGCGAGCTTTGCCGCAGCCTGATCGGCAACGGCTTGATCGCTGGCGGTTAAGGTAGTTGCATTGGTGTAGCCCGTGCTGGCAGCCTCCACCGCAGTAATTGCATCAGAAAGAGTCATACTTTGGTCCTTTCACCCACTTCGCAGGGTACGCGATCCATCGAAACATCCGGGGTGCCCTTGGCATACATCTCCATGTCGTGCCAGCCAAGCGGCCAAATGTGATGCCAGTCCAGCGACAACCAGAACATGGGCCGAGCACAAATATCAACGAGCGGTGAAGCCCGCACGTAACGCTCAATACCTAGCGGGACGGGAAGATCTGTCACCGGATCGTGACTCCACTGATCGCCATTCCGATAACTCCGAGTCGGGATGTCGCGAATCAAGTCCGCTAGAACCTGGAATCCACTTAGCGGTTCTCCCCAGACCACACGAGCAAGCGGCGGTTGTTGGTCGAGGACCATCAGCCCCGACAAAATCGCGGCCCGCGCCGCCCCTAGCGAGTGACCAACTAGAACGCGCGGCCCTCGCGTATGTTGCCGGATGCCGTCCCATGTCGCCTCCATGCCATCCAGAAAGCCGGGATGCACGGGGCCTAGTCCCGCATAGTGGGCCGGGTCGGCGACGGCCTGAAGATCGCGGTAGAAGTCCAGCGGCGTCTCTGAGCCGCGCAACACGATGACCGTCACGCCGTCTATGATCTTCGCCCCCCAGACCACACCATTGTCGCAGCAGAAACAATCCCATGCCGGATCGCCCTTGCCATATATGGCGAGTTCGAGTTGCGCGAAGTCTCGATCTGTCAAGGTGAAGTTCATCGCGTTATCTCAGCGGGCATCTCCGCCAGACCTGCCACCAGCGGCGATTTTGCCTATACGCGGCATAGGCGGCGTCGGATTTTTGCTCTGGAGTTTGCGCCGCCCGCTTCTCTGCCGCCAGCGCCGCCGTGTTGGCTCGTATCTGTGCAGCCCATGCCTTGTGTGCGGCTTCGTAGGCGGCGCTGTATGCCCGTTCCAATTCGCTGCAATCGCGAACGTCCACGGAAACAAGGCACGCCCAGTATGTCTCTGCCGCAGCATCAGCTTTGGCCGCTAAACTGTGAGCGTCTTGCGCAACCACGCCCGCCGCGAAGGCGAGCGCCAAAAACAAAGAGATGGCAACGCGTTTCACGCCGCAGCCTCCAGAGCCTCTTTAATCAGATCCACCCGTGCAACCCGGTCCGGCAGCCCCGTCAGCCCACCATTCACGCGCCGAGTGATGGTCTCCACGTCGTCGTGATCCGCGAGCGCGTTAAGATTGCGGACCGTCCAAAACCACGTTGCGGTAGCGCAGCAGAGGCGCGGGCCAGGAGCCTCCGCGCTCAGAATGATGTCTGGGGTTGCAACGACGTTGTAGCTCATTGCGACCGCGAACTCTTCGTAGTTCTCGCGCCCGGTCAGTTGGATCAATCCGCGGCCCCGGAAGCGCCAGCCGTCGCCAGATGTCTCGGCACCATTGCCCATGCGCCCGCCATAGGCGCGATTGGCGATCCGTTCAGGGTCGTGCGCATAGTGCGCCGCCAGACCGCCCCCGAACCGAGTGGGCCAGACTCTATAGAGTGCTTCGGCAGAGTAATTCAGGTTCTCTTCGAGCGCCGATAGATCGCCGCTTTCGTGCCCGACTTGAGCCAGGAAGTGGCGCTGCCGCAGCGGAGTATTGATCTCCGCCGCATCCATAGCGTCCAGCATGGCTTGCCCGTAGAGCGCAAGCCGCTCTGCGGTGACGCGAGGGAAGGCGAGCCCAAGTTCCTTAACCGTCAGAGTCATTGCAATACAACTCTCCCTGATACTACAACATTACCGCTTATAGTCGGAGGCCGCACAGTGATTGTAATTGACAGAGCTTGATTACTTGCCCCGCCTGTATTGCTAGCCTCTACGACAAATGAGGTCGTGCCTATAGCATCGGGGGTGCCTGCGATTTCGCCGGAAGATGGGGTTAACGCAGCCCAACTCGGCAGCGATCCCGCGATAATTGACCAAGTGATTGGTAACGATCCTGTTGCGCTAAGCACTTGGTAGTACGGCACACCGATGACGCCATTCGGCAGTGATGTCGTTGTGACCGTGGGCGGCACGATGTTGCTGACCACCGTGAGCGAGAGCGGCTTGCTGGCGGTACCCGCTGAGTTGGTTGCCTGAACCGTGAAACTCGTGACGGCCACGGCGTTGGGCGTGCCGGAGATAATCCCGCTTGCGGGGGCGAGCGATGCCCAGGAGGGCAGCGAGCCGGAGACGATGCTCCAGGTAATTGGCGTACTCCCGGAAGCCGTGAGCGTCTGGGAGTAAGGCACGCTGAGCGTGCCATTCGCCAGGCCGGCCGTAGTAATCACGGGCGCCGTCGGAGGAGCCTGGCCATTTACGGTAATGGCGAAGGAGCCGCCGCCAGACGGCGCGAAGTACAGCGTTCCATCGGCGCCAACAACCTGAGCGGTCAGGATCGTGATTCCATTCTGCTGTACGTTGTACGTGTTGACCGGGCTCAATCCTGCCACCAGAACGCTGGCCGTTCCCGTCATGGCCTGGGTGAAGGACACGGTTGAATACTGTTGCGTGTCGTCGATAGGCAGAATGGCCAGCCGTGGGGTGGCGTCCGCGATGTACGCCCCTTCGTGCGTGGAACTGATGCTCGTAACGGCGCTCACTGCTGGCGGTGTCACCGTCGATCCAAGGGCAGAGAGAACCGTCAATGCAGAGAACGTGTCGGATGGCGCCGGGTCGCGCACTTCCAATCGATACGTCAGGGGAACTACCGGGGTTGTTTCAAAGATATTTGCGTCCGCGCGGCCCGCGTTGATCTGCGCGATTGCAGGCGAGCCAATCGTGGTCCCGGCGTCAGTCTCTCGAATGGTCAGAGATGGGCTGGCCGGAAGCAGTGTATCAATCACGAGCTTACTGGACCCAATCGTCGCCGTCGTGACGCGCGATCCGCTTACAGTTGGAGCCGTCCACGCCGGGGTTGTGCCGGGCGACAGGTGCCAGAATAGCAGTTTGTCGTAGGTGCTCACTCCCGCGCGGGCCGCGTGGGAGATTGCCCTGTCTTTGACGACGAAATAGCCGCCGCCCATCCAAACGAACGTGCGGAAGTAGGAGCGCAGCGTCCGGTTTGTGGTGTTCAGTTTCCCCGGAACCTGATCGTACGCTCCGGTCAATTGGGACAGCGTATAGCTGAAATTGGACGTCTGCTTGGCCGCCATCACGTCTGGCACGCCTGCCCAAGGGGCAAATGATCCCCGTCCTGGATTGCCGGTCTGGCCTCCAAAATACGTAGCCCCGACAGAAATGTAATTTGCATTCCAGTTAGTGTCGAGGTACTCGCCGCTGGCGTGAGAATTCACTAGCGGGGTTGCGGTTGTCAGGGTCGCGGTGCCGCTGCCGCAAGGGCTCGCCGTCAGCGTTACGTACTCAGCGTTGCCCGTTCCCCTGCCGAGGCCGATCACGTTGCCGCACGTCACGTAGGCGGTGGCTTTCAGCGTGAACGACGTCGCCCCCGCTGCCGTCGCAGTAGAAAGGGTGCCATAGGAATTGTAGGGGTACGGATAATCGTAGAAGTACAGCGAGTTCCCACGATAAACGCCCGCACCGGGCGAATCGTAGATACCTGGCGTTCCCGTCACACCGTTGGTGCCCCACCAGTCGGCGATCTGCGGGAGCAGATAGTCGCCCCCGCGATTGATCTGAACGGTTCCGGCCATCGTAATTTCATGGCCGCCCCCCATCGCGATGCCGCCGATGTAGGATGCCCAGACCGCCGAGTCCGTCCAGTCGCTCCTGACGTAAGTGTGGCCGTCCGAGTAAGGAACCCCGGCAAACCACGGTGGCAGAACGGTAGAATAATCCGTCGCGGTACGGGAAGTATCTCCGAAAAAAAACAGGTCATCCCAGTTAGCGACAGGAACGCCATCGGCGTACGTCTGAGGGTTTCTTCCGTCAAGCCCGACTGGAAGATTGTTCCATAGGAATTGCGCATATGCCCCATCCGCCGTGCCGTTCAGCAGGTAGGCATAGAGGTTGAAGTTGTTTCCTGGCACAACTCCTACTCCAGGGCCGATCCAGTCCGACTCTCCCGTGATCCTCTGCCGCCCCGGCATGACGTTGTACAGTTCGTTGTGAAACAGCCGGTTGGGATAGTCCGCCATGATCGACGTACCCGTGTATGTCTGGATAGCCAGGGCGTAGAGCAACAACCGCTCGATGTGAGGAGAACCATAATTGGTGTAACTCTCGGGGTTGTAGCCATTCTGGTAGACACCAGATGCGAATTGGGTCGCGACCGAATTGGTTTGTGTCCCCGACCACCACCCCAGCACTGTTGAATACAGTGTGGTCATGAGCGAGTTGTCGCCCGTCATCGCAATTGCAGACAGGCCGAACCCGAGAAGATGGCCGCCGTAATAGTTCGCGCCTGGGTACGTCCCTTTTCCAGGCCAGTCATTCGCGTGCGCCGCCGCCCACTGGTACATACAGTACGTCATCGTGGCGGCGTTCGTCTGGTCGGTCGTGCTTAGGCGAGCGTTGTTCCAGTCGTAGATCAGAGCCACTGCTACCTGATACTCACGATCCGACCAACTATCGTTGGTCGAGATCGGAATGGTTCCAGCCGCATAGGTTGAACAGTCAGAACGACCGTCCCATGAGTCATTCATAGCTTCAAGGATCTGGATTGCAGTGTCAGAGTACCCGGTATCTCCGGTCACCTGATACGCAAGGCTGAGGTAGAAGCCGCCCTGAAGATAGCTGCTGCCTTGGTAGCTCGCCTGATATCCGCCGTTGTAGCAGATCTGCGTCGAGCCGGAGCAAGCAGCGTTCGAGTACGGTGCAACCGTCCGGCCCTTGTATCCATCCGCGATAGCTTTGAACGCCTGCCAGTCTGGGGTGTTAGCGGCATACTTCGCTTGCAACTTCGCCAGCAGCGTAGGAGTGAGCCAGATGCGCGGCGCGCGGGCCACGGCAAGGCTAGCGCCAAGAACGAGGAATACCATCAGTCGCTTCATCATAACGTTCATTGTCCCTAGTAGTTCCCCGTCATAGCATCCAAGTCATGCGTTTGCAAGAAGCTAGCGCCCATGCTCATCCCACCGAAGGTTTGGGCGTAATTCCAAGAAAACGCACGCTGGTAGAGCGATTCGTCACTGTTCATGGCTTCAACAACAGCCTGATCGAATCTGCGTTCAAACTCCGCCGCGTTCTCCATGCTAAAGAATGGGTCCTTGTTGTCGGGCGGGCGTGGGCAAGGAGTCCTGAACGCATCCGCTAACGCTCCCATGATGAGCATGTTGGAGTTGAGAAACGGCGGAGGCATGTCGGACGGGAGCCGCATGTCTGGAGTCTGCGCGTGGACGAGTGCGTTCAATTGCCACGCCGTGCTCTGTGGAGGGTAGACCTCGAACAGGAAGTTGTGATTCAAGTTCGGCCCCAAACTCACGATACACTGCGGGCTATCGGTTGCCGTTCGGTTGGGGTCGTACTGGCTGACCTCTTCCTGGCTCACGTTGACCCGCAACGTAATCTGCTGGACGGGATCGTTGACGACAATGAGATTCTTAACAGGCACTCCGAATGTCGTGTACATCAGGAGCATCTGGTAGCTCATCCCGCTGAATGAAGCCTGTCCCCAAGGGTTGTCCAGTACGAGCGAAGTGGGGCTGGTGATGGCGACCACGCTGAACACGGGGTTCACCGAGTTGACGCGCAATTGCAGGTTGGCCAGAGAACTCATAGTCGCCGTAGCCCCGGCGTTGTGTGCATAAGCGAACGGGCACTGCACGTGGCCGTTTAGCGTGTCCAAGACCGGAACGATCTCTGGGGTGCCGCCTGCGTCCACGTAGAGCACGGAGTCCTGTGTGAAACCCGCCATACTCGCTGGAGTGACCCAGTACGTCCCCGGCGCTCTGATCTGCTCCGCGATGGTCGTGTTGATTACGTCACTCACGGGCCAGTTCGTTGCCACGCCTGTAACGTTAGGAGAACCCGTCGTTACCGTGATAGCGCCCTGCGTGTAAGCGTTGGGGATCGAGAGTACCGTGCGTTTCAGCAGGCCGCTCCAGTTGGGTTTCCGATCAATCGCCTGCCGCATCCGCTCGTTGAGAAACTGTTGGACAAGGTTTCGATCAATCCCTGGTCGCTGCAACATGATCCGAGATTGCATGGACTGAAGCGTGGCTACGTATTGAGGCATTACTACCTATTTCGGCAAGCTCATGAGTTGTGCGAGTTTAAGCATTGCATTCCCACAAAAAGAGTGCCTAGCTCGGGTTGCCAATGCAGTGGTACGCCACCACGTCAGTCGCCCCCGCGCCTGTGCCACCCGTGATGACGAGCGTTGTTGTTCCTGGCGTAACCTGCAGCGGCGCGGCAGCTGTCTGATCGGTAGCCGTACACGCTGGCGCGGCGGCGTAGCCCGTCGTGAACGTCACCGTGCAAGCCGTTCCCGAGAACGTGCATGTTCCGGCGATATCATTCCCGGCCTGCTTAGTGGCAATGTGTTGGCCCGCCGTGCCGATGAATTGCAACCCACGCCCTGTCGAACTGGATAGGTTGAGAAATCCACCAGCGTTAAACGTCGCAGCGTTCAGAATGAAAGTATCGCCAGAACTGGTGATCTCAAAGTTGTCGTGATTATTGGCGCGAAGGAACAGGCCACCAGGGGTGGAGTAGACTCCGCTTGAATTCCCGACGCCAATTACCTGGCCGCTCGGCACAGAGATAGTGTTCGTTCCAGTTGTTGAAATCGGTCCCGCCGCCGTGATTCCCTTAGTTGTGATAGCAGCGCCAAACGCCGCCTGCTCGGGAATGTTCGTGCCGTTTTGATAGGCGTCGATGATGAGGTTTCCAGCCGCCCCAGGCCCTGCGACAACCGGGAAGCCCTGCCCCTCTTCGGTGATGACGGTGTTGTTGAGAGAATCTGCTGAGAAGTAATACTGGCCGAGGGTGCTGCCAGTCCCATCGTAGAAGTTGTTGATGAGCGTCGAGCGTCCGCAAAGTGCAGCAAAATAAACGCCATAGATCATATGATTCATCTCGACAAGGTTGCCCGTGGCCGTCAGCCCGGTATCCGAGGTGTCGATTCCGTCGCATTGGATGAATCCTGTTGTAGATGTTCCCCAAATGTTCCACCCGACGTTGTTGGTCACAGTTACGGCATTGGCAAACTTCTGAAGATAGACGCCGATTTGGAGGTTGGTGAAGAAGTTCGATGTGATGACTGTCCCGTAGCCCTGGAACATGGTCGGGGTGGGCACGGAACCAGTCGAGCGGTCCCCGAGGATGATCCCGTTCTGCGTAGTCACCGTGGCAGTCTTGCCATAGAAGGCGTTGTCGTGGACGTACAGATTAGTGTTCCCAGTCTGGGCGAATGCTTGTGTTCCGTCCACGGTGTCCAGGAACGTGATATGGTCGATCTCCAAACTGCCATAGCCGGTCGTATAGACCTTCGCGGCAGACGCATACTGCAAATCCAACTGAGTGCCGCCATGAGGCGCTTGGCTCGTGCCGTTTGGACTCGCGCTCGCTCCCGTAATCCGCTTGGCGGTTACATATCCGCTCGTGGACGTGTTGACGATCTGAGCCGTTGAATAGCAGGAGCCGGAGGAAAGCCGAATCGTCCCTCCGTTCGCGGCCTGCAAAGTATCAATTGCAGCCTGTAACGTCGCGGTCACGTTGCCCGTGCAGTTCACGTCGATCTGCTGGTGAGGCCCAAGCACCGTATCGACCACCGTAAGCGTCCCTGCTGGCAGCGTCACATTCGTGCCGTCCGTCGTGAACGGGGCAATGCTCCCCCCGCCGCCCGTCACCTGCACGAACACGCCAGACTGACAGGTGAACATGACCGTCGTCGCGGCGGCGTACAACGTCGCCTGCCCCGATTGACACGCTAGGCCGGATGGGTTATTAAACGTGACGCTGACGGGATACGGCTGCGCGAACACAGCCACTCCCAAGAGCGGCAAACTCAGGGCAAAGGATAGAACTCGTCCCATACTGTCTCCAGTCTACGTCAAGACTTCCAAAACGAACGGGGGAGGGGGAATTGACCCCACTCCCCCGCTTCGCTATGAGGCTGGCCCCTACGAGCTAGCGCTTCGCCTTCCGGCCTTTCTTGTGGCGAGCCATATTGGACCCCTCCTTTCCGGCGCAACCCCCACTGGGGATCTAGCACCAAAACTTCCCGAAGACCGATCAGCGGTTAGCCGATTTGATACCAGTTCGTGCCATCGCTAGTGGCCTGGATTGCCGAGTGCGCAGTGCTTGTAACTGACGCAGCCCCGTTGATGTTCCCACTCACAGGGGTGATAGTGTTCACCCCAACGTTGTGGATGCAAAGCACTTGCCCTACGGGCCATGCCGTTGCAGCGGGGAGCGTCAACGTGCCCGCCGAACTGGAGATGAAGATCTGGTCGGACGTGCTGAGCGTTTGGCTAGCTGCCGCGCTGCGCAGTCCATAGACGTTGCCGGGAGAATCGCTCCTATACCAAGTACCATTGGCCGCGCCGGAAGAGCGGTAGTCGGCGCTCTCGTACTGGGAATACAGGACGAGAGAAGCCGCGCCATCCAGCGTGCTCGTGCCCACTGGCACGATAGTCACTGGGTTGGCACTGGAGTCGGTCTTGAAGATGGTGATGTTGTAGCCCCCGTAGGCTTGGCCCGCGCTGGTGCCCATAGTGGGCATCGTGACGGTGAACCCGGCGCTGGTCGCATTCGCCAGAACCGTGCCCGCCGTGGTGGATACGGTCGTGCTTGCGATGAGGGTCGTAACGCCCTTCACCGCGCCCACATAGGTCTGCGCAGTAAATGTAGGAGTGTTGCCCGAAACGGCGGAGCAAACCCACGCCAGTACATCGCCCACGGCCATCGTTGGGTTGATGTTGACGATCCAATCCCCGACGTTGAAGAAGTCGCCGGTGGACGGGATATCTGCCACCCCGTTCGTTGCGTAGTAAACCGCTTGGCGGTTGACGTTCCAGGTTTTCGCTTCGAGAAAGGCCATATTAACTCCTATGCTGCCCGCAGACGCTTGTGCCACCACTCTTCGCCATTTTGCTTCATGAGCTTTCGCCACTCGCGAAGGCTGCAATCCTTGGTGTCGGTCTTGGGGTTGCAGCCATCGCGCGCAGTAATCACTCTGGCGGCATGGCTATAAGGCCATTCGGCCTTCAATTGGCGGCATGTCCAATAGCGCTCTGCCATGCAGCTAAGTCCTCTATGCGGAATGCGTGAGATACCACGCCGTGCCATCGGTTGCCAGCCCCGCGCTGGTCTTGGTCGCGAGCGTGTAGCTCGCGCCAACACCCACAACGGTGCCGCTGGCCGGAGTGAGGGTGTCCGCACTGCCCGACGTGTTGATGACCGTGATGCACTCCACGCCCACTGGGTAGTTGGTCGGAGCCAGGATGGTCACCGTGCCCGCCGTAGGCGTGCAGAAGTAACGGTCGGTAGTCGCCACGGTGTTGGCCGTGCCGCCGACGCTACGGATGCCAGCCGCGCCCCAAGGCGACACGATGTTGTACCAGTACCCCTTGCCGATGGAGGCGATGAGGTTGGCCGTTGCGCCAGCGCCCGTCAGCATGGGCGCGTCGAACACGGTGTCGCTGCCACCCGCCGTCACCGTGACGGCGTAACTCGTCAGGTTGCGGATGGTGATGATGAGGCCGTCGCCCGTGCCCGGCGACGTGCCGACCGTGCCCGGAGGATTCGGGAGCACAGGCGGGATTGTAGGCAGCACGACGTTCATGTTGGCCGAAGGGCTGCACAGCAGCAAACGCGGCGGAGCAGTCTGGCCGGGGCCGTAGCCGAGCGTAGTGCTCGACGTGACCGTGAGGGTTTCGTTACCGATGGAGATTGAGTTAATCATTTGTACCTCGCTAATGCATGGTTCCCATATCAAAGCAACGCCGTGCCGCAAATTTTGAAGGACGTGCGTGGGTTCGGGCAAATCAGATTACCCGCGAAGAGGAACTGGCCCGCGATGTCGATGGAGTTCTGAGCCTCTTTGAAGCCCGTGAAGCCAAACTGGAACTTCTTGTTCGTGGAGATGTAGAGTTCCAGATAGTTGGTGTTCAACCCCAGGATCATGCCGTTGGTCCCATCGGACGGGATGTACTTGTCGATGACGACTTCCGAAGCGTTGAACCGGAAGGACTGGAAGCCGACCTTGCCGACATCGCTCTGGTTGTCGTAGTACCGCTGTTGCGGCTGGAGGGTATTCCAGATCTTGTTGTAGGCAGTCTGGGTGCCCGCCATCAGGTCAACGTAGTCGTTGCCGAACCACGCTGCGCCGTAAGCCGTGTTCACGTCGTTCACCGAGTAGGTGTTGAAGGCGCGGTTCACGTAGGAGTTGGCTCCCTGGACTGCGCTGATCGGCGTGATGGCGCTGGAGAACGTCGGAGCCACCTGGAAGAGGTTCGTGCGGGTGATGCCACCGACCGCCAGGAAGCTCTGGGTCTGGTCACCAACGCTCGTGTACGAGCCGCTGGAGTTGCCATCGTCGATCCAGGCGAGCAAGCCGTCCATCGACTTGGTGCCGGACAATGCTCCAGTGAATGGCGCACTCACCGCGCTCTGGCCGTCCTGGTAGAGGGCCGTAGCGATGAGCTTCGCCATCTTCATGGATGCGTTGGCGAACTTGCTCTCGACAATACTGAACGCTGCCTGCGGGCCGCGATTCAGGATGTCGTCAATGCCATCGAACTTGTTATCGTGCGGCTCTTTATCCGCACATCAGCACGTTGCCTATTGAACGAGTACCGTGCTGTCCAGACTATGTCTTCCAGCAGCTACGCTGGCCGGGCGCTCTTGGCTCAGATTATTGTTGGGACTCACCGAGCTAGTCGTTGCACCTTCCGTAGAACCTTTGCCCTCTACGGCTTGGCTCAAAGTAACCCCCTCCGGGGCTTCCTCTGAATTCACCCAGATTTTACTATACTCCAGAGAATCTTGATGGTTGAGACGCTTCATCTCAACATACATTGCTTCGCGCTGCTCAGTGATGTGCCCTGGCGTCCGCAGCATTCCATCCGTCTTGGATCGCCCGTGGTAAGAGTGACGGCTGATTGTGGCGTGGAGCCGAAGAGCCAATCCCGCCTGCTCTTTTTTGATAATCATGAACGGCACGATCTTCTCAAGGGCAGGGACGGCCTCTGACGGCTTGACCATCAACCGATAGCATCCAAAACCAACCTTACTTTTCTGGTTGTTAAATGCTTGGATGTATCCACCGATCACTTCACTGATTGCATTCAGCACTGCAAGATTCTGCGAATACAGGGTCAGCCTCACGTAATACTGCGGAGCAGATTTAGCGGGGCGCGACTTCACGATCCCCACATGCCCGTCAGCATCAATGAACCCGGCGATGTACTCGTAGCTTGGAGTCATAGGCTGCTTCTAGTTTAGCTCACGCAGAAGCCCAAGTCCATACTCGGGATCAGCCAGCCAAACAGTCTCTTTAACAGCGTGACATTGACGTACGACATTTTCATGTTGACGGTGAACGCAGTGTCGGTGGTGACGTATGCGATGTTGAAGATATCGCCCTTCGAGAACCAATCGCCGTTGAGTTCACTGTAAATTATTGGTCTTTGGATGAAAGTTCCGCCCTGGAACTTCATCCGACGCCGATTGAGCAGTCTCGTGAAAAGCGGCGACTGCTTGAAGATCACATCAGTCGTGCGCTCAACCACGTATTGCTCGGTAAAGGCGGTCAAATCAGTGTATGAAAGAGCCATACCTTTCCTTCGCTTTTTCTAATCGGCTGACGACCGCCTCACCTAGACTAGATTCAACGGCCAGCCTGTCGATTGATCAATTCTCGGGCGGCGAATTGAGCAAGTGCGCCTTCGCCCAATGGCACTTCGGGAGCCTTGCTTTCGCCTTCCTTGGGCACGTCAAGCCCAAGCATCTTCCGTTGCAGCGGCCCCATCTGAGGCCCTTCGGTGTCAGCCGGGTTCTGGCCCTGTGGCCCCATTCCCTGAATCCGGTTTAGAGCTTCTTCGCTCCGTTTGTTTGCCGCCGTGACGGCGGCATCCCGCTCGTCCTGCGCGGCCTTGACCTTAGCGTCCGCGTCGGCCTGCATCCGCTTCATGCGGGTGTCCGCCGTGAACGTCTGGTAGAACGCTTCAAGGTCTGTCGTCTTCGCTTCGGTTGCGGCCTTCAGAAAGTCCTTCGGGTTGAACATGTCCCCGAATTCCTTCTGGTGCTGGGCATTGAGATAGGGGACCAGAATCGCGGCGTCCGCCGTGTAGGCGTTCAAATTCTTGATGTACGTCTCGGCTTCCTTCACTCTCTCGTCCAGCGTGTTTGTGCTCACGAACTTGTTCGGGTCAACCCCGTTCTTCTTCATCGCCTCAGTGGCGATCCGTTCCACGTCTTCAAACGTCATGTCCGACCCTCCAACTTCCATCGCTGCCATTTTGGTTTCCAGTTCGGCCTTCTCTGTTTCCAGAGCTTCGAGCCGTTCCTGCTTCGCCCGCTCCGCCTTGGTCATCTTGTGGTCGGAGTCCCAATTGTTGTCCTTCCACGTGCGCCACTGCTGGAGTTCATCCAACTCTGCCCGATTCTGATCGAGCCTTCTGGAGTAGTCGTCTTGACGTAGACCGAATTCTTTGACCTTCGGGTTCTTCTCCGCCAAGGATTGGAACGCCGCACGGTCTTCGTCTGTTCCGAATGTTTCAAGCAGCGCATCGAACGCACTGCCCGTAGGTTTTGCCATGTTCGCCTCCAGTCGGCGGCGCTATAGTCCGAGAGATTCCTGGCCTTCCGGCGCAGACATCGCTGCCTGCGGCGGCTCCGACCCTGGACCTAACGGTGCGCCTTGACCTTGTGAACTTTCTTGCGCCTGCTTTTCGATCATCTTCAACATGCCCGCAGCGCGGGTAACTATGGGCATGAGTACGGGCTTCTCCACCGCTAAAACTTGAGCGACCTTCCCCATGGAGTCCGCGATCTTCTTCAGTTCCCCCAAGACGAATTGCATGGAGGCTTGCGGCCCCTGCTGCGGAGCGCCAGCACCCTGCTGTTGAGCCGCCTGTTGGGCGTACTGCTGTGCTGCGGGTGCCTGCTGATTGGTTACGTCGGGAGGAAGAGGAGGGGTTGCGGTCGTCATGGGTTACTCGCTATTTCGATTGCTGGATGGCCCTCTCGGAATTTGGAGCGTGGTCACTCTGCCACCCGTGCATCGGTTTGTAGCTGAGCGGAGCCTGCTCGCCTGTGAGTTGGAACTCGCCGTTCAGCGTGCCCTTGTCGAACTCCTGGAGGCCGATGGGGGTGTTGGACGTTGGGGCTTCAGAACCCATGAGTTCCTTCTCCATCCGCCCGGTGCTACCATCGTGCTCGACGTTCAGCGGCGAGTTGAGATTGAGATCAACGGCTGTGCCTTGAAGTTGCTTGTCCATTACGAGTTTCACCCTTGTGGCTTGAGGCCACGCCGCCTGCTTCGGGATCTCTCAGGCGAGCGCGGCCCCAATGTCTGTTAGCTCAATCGCAGTTTGCCTGCGAGTGTTGAGTTAACGTTTGGCGTGACGGCCCTTGCCGCGACCTTTCTTGCGTCCCATTCGGGTGGTGCTCCTTTCCTGCCCCGATGCCGGGACATCATTCAAACGTATTGAATCGGCAGGGAGTCTACGTCAAGACGCAGAAACGCCCGACTGGGGACAAACCCAATCGGGCGTTTCGCTGCGGGGTGGTGGAGTATACCTAGACGCCGCCTGTTCTCTGGTCTCGCGTCAGCCGGGTGGCGCTGCCTGCGGTTTTGCCGCCGCCTTTCACGCTGACGCCCATCTCGTGCTCCTGTTTCATCATCTCCATCAACTGCTTCGGATCGCCCGCTTCGAGCACCTGCCAGAGTTTCTGTAACGGCAACAGCCCCTTAGCGGCCATGCCGATGGCGGTCTGTTTCTCACGGTCTCGCGACGAGCCAAGCAGGGTGCCCGGCGAGATCAGCATCGCGAAGGACTTCCAGTGGTCCTCCTGCGGCACGTTATCGGGAATCAGGTTAGGCCCGTTGTAGTTGAAGTCCTCCATACTGATGCCGTCTTTGCCCAACAGCTTGAGGCGCATCGGCGTCTCAAAGAACTGGAAGATGTTAGACATCGCCAGCACGCCAGCATCGCGCAGGAACAACTCGCCGTAGCGTGACTCCAGTTGCGTGACGGTGTTCATCATCTCGCGCATTTGCTCGATGGTGTCGCCGCCTGGCACCTGCTTCTTCTTGCCGACCGAAGATGGATCGAGGATGCCCGCCAGCCGATCAAACTCCGACGAGAGGTAGCCGTGCGCCTGCATAACCCAGGACGGGATGTTAGGCGGGTCAATGTACTTCACGTCCGAGTTCGGGTTGCTGTTCGGCAGCATGTAGAGCTTGCCACCGGGCATATCGGGGTAGAACTCCCGCCACGTTGCCTGCGGTACGGCTCCCGCCTTGGTGATGACGGTCGGGTTCAGAGCGCGTCTCACCATGTCCAGGATGCCCGCCAGAATCTCGTTCATCGCCTGATTGAGCGGCAGGAGATCGCGGTACTTGCTCAGGCCCCAGAAGTTCAATGGGATTGGGTTCAGGCGGAGGCAGGCAAAGGGATACATGCCATGCCAGAACGGCGATGGCCCATCGTACAAGAGCCGGTGCCCGCAGAACACCAGCAGCCGCTTACGCGGGTACAACGGCTGGCCCGGATTCACCCAGTACCACCAGTTGTACGACTTCAGGCCCATGAAGGGATCGCGCATCAAGATGCGCTGGTTCGACTCGTTGATCGACGGGTCATCGACATAGTATTCCTGAAGTTCGAGCGACCTGAAGATCGACGGGCCTTCCATGTCGGATGCCGACGTTTTCACGCCGTACAGCCGCCGCATCCCCTGGCTTAACCCATTCCATGTGTACTCGGGGATGTCGTTCGGACGAGCGTAGCGAGTCTGGTTGCCGAAGCCCTGATCGAGAAAAGAGGCGTCGTTCTCTATGCCCTGGCTGGTGAACGGGAACCGCTTGCGGATCTGGTTGATCGACTTCCAGGTCCGGTACAGGACTGCCGTGGACTGCTGGATGTGGAAGCCGGGCTGGATCGGGAGCACGGCCTCCGGCCCGAGTGAGAGCGTCTGCGTCATGCCGGGGTAAGCCGCGCCCATCTTCCAGAAGGCCGTCCCATTCAGCTTGGCGATGTCGTTCAGCCGGATGAACTCCATGTCCATGTCGCGGGTCAGCCACTCGGAGCGGATGACCTTGCCCACAATCTGGGCTTGCTCCTGGTAGGCGTCAACGCGGCTGGAGATGTCGATGGTGGGCCGGATCTGCGTGAGGAGAGAGAGATCTACTTGGCGGCTGTTGTTCAGGCGGTTGTCGAACGCCTTGGACTTGTAGCGGGCACGTTTGTCGTTCCACCACTTGCCGCCGAGTGCGTTCATGTACTTGAGGGCATCGTCCTTCTCGGGGTTCAGATCCGCCGTGCGGAAGGCTTCCTCGCGGGCCGACTCGCGCCACTTCAGGACGGAGGAGATGTACTTGCGGCGGTCGTCGGAGGTTTTGCCTCCCGCGTAGCGGGGAGTTTCACCGTCAGAGTTGGTGTCCCAAATGGGACCGCGCTGTAAAAAGTCCATGTGTTTGAATGCACAAGTCTACGTCAAGACTCAATGCGGTCCTTCTCTTATGGAGAATCGTCTGCTACGGCTGGACTTCCACCGATCTCTCCACAGCAGTCGCCGCCGCAGGCGCTTCAGATCCTGGATCTTGGCCGTTTTCGCTCTCGACCGTTTCCGGCTGCTCTTTGGTTGCGGCACTATCTAGGAGTTGGCTCGCACCGCGTTTCCACTCGTCCATGGCTGAGCCGCTTGGTTGGCTGGACCCACTGTAATATCCCATCGCTTGCCTCCTACTCGGATCGCACTTCTACGGATCGTTCGGTTACCAATGCCGCGACGGTCGCTTCAGGTTTGTAAACCGATGCGATGTAGCGGGATATGTCGAAAGGGACTTTCGATCTCTCAGCTACTATCACCTTTCGATGAGGCGACTTGCTACTGAAATATGAGCAAGGATCTCCCCGTTCCACATACTTTCCAAACCATCCACCCCCTGTCCCTTTTCGCGCTCGCATCGCTGGGAATAGAGCAGGGCAATCCCCCCACAAATAATAGGGGCCGACATGCCAACGGGCACTCCCGACCCATTTTTCTGCCCCGCGCACGTTCTCAACGACCATAGGTACGTAGCGCCCTGCCGATTCGCACGCTTCGCGCTGAAGCCTAAAACAAGCATCAAATAATTCATTTGACGGCGGAGGCAGTGATCGTGCTCGCTTGAACGGCATAGCCCGATATGAATACCCTTCGCAGGGAGGGCTTGCCACGATCAGCGCCGCATGACGGAATTGGGAGCCATGAAGCGTGAGCACATCCTGCAAAACGAGTTGTGCTGGATACTTCTGATCCCCATAGACGTGCCGTTCAATATCAAAGCCGACGACATCGTACCCCTCTGCGAGCAGCCCTTCGGTCCAGCCGCCAAGTCCACAAAATAGGTCAATAGCTAAGGGCTTCATCGTACTTCTATAGAAGGCTCGGTTACCGACGCAGGAGCCGCCGTCTCAGGCGGCAGCGGCTTCGCCGCCTCTGACTTAATGAAGTCTGGGTTCACGCTCGCCCATGACCCCGGCAACCCCTGTGAACTGGCGCTCTTGTCCGCCCAGTCGCAGTGCTGCGGCATCTCGTCCGGCATCATCAGGCCCTCCGCCTTGCAGTACGCCCGCTGGTCCTGTCGGGTCCGAATCACCACCGGCTCGGGGCTTCCGTCCACCATCCGACTGCTGCGGGTACGGTAGGCGATATGCCCGCCGTCCTCCACGCCATTGAGCGTCTGGCATCCCGGCGCGTTGTAGCGATCCAGCGTGCCCAGCCAGATCGCGTGGGCCACCGAGGGGACGCGCACGGTGGCGTGGCCGCACTCGGGGCACGGCGGCATGATGTCGGTGTAGGACTTGAAGAGCGTTTCTCGAACACGGCCCTTCGCCGGGCAGGATTCGGAATGACAGACCACTTCGTAGATAGGCACGCTACGCCGCCGTTTCCGCCGTCGCCTTTTGCGCGGCCTTCGCCACCTGCACAAGCTCCGAGATGGCCTTCTCGATCTCTGCGCCCGTTGGGCGGTCCTTCCCCGTGAGGGTCTGGATCACGCGGTAGTGCGGGAAATAGACGGGCGGCGTATAGCTCGCTTCCAGGTACGTCGCCCAATTGTTGTCCAGCGCCATCGACCACGTATCGTTGATGAGTTGCTCGACCGTGATCCCCATCTCCTGCGCCCGATTCTTGATCGGCTCAACCCACGTCGGATCAAGACTTAGCAGGAAGGTGCGGCTTCCGTCCGCCGCCATGGAGTTACCCTTACCGACAGCCGCCACAACGTCGGCCCCGTTCCCCACGGGCTTCTCGTTGTGTTCCTCGATCTTCTTAACCTGATCGGGGGTGAGAAAAATTCCGCCGTCCTTATAGCCCTCAAGCCATTGCCGACAGCGGACGCTGAGCCATTCCGCAAGAGGGACGTCTTGGACTTGAGCCTGAAAAGCGTCTAGTGTCGTTTGCCGCAATGTGACGGTAACGGGGATATTGACTCGTTGGTCTGCCATGACTCTAAAATACTCCCGGCTGTGTTAATGTGCAACAGAAAAGGCCGGGACGGTCCCGGCCCTTTCACCATACCCTAGCTTGCCTAACCGTGCCCTGCCTTGCCCCACCGAGCCTAGGCATACCAAAGCACGCCGAACCACACACCTAAATTTGCACTTCGCCTCCTGCCATCGTGCATGATTTGCACTACGCCATCATTACAGTCAGGGAAGACCCTGGCGGCTGGCGTTCCTATTACTTCAGTGCATCCATCGGGCCAATCCTAAGTTGGCAAATCGTAGTCGTAGTTCAATTGCGCCGCATCCCATGCCTTCTCGGGGGACCAGAAATCCTGCGCCGCTTCGCGGTATAACTCATCGGGGTCCGCCGTTTCGGCCAGCGATCCAGCGCCGCCCTGGTTCCGCGTGATCTCGATTCGCCGGTTGCCGCAGCCGGGGCAACGCAGCCCGCCGCTCTCAGCCACCCGTTTATTCAGGTCGAGGGTTGGCTTATATTCGGAAGGGTCTAGCGTCGTCTCTTCGATGACGTTTTGCCACCACAGATTGCCGCAGTTCGTGCAGCGCAGATGGTACTGAGCCGTATCCTTAGAGAGTTCCTGCTTCACGCTAATCATACCGAGCGCGTCGTTCCAGTCGGATTCATGTGCGCAGTAGAGAGAAATCATCGTGGCTATGCACTCGTCGTCGTGCTCGTCCTTGTCGGCCCCAGCTTGGTACGAGTCCTCATCGTCCTTGACGAAGTTCTTCATCTCCTCCGCAAGGTTATGGGAGCGGACAAAGTACAACTCCTGCTGGAGCCACCGCTTGAAGGTTTGCCACAGCCGGGGGCGGGAGGACAGGTTCGTGTACCATCCGAGCTTTTGGCTCATGATGTTCATCGAATCGAGGTGCTTCCACCGATAGCAGTTGGGATAGCCAAGTTGGAAGCGCATCGTGCCCAGGCAGATGTCGTAGCGGTTGCACTCCACGCTCATGAGTGCGCTGTTGTAATACAGTCCCAAGTGGTTCAGCTTGTACGCAAACCCGATGGGGTCGATAGTGTTAGAGCGCCACGTTGCTACTTGGAAGTCGCCCTTACCCGTTGTGCTGATGCGCGTGACGACACCCACGCTGTAGTCGCACTTGCCACCCAGTCCTTCGGCCACGTCGGCCCCGCAGCAATACTCGGCTTCCGGCTTTGGCATCTCCCAGATCTTCAGCGGCGCATCGTCCCACTCGTGGTCAACATGGCAGTCCTCCTGGAAGCATGGGTACTTCCCCTCAGCGTTGCGGCCTTTGGCCGTGTTCGCGCCATGGAACCGCCCTGCCATATCAAAGTCGCCTTCGGCCAACGGCGGGCGCACGTTGATGTTCGCAAACTGTTGAGCCTTTTGGCCGAACATCTGATAGCCGCTTACCTGGAACGCCTCCTCGGCGGTCCCGGCCTGTTCTTGGAGCAGTTTCTTGGCACTCTCTTCGTCACGGCTATAGTTGATCCGCTTGTCCTGCATCCATGCCAGTTGAGCATCCGTGATGGTGTAGAAGTGCAGCGTGCCGGTTTCGCACGTCGGGCAAATGCTGCCGTCGCGATCCACTTTCAACTTGTAGCGGGTGTGGTACTGGAGGCACTCGGAATTGTCGCAGCGCACCCAGTCCGACATCGTCTTCTCGCGGATCTCGTGATCGCGCTTGTCCAGCCGGAAGTCCACCCTTACCGGGCGCACATGGGTCGGGTCAAAAAACCACGGTAGAAACAGCGGCTCCCACTCCGCCCGATCCCGTTCGGCGAGTTCCACGCAGCGCTTCCATAGCCTATGGCTGTAGGTGTTAGCGCCCTTTGCTGTGCTCTCCAGAATAGCGAACGTGCCCGGCCCTTCGGCCAGAGCATTGACCATATCCTCATCAATAATCCCCCGTGCGGTGCGTTCCTCGAAGTCAGAAAATTCGCTCACGTGAACCGCCGAAAGCCGGATGCCCTGTCCGACTGCCGTGGTGCTATTGGCTCCCTTGACGTACACTCGGCTGTTCAGGCCCGGCTCTGTTGCTCGGAGATCGGGCTTCGGGTTGTCGAAGTGCAGGCCCTCCTCCGACTTGCGCATCGCGCACATCGGTTTGAGCCACCACGGCATCCGGTCGTAAATGAACGTCATGATGGGGAACAGCACATCGGCGGTGTGGCTCCGGTCATAGGAGACCACGAGCGCGTTGACGTTGCTGAAGAACATCGTGCGCCACGCTACCAGCGCTTCGATGAGCGTGCTGCACCCCAATTGTCTGCTCTTGATTATAATTAGTTTCTGTTGCTTTCCTTTACTTCTCAATTCCAAGACTTTCTCAAGGATCAACTCCTGCGACGGCCACAGGGAGAACAGTTGGTCCTGGAGGTTCTTATCGGTGATCCAGAAGTAGTTGCGGGCGGCATAGACGAAGTCCTTGCGGCATCGGTCAAGCTCTTTCAGGATGACTCGGATCTCGGCAGGGGTTAGACGGCCCGGCTGTTCAAACTTGTCCGGCTGATCGAGGTGCTCGATAAGCTGTCGGACTTCAGCGTCTTGGTGCCAGCGGGATACGGCCATGGCTGGCCTTTCTATTCGGGCGTCACGTCGATCACGGCGGCAGTGCTGGAGTCCCGGCCATCCAGTTTACGAGCGAGTGCATCGAAGCTGAACCGCGTACTGCCATCGGCGCTGTTGGAGTTTGCCTGGAGAATCGTTTGGGAGATCGTCACGCCGCCTTGGGTTTTGACGAGGTTGGCGATCTCGGCGGTGAGCCGGATCGCCTGGATGTTACCGTCCTTCACCTTCTTGATAAGTGCAGGGAACAGGGTCGCCATCAGCGCGTCGATGTTGCGGAGGAGATGCTTCTCCTGGACGCGGGCAAGGTTCTTGCGGGTGACCTTCTTGGCAAGGAGCGCGGGCGGAGGCGTCTGGACGCAGACTTCGAGCGATTGATCCGAAGCGGTTGTTTCGTCGGCCATCAACTCTGGTAATCGGAGGTTTGCCTAGCAATGATGGGCGTATGCGCTAACCAGAGGACCAAACAGGCCGTCTGCTCAAAGACCAGCAAGGCTCCCGGCGTGATGTCACCGCGTGCGCCCTGAATAATGGCTACGTTCTGGACGATATCGAAAGCGCAGAAGCCTGCCAGTATCGCGCCATGCGCCCCGGTTCGGGCCGCGCCCATCGCTACAGTGGATAGCACAATCAGCGCAGCCACAATCACTCGGGCCAGGAAAAACCGCTCATCGGGCAGATCGGCCAGTGGGGGGACTATCGCCACGATGGCGAGCACGAACCCTCCCGCCAAGTAGTAGACGTATCGGCGGAGGCTCACATTGAACGCGGCTGCGAACGACTCTATCCCGACGCACGCCAACAACACGATGGAGATGGGTTCCGTGATGACCCACGCAATTCGATACGCTCCGTCCACGCACCAGCGGTCGATCCCCGCCAGTATCAGCCATCGCGGAAGGTCAAACATCAAGTACGCCAGGAACATGCGGAGCTTCACCCTACAAAGCAAAAGCCGCACAATGAGTGCGGCCTCAATAAAGAAGCTGGCGTACCAGACGATCAGTTCGGCGTTCTTCACTTGCCCTTGCCGCCTCCGGGACCACCAGGATTAGGGGCAGGCCCAATCTGGGGAGTGGGCGGCGGAGCATCCGCAACGGCCTTGGCCTTCTGCTTGCGGCGCTTGGGCGGGGGATAGTCAGGCTTGGTCACTGGAAGTACCTCATGATTCGTTCGACGGTTGCTTCAAGAAGCAGCGCCGTAGCTTCGGCGACTGCCCATATTCTGCGCAATATCCAAGACACCACGACGAGCGAAGCAAAGGCCGCGCCGACGCGTTGCATTACACATAGAAGCACGTCTCGTTGTTGGTTCACCCGTCATCGTGGCGGGAGCTTCGTCGCTTAGCGCCCAGCAGTTGCAGAATGTCCAGTATGGCGAGCGTTGCAAAGGCCCCCGTGCCAACTCCCGAGATGGTGTTGATCTTATTTTCGGTGTTTTGGGCCATCGTTCGCAATTCCTTCACAGTGTCCCGTAGGTCTGAAATCTGACTTTCGGCGGTCGCCAGCCGTTCGGAAGCGGGCCGCTGAGCAATTACGTTTGGGGATACGGGCACCCATAGAAGCAGATACAACGCCATGGTCGCCGAGACCGTAATGGAGAGGCAGCGCAACACGGTAGTGAAGTGCATCGGCCTATGCCCATTTTGCGCTGTATATGGCATGGCGTCTTCGCCTGCAAGTGGTGGATTCATCCACGTTTAGGGAATCGGAGAACATGCTGTCATGATGGCGTCCACAGCGGCTTCCGTGCGCCCTGGGTCGCAAATATCATGCAGGGGCACAACCACTTCAATATAGAAAAACTTGAATAGCGTATGGGCGAAATCGTATTCGATAATCCGGCTGATCGCCAACCCAGGAATTATATCCATCCGCGTGAGGTCTGAAGTGCTAGCCGCCATAGTTCTTCGCAGCCTCCGGTGCTGACGGCAGGCCCCAAGCCTTGATGGCCTCCAGGTCCATGCCGTTCCCGTCCGGCCCGAGCATGTCGGTCTGTGCGGCCCCGAACGCATTAGACGCCAGGATCTCCCCCCGGCTCGCGTTGATGTCCGGCACCGTCAGGACGGCAGGCGGCGGGATGGCGAAGTGCGGCGGCACCTTGTTCTGAACGGAACTGTAGATGGCGTTCGCTTGCTCCACGATCTTCTTCATCATGGCGTCTGCATCAAGACTGGTATCGGTTGTGTAGGCGTACTCCGTCACGCACTCGCCAGTGGCCGGATCGGCCCCTTGCATGGCGTAGGTGATCCGCACATTCGTCATGTACGTCCCGCCACGCCGCATCTCCATCTTGTCGTCGCCAGGAGACCTTGTGATGCGCTTCTCCAGCACGATGGGCTTGTCGCACTTCGGCGGCTTCACTTCGATCCGCTTCGGCAACTCCCGCTGGTAGTAATCGAAGACCTCCTGCTTGCTGAAGTGCTCAGGGAACAGGTCTGTCGTGGCAGGCTGTGCCCCAAACCGGGCGGAGGCGTCTTCCTCACGGCGAGATGACGTGACGGGCGCGGCCTCGGATGGCGTGATGATGAGCGGGGTGTAGCCCTTTTCCTGAGCCGGGGCCTGCGTCACGTTACCCATTGACTCGACGGCAAGCGAGAACATCTCCTCGAAGTCGCCCATTTTGGCGATCAAGTGGTCTACGAATTCCTCGGGAGACCCAAAGCGCTTCCCGTCCTTGATGACTTTGAGAATTATCGGCCTATACTGCTTCGCTATCACGTCGATCTCCAATCTTGTTCCCGATGCCTTCGATCCGCTCAAGCACAGCAAAGAACAGCGGCGATAGATCTATTTCCAAATCCCGTACTTCACGAAGGGAGCCGCGAAACATCTCACGCGGGGGGGCTAGATTCCACGCACCGGATACGCCCGCGCTCGCTCGTGCGCATGGAAGGCAAAGCAACTTGTGGACTTCCGCTCCCGTCATCGCCCCCCCCCTCTACCAGCCAGCGAACGGAATATCCTTGTCTGCGGCGCAAGGTCGTCCAGCCCGTTCTTCCCTATTCCACTTGCGCTTGGGCTTCTTCGGCTTTTGCCCACCGAGTAGACGAGCGAACGGTTGTCGCTTGGATTGTGGTTTACGCTTCGCGGGCATACCCTATTCCATACTCACAGACGGCATCGACGATTGCCGGTCGATCTCGTCCTGTGCTTTGCGGTTCAGCGTTTCGACGCTCGGGGTCTCCCCGTTCGCAGCAGCCTCCGCCCACAACTCTGCAACTCGATAGGCCCGGTCTGCCGAAGCCTCGTCGGAGTGGCTGACGAACGACAGCGGTTCAGCGGCTCCCGGCCCCGGCTCTGTGTCGGGCTTCATGACGAGAGTTTTGAATTGGGAGACGGCCTCCCGCAGCTTCCCAATCTCCAGCGCCATTGCGCTTGCGGCGGCAGCGTGGCCCGCGATCATCTTAGGCACGTCGGCCAGCACCTTGACGGTAGCCGACAGTTCCTTCATGGCGGCGGCGAACTCTTGCTGTGCCGCGATGCGCGCCTTGGTCTGCCTGACGAACCAGGGGATCAATAAGGTGGCGACGGCAGTGCCAACGGCGGTTGCCAGAACGGTGAGGACGATGATGAGAAACATATGTACCTTCTAAACGGCCGGGGCGGGCGCTGGCTTGAGGTTATCCTCGCACCATTTCTGAACGGTAATCGGCGCACCCGGAGCGTCGATAGCGACCAGATGGTTGTTGCGCGGATCGACCAGCAACATCCATCCAGCCTCAGCCATGGTAGACATCTGGTTGCTCGGCATGAAACGTCTGGCTGGATTCAGCCCGTTCCAGAAGTCATACCACTGCTTTTGTGTTCCGTAATCAACGGGCACTCCGTTATCCAGGTAGCCGGTTGGTGTGAACACAGGGAGTGGTTTCTCTGGGATTGGCTCGTACTCGGGCCATCGCTCGGCCTTTGCCACGTCCTTGAATACGGCATCGGGAAAATTCGGAACCTCGTCCACATCGCCGAAGATTTCGTGATCCGTCCCGTCTATGCACATCCACTGCCAGACCGGAGTGCCTTCATAGTCGCCAGTCTTGCGGCAGGTCCAGCCATGCTTGACGAGCGCCAAAACCATCGCTTCAAGTTCACGCTCCCGCGTATTTGGCATTGTTTTTGTCCACCTCTATGTTAGGATAGAAGCGTGGAAGAATCAACCAATTTCGTCGCCCCTCAACAGAAGATTCCCAAGAAGACGGGCCGTAAGCCCCTCGGGCCGGACAAGAAAAGGATTCGGATCGGATGCCGGGTCACGCCTGCCACGAAAGAGTATCTGGTTCATATGCCCGGTCGGAGCATTGGGCGGGCCATCGACAACGTCGTCAAGCAGTTGAGGGAATTGGTTGGAGCGCACTGGGCCTGAGCCTGCGCTACGGCCTTCAGTTTCCCCATCGCCGACTTTAGCAGGGTCGCCACGGTGGATGGAGCTACGCCCATCAACTCCGCAATTTCGGCCTTCCCCATTTCGTCATCCCCATACGCCAGTCTCAAGCTCTGAATCTCCGTTTGCGTGAGACGCGCCGCTGTGACCAGTCCGTGCAAGATCGCCCTCTGCTCCTCTATCTCATCGTAACCATCGGTACGGTCGCTGGACGGAAGGCACTCGTCAAAGTCATGCGGCCCTTGGCCGTCTCCGTCCATCACCCCAGCACCCTTCGCCCGTGTCATTGAGAGGAATCTCTCGTGGTACACCATGGATGGGCCTTCGCCCTTCGCCATCCTCTTAATAAGGTGGTACGAGCGGAACCAGTCGATCACCCGGCCATAGATCTGGCGCACGGCCCATATCCAAAAGTTGCCGTAGGGGTCTTGATGATCGCAGTCGGGAGGGGGAGGAGTGCCAAAGAGGGGGTTCCAGAAGTGGGCTAACTCATGCTGGCGTATCTTACGGATCTCAAGTTCCTGACGTGTGGGATCGAAGTTGCGGCAGGCTCGCCAGAGTGCGAGGCGGGCCTCGGATCTTGCCTCGTCTTGATAGAAGAGTGCGCCAGAAACCCGATAACGCCAGCACAAAGCCGTCGCTATTTTCTCAGCGCGGTCAACGTGCGCTTGGAAGAGATCCTCTGGGCTCACTACGCACTGAATCTAGCACACGTTGCAGATCGGATACAACATTTTGTACGGCGTTTGCAGTTGTCCACGAAAGATCAGATTGCCCCTCGTGGAACTCATGGAATATCCCATCTTGGAATTCGCGCAGCAGCGCCATCCATAAACGGCCATTGTCTAGGAAGATTATCTGACTGACAGCATGATAGTCTCCGCCCCTGATTGCGCTAGCCAACGGAGTCTCGATCATCCGAACAGCCCTCCGAACACTGCCGCGCTCTTGCTCGGCTTCTTCTCGGGCCGCTTCTTCGGCGGCTCCTCCGGCTGGATGCGCTTCGCGGCATAGTGCTCGATCATCGTGAGCGTGGCCGAGCGCCGCCACTCGTCGTAGGGGACGCCACGCTCCCACGGCTCCGCAGGCCAGCCAAGCTCAGTCCAGTTCATGGCCATGTTCTCCCTGCCGTGGATCAAGAATGCCAGTGATAGACTCTAATACGGCCTCAGATGAAAGATATTCAACGGCGAAAACCGGATTTTCTACTAGGAACATCGGCATCATCCACGGTTCTCCATGGATAGACTCCGTACTCCTCATAAACACAGAGGGGTTGGTTTCTCTCAAGCGTTTAGCCAAATCCATCCCGTTCATGCGGCCACCTTCCGCCATGCCATCAGATCCTCTTCCGCCGCAATCAGTTCAAAGCCCTGCGGTACGAACGGGTCCACTGCCGACTCGGTGAACACGACGTCGGGCTTATCCGGTAGGCCCCGAATCCCGACGTAGCGATGCTTCCCTACGCGGAACAGCACGCACGTCTCCGCCTCCACCTTGAGCGGGCACGGCTCCCATGGAGTGAAGCAGTTCTCCTTGAAGCTCAACGCGCCCGACTCGCGCACGCGCCTGACGGCGTTCACGCTACCCAAGCCCCAGTGGGCCAGCCATGGAAGGTTGCAGGCGGAAGCGATCAACTTATCGGCATTCATCAATGGCATCCTGATAATCCTCCCACATCTGGCACTTCAGAATTCGCACGGTCTCCGGCGTGTAGCGATACCATCGCAGGCTCAGCAGCGATCCCGGCGAAGCCCGATGCTCTTCGAGGATGTAGCGATCCACGGCGTCCATGTGCAGCCCCGCCAGATACGACTCAGGCACTTGGATCATCCACCGCCCGATGGGGACGGGAGCATCGTAGCGGGAGCGGACGAACTTGGCCTTCGGCTGATCGAACAGGCCCGGCTGAGCGGGTTCCTTGGAAGTCTTAGTCAAGACTCCACCTGGGGTCGCCATCCGGCCTTGTAAGCCTGCTCGATTTTCATGAGCGTCACAGCAGCATCGCCCTCACATAATTCCAGATGCTTCATCGTGATCGCCGTCTCCAGGGGTTCCCAAAACATGCCAGGGCCGAGCCGAAAGAGGTTGCGGCACTTCCCACATCGAATCCGCGCAGTCTCATCCCTAAAGTTGGGCGAGGGATTGTCCATCGTGTTGAGTTCAATGATTCTTACGTTCATGCCGACGCTTTCAGAATCCTTGCCACGTACTCACGCCGCCACTCGCCGCCACACCGGGTCCGATGGCCCATTATATTCAACCTTCTAGCGATGTCAGTATAGTCGCACCCAAGGCGCACTAAATCTTTCATAGTGCCGATGATAAGCTGCTCCCCTGGATGGATACTGAGCGCCCCCTTCTTCGGCCCGGTCCAGCCATAGGGCGTGTTCCCCAGCCGCTCGCCGCGCTCCTTCTTGAAGTCCATCACAGCCTTGGTCCGCTCGCCAATGGCTTCTCTTTCCCACTGGCTAACGGCGGTCATGATGTTGATGACTAATCTTCCGCTGGCACTGTGGGTGTCTAGCGATTCGGCCAGAGACACCAACGAGACGTTGTGCTTCTCGAACGTGTCCAGCAACTCTGCGAGATCGCGGATACTCCGAGTCAATCGGTCGAGCTTGCAGACGATCACGGCATCGACTGCGTTCTTGCGGACCATCGCTAATACTCGCTGGACGCCCTCACGCTTGAGAGACCCCGGCTTCGCAGATTCTTCGTCCACGACGATGTCCACTAGTTCATCCTCGCGAACGGTCGTCATGGCTCGTAGCTTCGCGTCTTGAGCTTCGAGCGACAGACCATTCTTTGCCTGCTTATCCGAACTAACTCGGATGTAGGCGACCGCCCTCATTGCAGCACCGCCCCTCCCGGCCCCACGATGGGCGTCACCACCCCGCTCATCTCCAAGCCGATCTTGACGCCGATGCTCATCGCCGACGCGATGGCGGACAACAACGCGCTCTGCCGGATAGCCCCGCCCTGCACGATCCCGCCCGCCAAAGACGTGACGGTCTTCATCGCGAGATCGCTGGCCGTGATCTGGTCCTGCACGAACGCAAGGTGCGCGTCACCAAGCAACAGCGACGTGTACGCTTCCTGCACGGTTTTGGTTTTGATTGCCATATGCACCCCTCAACTATCCTAGTTAATGGGCGACAGAAATGCAAGGTCTATTTTGCAAGGAGCGCCCGCACTCTCCGCCACAGCCCGCACTTCGGCGCATCGTCCAAATCGTTGCGCTCCATCTGTACCCCGATGGTCACCCCCAGGCAGACAGCGTTCAGGAAGAACTGGACGAGCATCCCCGTCGACAGCTCGCCTTCCTCTATGTCGTCGTCCGGGTGTTCGTCCATGGCCTTGACGAAGCTGTAGCCCAATTGCCGTAGCGTTTCATTCCCGAATATATCGGGGCGGAACTCTCGTTGGAGATTGCAAACCCGCCGCTCGGCATCCTCATCGCCGGGAACGGTCTGGCAGACGGTGGTGAGAGCTTCTTCAAATGTCTGCATTGGCAGGGGCCTCTACTGCTGGGTAATCGCCCAAGTCTGCATCAAGACTGGGCTTCGGCACATCAGCGTCCGGCTTCAGCAGCCACGTCAGCACAATCGCCAGCGTGCCGCCGTCCACTGGACACCCGCGCTCCAGCCGGGAATAAGTGGACGGACTCAGCCCGATCTGCTCCGCAGCCTCCCGCGCCGTGATCCGCTCCATCCAGCGCCAGTTGCTAATCAGCTTCGATAAGTGCTTCATTTCAACTCCACGGGGATTTCAATGCGCGGGCCAATGGCCAAAATCTCCTTCTCCCAAATCAGGCCACCACCTTCACCGCAAGTGAACCAGACTGGTTCCCAATCGGCCTCAAGCCCACCGTCTCGTCCAGGGATACGCCTTTGCGTGAACTCGGCTGGTTGCCAGTCGGCGTGTTCCAGCCTGATCCAGTAATATCCAAAATCGCGTTTCATGCAAGCATCCGGTATTCGTCCCTCACGTTCGACCTGTTCTTGACGGCGTGGGTGCGCGTCTCCAGCAGCTTCCGACGCACCGCCGTGATGATGGCCGTTCTGGCCCGGCGCAAGGGAATGCCCGTCGCCATCATCACCTGCCGCTCGCCCATCCAGTCCGTGCAAGCCGTCAGAACCTTCAGCACGTCCTCCTCGGTGTGGGCGTCCCAGGCGGTTCCCGTGAGAGGATTGGCAGGCGGCTTACCGAAAGGGCGCAGGAAAGAAATCATCCTCATCCTCTATCAGAATCTCGTCAAGAGCCGCCATCGTGCTGGATAGAGCAGAGACCGTGTGCCGTCTTCCCGGCGTGTATATCCAGAGGCCCCGCTGGGACATAATGTTCTCCACGATGCCCTGCGGGCTGAGCCCTTCGATGGAGGCCGATAGATCCATCTCCGTGCGCCAGTAACGATAGTGGTACGATGGCAGCACAGACTCCTCGATACGCTCTCGCACGGGCCAAATCGTCACCGCTCGGGCCTCGGGAGGTCCGCCGCTTTATGGATGGGCCAAGCATCCATCGCATCCGCCTGTCTCATGGCGCTCGCATAGACGATATCCGAACCACCATTCAGACGGTGCATGTGCGCCCAAGCACGGACGGCAGCGGCACCCACTTGGTCCTGCCCACGGATAACGAAAATGGGTTCCTGGTTATCCTCCGTCAGAAACCCTTTCCGGTCCCAGTCTGGTCTGCCATAGTTCATCGCTTCGGCCCTTCTGTGATCCGGTTGACGCTCTCAATTGCTTGGACCGCAAGCGCGGCTACCGCGATCAACTGGTCCTTGTATTCAGCAGTCGCAATGAAGTCGGCCCACTGCTCCGCGTCTCCCAACTGCCGGACGATGAACGCGATCCAGTCGCGCCGTGAGTGCTGATCGTCATGCTCTGCGCCGCCCCAAGTTCTGTCATTGGACTGGCACTTCGCGTTGATTGCTTCAAACAGGTCAGCCCTTGCGTGCTTCATCTCTCTTAGCCCTCGCTTTCAGGTTCTCCCATCGGCCCGTCTCAGCTCTTGCATCGCATCTCCTTCTTCAGCCCGCGAATCGCCGTGCGGATGGCATCTCGCGCGTGGCCCGTCGGATGCTTCGGATCATCAATTCCCGCTTGTCAGGCGAACGCTGCAGCCGCTTTCATCCCGGCGAGAAAGATGGCGCGGTCGCGATCCGTCCAGCCGGTTGCCCAGGATGTGACCGCGTGGATCGCCGCGTCCACCCGCTTCAATGTGAGATCAGGCATGGGGTGCCTCTGCCTGCGCAGCGTCGAGCGCAGCGACGGTATTCAGAAGTATCCAGTACAGGTCTTCCGAGTAGCCGAACCGCTTTTTACCGACCTCAATAGAGCGAACGACATCGCCATCGGCGTGACGCTTCGCCACCGCCATCCAATCGCAAATCATCTCCAGCAGATCCATCAGGTTCATTCCCTGGATGCCATCCGGAAAGTGCTCGGGGTGGTGTCGATGTGCGGCGTAGTGATGGTCGAGCGCTGGCTTGATCTTGGCGAGGAGCGCCCTGTACTCATCGGTACCGTAGGTTGTCGCCGCCAGAAGCGGTGTGAATTCGTCGAACAGTTCAACCTCGGGCGATTTCAGTTTTGTCGAATCGTGCTCCGGCCCGCGCTGAACTAGATCAGCAATCGCGAGTGCCAGAATGCGCTGAACAGTTTGGATGTGCTTGTGGGTTTCGAGCCGGGAGTCAATCATTGCGCTTCTCCTTCAGCCTGCGCGGCCATCTCCCGGGCTTCCTGCTCGATCTTTGTGGCCATGTGGCGCCCCATCGAAGCCGAGCAGACCGAGCGCAGATCAGGCGGAATCGACGACGGCAATGGTTCGGGCCAGATGTCCAGCGGGTAGGCCTGGCCCCACGTGTCGCGGATGTGGTCAGCAAAAGCGTTCAGCCCCTCAGCCTTCGCGCGGGCCTTGAGGGCGGCGTCGTGGGCGGCAAGGATGGGGGCAAATTGGCCGGCTGCAGTTGCGACTATTTCCCAGGCTTCGATGCAGGCGTCGTTCAAGGCGTGAAGCTCGTCACTGTTGTAGTTCGACGGATTAAGCTCCGGTGCCTCATGGAGGATTGCCTGCACTTGGCCCAGTGCCGCCGCCAGCCCGTCCCGCTCCCGCTCGGCCTTCTCGGCGCGCTCGGTGGCCGCGTCCCGCTCCTCACCGCAAGCAATGAGCGCCTTCTGTGCCTCAACAGGCCATCCGGTATGCACGGCGACATTGCCGGCCGCAAAGCTGATGGCCTGGAGTTTGCGGTTGGCCGCGTCCCGCTCTTTTCGCATCCGCCTGATGATCTGGCAAGCGCCCATTGCGTCGATATCGACTTCGGCCCGCTGGCTGTCTTCCGGTGAGCCAGGGCAGAGTTCCTTGGCGACGTTGAGAAGCGATTCTCTCGCCGCGTCCCGCTCTGCCGTCCGCGCCTTCTCTCGCGCCTTGTAATCTTCAGTGACTGCGAGCAGATCGCGCTCGATGGCCTTCGACGCAGCCAGTTCCTCCGTCCGCGCCGCCAGCTCGGTGGTGAGGCGGGAGACCTTGGACTGCGCCATAAGCAATCCATCTCCAGCGATCTTCAGATTCCCTTCCAATTGGTCGAGCATGTCGCTAACCGTGAATTCGTCGCTCATCCCTTCCGCCCTTCCGCCGCCGCCTGAAGCTCGTTATGCATCTCTATCGCAACTGGTTCTTCCCCAAACCCGTTTTGCTTCGCGGTTTCAAGCCAGCGCTGCACCCATACCGCCGCCTCGCCGCACAGCTTCCGCAGTTGATCCACTTCGGACTCAAGCTCGCCGATGGTTAGCGACATACACTCCGTCGCCAACTTCGGATTGTGCTCAACGAAAGCACCATCCTTTGCCAGCCCGAAGACGTACCCGGCTTTTTCTCCGGCAGCCATCCAATTGGTGATTTCCTTTTGGAGCGCTGCGCACTTCGCATTCAGCCGCTCCACTTCGGCCTTCCATTCGCGGATGGCGGCGTGATTCATCTCGATCTGGGTCAACAGTTGTTTCAACCGCCCGTCTGCTTCGGCTTTGTGCGGGCACGGCCCGGAGGCGGAGAGGGCCATTTCGATATGCATCATCGCGAACCCGATCTCGTCCGCGCAGCTTGCGCCTTGGGGTAGCTCATTGAAATCGCGGTGAGCGCCTTGCAGCGCCTCCGACATCCGACACTCCCGCGCCTGCGAGGCGGCAAGCTGAGCCTTGAGTTCGTCCCGTTCCTTGAAAACGGCGATGATCTGGTTAAAGAGCGCGATGCCGCTGGCCGTGTTGGCCGACAGCTTCCGGCGTTCCAACTCCTGGAGGGTTAGGGGTGTGGTCATCGGGAAGCCTCCCCGATTGCCCTTGAACACTGGTTCCCTAGCCGGTCGATCTCCCGCTTGATCTCCCGCTTGATCTTCCGTGTCGTTCTGTGATCGACATTCCCTACGCGCGCCAACTCCTGATGGAGCCAGATGCCGAGGCACTGGATCAGATCCACGACGTTCTCAGGCTTGTAACCGTCGAAAATGACGCGGCCAGCGTTGAGGCGGTCCTCGGGCTTCAGCGCGGCAACCAGTTCGTCGATCTTCTCTTGATCCGTCATCACTCCCCTCCCGCCGCTTTAAGCGGCTCGATCCACTACTCCGATCCCAGAAACTTCGCCATCAACACGGCCTCCACACACTTCAGCATCCCGATCATCACGGTGTAGCCTCGCTGGCCGCTCGTCGCCCAACACAGGTCGCCCGCCTCATCGGTCCACACTACCATTGCCCGATCCGGCTCGGCATCGCCGAACTTCTCCAAACACTCCAGTAGTGTCTCGGTCGGGGTGCGCACCTTGACTTCGTCAGTCATCACGCATCCTGCGCTGCCGCCAGCATCTTGAACCGGCTCTCGGTCAGCGCCTCAAACAAGGTGCGCCCGTTCGGCTGCACCGCGTAAGGCGTGTATACCTCTTCGGCCTTCAGCATCCCCACTTCTATCATTGCCAATTGAGCTTGGCACCATCGCAGCAGTTGCCGCCACGCCACGCGCTCGGCCTGTGCCCGGTCCTGCCGGGTGTACTTCAACAGCGGATCGACCCGCGCCGGGAGTTCAAATAGCACATCGCTGCCGCTTACAGGAATGGTGAACCGTAGCCCAGCGAGCCGCCCAGCGGGCGTGTACTCCATTGCCACCTGTCGTGCCCCGGAGGCAACAAGCACCTGGATAATCTCGCCAGAGGTCTTACCTACCGCAATCTTTGTCGTGCCCATGTAAACGGTCTTCGTTGCCATCATCCATCCCTCAACACCCGCCCTTTGTCACCGCAGCACTTCTCCTGCGGGAACCGCCACAGCCCGCACTTCGGGCATCGCTTCTGCCGCAGCCCCGCCTTAATCTGTGCTCGTGCCCACTCGTGCCATTGGAGATAGCCAGACGGCGGCGGATCGTAAGCCCTAAAGGCGGGTATAATCAGAAGGCACATCACCCCTCCTCACTTAACGGCGTCACCAACGCCGCTTCGTGGAACCACGCCACGTACCCGCCCCGGCACTGCTCGGTCTTCGGCCACATCACCCCATCGACAGCACAACCGCGATCACTGTCATCACGCCAGATGGACTCATCGTTCCTCCCTCTCGATCCCATGCCGCCTCAGCCAGTGCCAGATGTTCGACTCGCTGCACCCAGCCTCCCGCGCTATATCCGCCACCGTCCGCCACGCCGTCACGTACCGCATCCGTAGCCACTCCTCGCCCCAATAGTCCTTCCGGGGCCGCATTTCGACTCCCGCCTTAAACCGATGCGCCTTCCCCGTCTCCGTCCCCGGCGCAAACCGCCCGTCCGCCTTCCGGTTCTCTTTTTTGTCCATGCCCCATCTTATTCCCCCTCCCCTTCGCACGTCAACACAATTCGGGCGTTAGTTCGGGCGTTGATTCGGCCACGACCGGGCGTGGACTCGGGCGTTACTATTTCCACCTCCGCCCCGTCAGTGACGCCCGTGTTGTAGGATACTCGCGGACAACGGACCCCACTCCCCCATCTTCCACTTCGCCCTTGTCTCCGCACGGTGGCGTACCCTGACTATCTCCATGAAAACATTGGTTCTGCATTTTCACTTCCTGATTTATTTTTTTCAGAAAAATCGCGGGCGGAGGTCAGTCTAAGAAAAACAGGATCTCCCAGGCGCACCCGGCACCCCTGTGCAAACCTGGTGAGGATGGCCAAGAGTGGCGCGGCTGCTCCGATCCGACCCGCTCCGGCCTCCAACTGGCCCGGTGGCCCCGGCCAGCCACCCATCTAACGAGGTGGCGAGTCGCCAGCGGCCCAGGCGAGCGGATATCATGGGACCATGAGGTACGCTCCGGCCCGGCAGATAGCCAATACTGGCGAAAACACGACGAAACCGGGACTTTAGTACCATGCGTGGCGTGCCCATAGACGCATCGCGGCGCGCCTCCCGATACCGTCGCATAGGGGAAAATGGAGGCGGAGAGCGGGCGGAAGTCTCACTCCCGAGCCTTCCTCTTAGGTGGTAGCTCACCGATGCGACGGTCGGAGCGTGGCGTCTTGCGGCGTCTTGCTTGCGGTAGGATTCGCACCGATGAGGTCCGTTGTATCAGATGCAAGCGGCGTTGGCTACGCGGCATCGGAGCCGATTTCTTATACTTGGAGTTTATGATTGGCTAGGCAACTGTATGAATATCAATTTTTCTCGCAGTGGTGGCCCTACCGTAACCGAGAATTCAGATGGCCGTAAGCGCGGCGGAAGACCCACGACCAAGCATGGAGTGTCTTGGGGGGCTTCTGGTAAATTGGCTTCCCGAGTATCAGCGAATGCAAAGAAGAAACCTTCTCGGAGCAAGGGCACGGTAAGAGATACGGCTCGGTCCAAGGAAATCAATGAAACGCCGTTGCGGGTTAAGGAGGATATTCGCCCCTTGAAGCTAAACGCCCAGTCAAAAAGGCCAGAGGTGCATGAGACTACAGCGCTTTCAGATTCCCATCCCTCAAAGAGGATGAATGCTTCTTCTGGCGTAATGCTAATCATGACGATACCATCGCCGTTGCGGCAACGAATCAATCGTCTCTTCCGGCAATTCGACAAACTGAGCCGAATCAAGGACGAGGCGACAATCCGTACAGTCTATCGCGATGTCCACAGCAATTCTCGCACTTCCCAGACATGATCGGCGATTCCCGCTTGCATTGCAGGCGTAACGCGCAAGCTGCGATGGACTCGGCAGAAGTTGTACCACGCGAAGTGCAAGCAGAGCGCGGCCCAGAGGTTGTCCCACTTCTTTGAAAAGGCATTCGTTAGTCGGGTGAGGCGTCGAATTTGCATCCGCATCGTGAGATTCTGACGCTCCACAATGGACGTGCAAATGCGCTTCGGATCGGGGTTCCCGGTGATCGTAATCTTCTCCGTTCCAACTACCTCTGGTGGCGAGTAACGCGCTTCCCCTTCCCGCTCGGCGCGGTACACCTTGATGAGTTGCGCGAAGTCCACGCGATCACACAGCGTCGTGTCGATGGCCGACTGATACGGCACAAAACCATCGGTGGTGATCTGGTACCGATCTTTTGCCGTGGCGAGCCGCAAGTCTTCAACAAACACATCCGTCGTGGCCTGGCTCCGGCGACCGAGAGCAAAGTTCAGGACGATCTTCGTATTGCGCTCGATGGCGACGAAACAGTAGGCATCGCCGATGTTGGGGTTGTCCTTTTCTACCGGCCACTTGTGGCCTTCCTTCTTGTAGACGAAGCCCCAGATTTCATCGCACTCCACATCCTTAACGGGAATGTTGACGAGCAATCGGCCCATCAGCGTGGCGCACTTCTCGCCCGCGATAACCAGCAGCCGAAGGATCGTGTCACGGTGAATCTCAGTCAGCCGTTCAATGGATCGGATACTCACGCCCTCAACGAGCAGCTTGAGAATCATCTCAGCCTTGTCCATCGGCGTGTACATGCCTTCTAGCGGCTTCTCGCGCGGCTCCTGGAAGGTCTTTGAGCATTTGCGGCAGCGGTAGCGCTGGTGGCCGTAACGGTCCCGCCCATAGCGCTCACAGTTCGAGTGGCAGTTGTGGCAAGTCATCTGTGAATCCTCTTGAGATTCACAGCCGATCAGCCGATAATGGGGTTGCAGTTCCGATCAGCTTCGGCTGTGAGGATTGAGGCCCGTTAGTAGCTCTAACTGCTAGCGGGCCGAGTTATTGGTGGAGGTGGCGGGATTTGGACCCGCGCCGGGTAGGTTTTAGGGACCCCAGGCAGACCATCTCACTCCCACGCTTTTGAGCGGGCCAGCAGCAATGCTGGCCCGGTTCCGTTATGGGCCTACCCATTGGTGGCCCGCGATTGCGCTACGTCATGTGCTTTCGCCTTGTACTGGTTGCCAGTGGCCCCACGCGCCCTTTTCGCCTCAATCACTCCGTCGTCTGCGAGGCGTCTTAACGTGATGTCCACTGAGTTTTTCGGGTCCTTCGCAGTTGATGAATACTCGCCGCGCATCAGAAGATATTCGACTTGCGTCTTGCTCAACCATTGATTGGGGTGGTCCTTCAAGATCATTAGGCAGGATTCCTGAAGCCCCATTCGGCTAAAGGGATGCCGCGCCGCATAGTCCGCTTCACGAAGCGGGCTACCCTCGGCCACTGTCACGCCGAGCATGGACAGCGTTCGACGGTAAGAGTCGATCTCGATTGAGATCTTCAATCGCTCGATCTCCTTTCGGCGGAGGTTCTCGACGATCTTCTTGATGGTGGCGTCCACGTCTTCACTACCCGCCTCGATAGTACGAATTCCTATCGTACTTGTCAACGGAATTCTCGTGGCCCTGCTTTTTACTAACCGCATGGGATGACCTCCGTGGGGCTAATCCGCGCTACGGCGCGACGATTGGCTTAGGCGGATCGAACAGCCCCTTGGTCTGCATGTCGTCGAGCAGAGCTTGAATCATGGCCCCGCAGACATTGAGAAGGTTCAATGCCTCGCGCGATGTTAGTGTGTCCTCTGGGTGCATCAGCGGATTGCGGTACAGGCGACGAATCAGATGGGCAGCGTCTACCGTATCGGGGGATGCCTTATTCTGTTTCAGCAGATCGAGATACGAGCCAAGATTACAATTACCTTTGGTTGGCTTCGGCACCTGTAGCTTGTCCAGGTAGTTGAGAGCGACGGCCTCGATGCACCGCAATACATGAAACCCACTAGCGGTTGGCAGATCGAATGCCAAGCAACGGCAAGCCGAATTCCAGTCAGAGTGGACGATGTCTGGCAAATGCTTCCATTGCTCACTATCGAAGGCGTCATGCGGCCTCTCGATCAAGGCGGATGGGTCCATCAATCCCTTTGGGGTCACGCGGTAAGCATGGATTCTCTTCCATTGCGGCGTGAGAACGCTCTTGAAGGACGCGATCTGCTCGCGAATTTTGGCGAGCACCTCATCATTAGGAGGATCGCTGGCTTCTTGCCATGGCATGACGTCGTCCAGCAGTGCGTTAATCGTGTCTAGGAGATTCTGCGCGGCCTCCGTCATCAAGGGCAGCGCTTTCGACTCCACCACAGCCGCAAGCGCTGTGATGAGGGAATCCAGGGTCGCTAGGTTCCACTTAACGTCGCGTGGGAGTTTGGTGGCGTTTTCGAGATTGGCCAAATGCCCGCCCAGTTCGTAGAAAGACTGCAATTCAAGGCGTTCCATGTCGTATCCGACAATGGGTAGCGTAAACCAGCCCGGAAGGCAACCGGGCCGTTGGGTATAGCCGCTATGCACGAGCGTGTTAGCGAAGCGCATTTTTCACCTCGCCCCGGCCAACACAGAAATAGGACACGACCCCCCATTCGGAAGACAGCGATTCGCTGCCGACAACGATGTGATCGACCTTGACGAACTGAGATACGAACTCCTTGCGCAGTAGTAACGCAGCCGCATCGCCCATGACGGCGATGAGCAAGGCGTCTTGATTGGCTGGGGCTTCAGACAAAATGCGTGGGATATCGGCCTCCGCCGCATCCTTCACGACGAACTTGTATTGCATAACGGCGTGTCTCCTTTGATAGTCCCGGCAAGCGTCGGGGCGGCTTCCCGCGTTCCGGCTTGCGCCGGAATTCGGCCATGGGCCGCATGGCCTCATCAGGCGGGTTTACTTCTGAGCCTTGACGCCCATATTGTGAGCGCCCGCTGTGATCTGCGTAATGGTGAGAGGGGCCATGGCGGCAAGCGAAACGTATGAGGGCACGTGGCGGGATTCGGCCATCCAAAGTGCCCCGCCACACATCGCGCCTTTTACGATGCTGAACCGTACCGGGCTCGGCTTGCCTTGGGCATTGGCAAGCAGCCCGCTTGACTCATGCCCACTGGGGTCGCGGTTGTAGGCGGAAAACGTGGTGATCGAGTCAAACGCGCCAGCGGCGCACACGCCCGCCGCTGCCACTCGTTTCAGCCATTTGTGGTCGCCAGCGCTGGCAGTTAGGGCCAGCGCAAAGAAAACAAGTGCCAATCGTTTCATGTGTGTCTCCTTAATGGACGGTTAGCGGGTTAGCGGCCCAGGAGGGCCAGCGTTGTTCCCATCACAGCCGCAAACAGCAGAGCGCCGATGCCCCAGGCCAACATTGCCCTGGTGTTCCATCGCGGAGCGCCGCTCGGCTGCGCCGCGCACGGTTTGACCAGCCGATAACTGATGGGCGCGTCGAAAAACTCATCCTCTCTCGGTTCGTGCATGGGTCACCTTCCCAGAGTCAGGTTTAGCAGCCAGACGATAAAGGAGCCAACGGCCCAAAGGGCGATGGCTGAAGACAGGATGCAAAGCACAAACAGCGCCAGCAGTCCAGCCACACTAAGCGGGCGGCGCGGGTTCGTGATCGGTTGCGGTTGCGGCCATTTGCTCACGGTTTGCCTCCTTAATAGATCGCTCGGCTTCGGCCCGCAAGGACTCCAGCCGGATTGTTTCCACGTTTATGAGTCGGCACACCCATTCCGAACAGCCCGCCCGCGCCAGATGCGGCTGTGCCGTCTGCAGCGCCTTGACGGCGGTTTTCATCGCGGCCATGGCGAGATTGACGTGCCGGTGGTCGAAATAGGTCACGCGGTAGGCCATCCCATCAGCCGGGCGACGGCGTAGGCCACTCGCCAATGGTGCGTAGGCCCACCGGGTTCGTGCAGGACGGCGAGCGTTGCCCGTTTGCCAAGCGTCCACGGCGAGTAGTCGCCATGGCGGGAAACAGGCTCGCCGCCGTTGCGGTTGTCGATAAATGAGCCCGGTTTGACGACGTTGAGCCGGGTACAGGTCTCACTCGTGAAATAAGCGTAAATCTTCTGGCGCTTCATGTTGTAACTCTCCCGGAAGTCTGGACGTAGACGCCTCAAACGATTCGAGGTTCAGATGGACATTGATGCAGTCAGCCAGCTTTTCGAGAAACACTTGCTCGGCTGGCGTCTGGGTGTTCCCGCGCTCGGTGCCAATCTTGGACACGGTTTTGAGACCCGAAGGGCCGTTAACAATGATGGCGATATGGACTCGCCGAGTGCTGGTGGCGACAAGCGATGCAAAGGCCATGGTGTCTCCCTATCCTCCATTATGCCCGTCTCGGTGGCATTGTCAAGTGTATTGTTTAGAGATTTCGCCCCGGTTCAGGTCTTGACGTAGACTCCTGCGCCTTGGTTCGTGGCATGGCCGCGCCTGATCCGTTTCGCCCTGGTGCGTGATAGTGGACAAGGAAAGGCCCGCGCCGGGGAGCGCGGGCCGTGCGGGTGGCCGGAAGCGGGGCCGGATCAGTCGCCGGACCCGAAGAAAAACGAAATGACGGAACAAACGCCGCCGATGAAGAGCGCCGCGCCCCAGAGGGTACAGACAACGCCCACAATTACGTTGATTATGCGGGCCTTTTCGATATACGAAAAAGGCGGGGCCGAAGCCCCGCCGTGTCTGAGTGGCCGAAGCCGTTAGAGAATCGCCCCCCAACCTTGAGCGATGATCCGCCCCGCCGCCGCCTCGACGGTTGCGGCCTTGTCCATGGGGAGCGGTTGAGCGGCTCGCGTGAAGGCATTGACCAGCCCGGCCCGCGTGTTGCCCGCGCTCTTGAGCCCGTCCACGTCCCACGCCGCCGCAACACTATCACCGAACTTGGGCGACAACTCGAAGCGCTTCACCATTTTAGCGATCATTTCGCCCCTCGTGAACTTGCCCGGCAAGGCGTCCTGATAGGCGTCTGAGAATGCGACGATGAACGGCTCGACGACGTCGAGGACGCGCCTAATTGCCCTTTGGAACTTGTACCGGGCCTCGCCAACGTGCGTAATCGAAATTTCCTCCTCCGCGCCCTCGCCCCATGCCGTGGTGAAGTTGAGACACAACACGCGCAGGACCTTCGGCACGAGCCGAATACTGCATTGTTTGGTCTGTGAGTTGGTGGCCTGTATCCCAACCAGGGCGATATCCCCAACTTTCAACTCGCGAGCCATGGCAGGCCAAAGGATTTCCAGATCGGAGCGGCTTTCCGTCTGAGTGAAGCGGCACTTCGCGCCGTCTGGTAGGGCCGTGCTGAGGTCCGCTACCATGTCATGATCTTCAACCACGCTGTACCGCTCGGATACGACGGCCTGCAGGGACCGCCGCAACTCCAGAGCGCCCGCCCGGTATTGCGGGACAAGCGCGGAGCGTAAAACAACATTGCGCTCGCCGTTGTTGGCAGACTCGCTGAAGTAATTAAAGGCGTCTGCACGCAGACTCGGCGGCAGAGCTAAGAGCGTCTGAGCGAATCCGCCCGACACTGAGCCGGGCTTAATGAAGCTCGCCGCCTGCGAGAATGCAACGGGCGTATACCCAAGTGCCCGCTTCCCCGGATCGCAGTTGAGACCGTGCAATCCGCCATCAGAGGCCCGCATCCGTACCTCGTGAACCGGGATAGTCGTATCAATGGGATTTTGCTCGGCTCGCACGGTGCGCAGAATCGCCGCCGCATCGCTCACGCTCGGAAGCGCCGCGATTTCATCGGCCAGCGCCCGCTGGCGTTCCACGCCATACGGAATCAGGCTTTCGCCTTCCGGTATGATCGTCTGGGGCAAGCGGATGCCAGTCATACTCGCAAGCTGTTTGAGTGTCTCCATACGCTCGGTGAAGGTCGCGCCCGTCACGGAGCCGGAAGGGGTCTGGGTCATATCTGACATTGGTTGTGTCTCCTGTAGTCGGTATGAACGGTGTTTGAACCGCTCCCCATGCCCGCTCTGTCACTAAGTGGGCATGGGTGCGCGAGTCGCGCACCTGGAAGGCTAGGCCGCACTTTCGGTGTTCGCGGTCTCGGTCTGTTCCTTGGCCCGCTCCAGCGAACGGCCATAACTGGCGAGTCGCTGGATGGTATTGTCGCGCAGGCGGTAAGATTCGCAAATGCCGCGAACGCATTCTAGCGAGTCCTCGTAAGCTCGCGCCGCATCGTGGTTATCGACCCACTCGAGGAACATGGCTGGAGGTTGCATGTAAGGGCGTTTCGTGGCGTGGCCGTCCATGCACCACTCATTCACAGCGATGGCGTATTCAAGACGCTCCAAGTCGCGGGCATAAGAGGGAAGCGTCATGTGGAAAATGGCAGCGGCGGAACCATCCTGCCAACTGGCGACGCGCCCATATCGCTTATCGTATCGCTTGGCATCGTTCGCCGTGACCTTGCACTCTTCCATGCTGTAGTAGCGGTTTTTGACCTCATAGGGCTCACAGCCCTCTTGAGGTTTGAAGACAACGGATGCCGCGAATTCGATACTTTTCACGTCGGGGCCGTTGCTCAGCGTGAAACGTACCGTATTAGCTAGATCCTCATCCGTGAGTAGTGATTGTGCGAGCGAATAGAGATAGTCGGGGAGGAACTCCCGCGTAATGCTCCAGTCGCGGCTGTGTTGGATCATGCCGTCTCCGCAGGTCTCGAACTGGCGGAAATGGCCGTTAACGGGCGCGTGGATGTCCATAACCTCGGTGTCGTAGGCGTAGCCGTACGCCTCCGGGTGTTTCAATGAAGCGAACTTGCGAAGCATAGCCGGTGTCTCCTTTGATTCGATCCGATGGCCTCATCGGTAGCGGCTTTACCGCTAGACTCGGACGGTTGCCCGCCCGGTTTCGGCATGTTACGGTTCCGGTGGCGTGTCGGTCAGATACACCTGCCAGACGCCGCCCCTGCCGCAACGGGGTTATCAATGACCCACTGGCCTAGACCATAGGCGAGTGAATCCAAGAGGTGAGAGAAACGGGCGAACGGTTGCATTAGAGCACCTCCCGGCAATGGTCGGCAAGGTGCGCGAAGTCAAACGGCTGTAAAGCTGCGCCTAAATTGTTGGTCGCGCGCCATTCGATGTAATCGGCATACTTGCCCAACTCAAACAGGAGGATAGCTCGGACTTGCGCCGGTGAGGCATCCTCACCACAAGCGCGTGGTTTGCGCCCGTCGTCGTTAACGTGTATGCGCCTGCCAGCGACGCAGTAATCGTTCTCCCCGTGATAGCGGGAAATGGACTGCACGCCGCGCGTGCAGTAATGATCGTAACCGCAAGTGCCCGACATGTTATCGCCTCCCTTGTGGCGGAATCTCGCAATTGAACGGGTTATGGCTCGGGCTGACTGAGCCGCAACCAGGGCAAGCGCCGGAGTCTACGTCCAGACGGCCCGCAATGCGGGAAGCTCGACCCACTGACAGCCACATCCTTGCAACGGCTCGACCAATAGCCGAACCTTATCCCATACTTTCTTCGCGTCCAGGACGCGACACGCGACTGTGACCTGTTCAAAGTACACATTTACCAGTGTACCGACTGCCGGTATCAACTCGGTTGCAGTTGAGGGCGTGCGCCCGTTGCGATACGTTCTCATGATGTCCTCTTGTGCGGATTTGATGCTCATCTGTGTGTCTCCTGTCTCGCTCGGAAGCGATCTTACACCCAGTGTCAAGCCACTCGCGGTAGAATGTCAAGCGTATTTTCTACTCATACCCTAGATAAGTGTCGCCGGATGCCGCGAAGCCCGAAGCCCATCCGTCACGGCGCGATAGCGACGCCTGTGTTGGTGGTCCAACGATCACCGAGATAGAGAGGGAGAGAGATAGAGAGACGATAGAACACCAGACGCCAGGGATATCCCGCGCTTGCCCGATACCGCACTCAGAGCGCCGCGCCGCTCCCGGCAGGACCGCGCCACGCCCCCCACTGGACACCTACAGATCAGCTTTGGCGGGCAGGCGCTTCCAGGACAGATCAAACCGAAGAAAGAGTCGCCCAACTTCGCTTAGCACGACGGCTCCCGTTCGGACCTGGGCGCGAAGATCGGCCCGCTGCTTGGTTGTCAGCTTATCCTGCATCGGCGTCCCTTTCTCCCCCGAAGTCCCTTGCGGCGTCACGGTAATGCTCTGCCAATGCTTCGAGTCTGTCGGCAATGATCGCGTATGCGATAGCGGTGCCCTTCGGGGATGGCACGTCTTCCGAGCAAACGTCGTCAATGAATCCCCACGGGCCACGCTGGATAAAGCCTTCGCGGTTCATGAACTCCAGCGCCGCTTTCCGTGCGGCCTTGGTCGTAGCATTATCATTCTCAAGCGGCATCGGCCACCTCCGCCTTCACTTCAACGAAACGCCCCCGTCCGTTCAGCCGGTAGGCCACGCCGGGCTTCAGCGTTCCTCTCTTTCCATCCACCACACGTGCGCACCGCATCTCGGCCCGATTCGCCCTCTTATTCCACCACGCAAGAGCAATTACGCCCCACTCACCAGCCCGAGCCGTGCTCTCAGTTCCGGTGCATACAGCCACACTAGCGTCCCCGGTTGCACTGGATGCTGACCTGTACCCGGTTGCACTGGATGCTGACCTGTTCCCGGTTGCACTGGATGCTGACTCGTCCCCGGTTGCACTGGATGCTGACCTGTACCCGGTTGCACTGGATGCTGACCTGTCCCCGGTTGCACTGGATGCTGACCTGTACCCG
>Ga0181535_10000177_pt1 | contig 99325 bp, 82 predicted proteins | sample PEATcosm2014_Bin_44_FD_119774 | JGI IMG/M metagenome (GOLD analysis project Ga0181535, IMG submission 119774) | Peatland microbial communities from MTU Mesocosm Facility, Houghton, MI, USA - PEATcosm2014_Bin17_30_metaG | ecosystem: Environmental > Terrestrial > Soil > Wetlands > Peat | place... | reverse complement strand
TCAGTGTTACCCTTTTCGAGAAAACCCCCATTTTACAGGTACTTCAGCCCGGCGACTTCCACTTTGACCTATACGACTCCCGCAACCAATTGAATCTATTCGACTTTTAACCGGACAGCCGTGTTCGAACATATCCAAATACGACTGCCCTGAGCTAGCCGGGAAACACTTGTTCCGGTTTCGCTCATGTCCCCGCCCGCATTGCCGGCCGGCGAGCGAGCGAACCGGGCCGACCATGCATCCTGCAACCTGCGGCGCAGTCGGACTCCCGCTACTCGCCCGGCAATAGCTCACCCGACTTTGACCCATATCTGTCCGTAGTTGGAGGGAACGACCAGAGAAACGGTGTCACCCGCCTGAGCGACTTGAACCTCAAGCGGGCTGGATCGGAAGGAATCGTCCAGCATCTCGCGCCACGTCCCTGCGGCCGGGAAGGGCGCGTTGACCGTGCCGGCGCCATCGGAGAAATTCACCAGAACCAGCGCCCACGATTCAGCACTGCCTGCCGTCGCAACCGCGTGGCGTGAGTAGATCACCACCTGTGTTCCTTGCAGCGACTGCAGGTAGTAATAGTAGGAGCTTCGGCTGCGCAACGCAGCAACCGACCGTCGCAACCCTCCCAATCGGCGGTAGAGTCCAACCAGCGTGATGCCCGGCGCATCATAGAAATACTCCCAGTGCGTTATGCGGGCCAGGTGCACTCTATCCATTCCGTTGTCCGGCAAAGCATAGTTATCGGCGAATTCCTGTCCTTGCCAAAGCATCGGAATCCCTTGCAAGGTGTAGAGCGCAATCGCATGCGGCTGAAGCTTGTAGAATCGGCTGCGGTCGCCCTCCGGAATCGGGTCTCCAGGATCGCTGCCCGGGCTCGCAAACACAATGAGCTGGCTGTGGTCGTGCGACTCGATATATTGAAACGGCGCAACCGGCATCTGCACCGCGTTCCCAGATGCGTCCACCGCCGCCGTTGTTGCCGGGAACCCCATGAAACTCGGATCGAGCTGGTGCGCATAATCGCCAGTTACCGCGCCGCCTGCGGCAACCGATTCCGCGAGGTAGAGCAGCCCGTTCTGCCATGCGCTATTGGTATAACTTTGCGCCAATACCGTTTGTGCTTTGTCCAGCGCCTCGGCGCATTGAATGATCCGGCTATAACCACCGGAAATGCCTTGAAAGCGCGGCAGGCTCAGAGAGTGCAAATAGGTGTTCTGCACCAGCGTGCGATAGCCGGCATCCATGGGGGGAACATAGAGGTCGGTAACCTCGTCGTAGCGGAAGCCATCCACATGGTATTCGTCAAGCCAATGCTGGTTGGCGTTGAGAAAGTAGTCCTGCGTGAACGCAACCGTAAAGTCCGGCTTGGGGCCGAATCCATAGATATTCCACCCATCCATCATCGGATTGGGCACCGAGGGCGCGCCGACTGTATTGGCAAGATCGCTATAAACGCAGTAATACGGGAACATCGTATCGACGTGCTCGTAGACAACATCCAGAATGACGGCTATGCCGCTTGCATGTGCAGCGTCCACCAGGCGCTTCAGGCCCGCGCCTCCGCCGAAGCGCGATCCGGGCGCGAAGTAATGCAGCGGACCGTAGCCCCAATCGAAATCCAACTGCATGCTGGTTACCGGCATCAGTTCTATGCAGTTGACGCCGAGGCTCTGCAGATAGGTCAGTCGATCGACTACGCCATCGAAGCTCTCGTTGAATTCCTCCAGTTGCAGCTCGTACACAATCAGGTCATCAAGCTCAGGAGTCTTGTAATTGGCGTCGGTCCAACTGAACGAAGCGGGATTTGCGTCCAGAGTAAAGGAAGCGAAGCGCCCCATCTCTGCTTCGCGTGCAAATGGATCCGTAATCCATGGAGCGATGCACTGCCGAACTCCTCCGGCCGGCGTCCACCACAGCTCGAAGCGGTACAAGTGCATGCCCGGCTGACCGAGATGACTACCCGGCCCCGGAACCAGAGGAATCGTGGCAGTCCACAGGTCGAGAGCGCTGCCTGCCTGCCATTCAAGCGGATAGCTCGACGCAGGCACGCTCGGATCGAATTGATCGATGCTGTGTATCACCCGCGCCTGCACTTCGAAGTTTCCCGTCGCGCGAATGCCGGGAAGGTAAACTCCCATCCGGACACTGAACTGGCCGCTCAATGCCTGGCTGGTAAACGCGCCGACTTCCTGAAGGTTGATCATGCGCAGCTCCTATTTTGGGGTAGGGGTGTGGCGAAAGGGAAAGCAGCGGGCCGGGCGTTCGTTCGGATGCATGAGATTATGCACCGTATTCGGGACTGACTTGCGGAAAAATGCGATGAATTGAGTGAGAATTATTTTGGTTCCACGCTCACCGTCTGCGGGCGCCGGAAGCACCGTCAGGTGCAATGGGTGCCTGCACTCCCACTTGGCGAAATGTGCTCGGAGCGGGTAGGGTATTGGAGTTCAATGCATTTGGAAACCCGGGAGTCTTCATCATGAAGATCGATCCGTCGTCGGCAAAGAACGGCAGACGACTTGTCTCGCTGGATGTTTTGCGCGGCATCACCATTGCCTTCATGATCATGGTCAACAACAACGGCGGACCCGGTTCGTGGCGATTCATGAATCACGCAGCCTGGAACGGCCTCACCCCCACAGATCTTGTCTTTCCTACCTTCGTCTTTGTGGTGGGAGCGTCCATTGCCTTCGCTTTCGAAGCGCGTTTGGCACGAGGAGATTCCCGTGCGGAACTGGCCCGCCACACCGTCAAAAGGGCCGCCATTCTGTTTCTGTTGGGAGTGGTGGTGAATACCTTCCCCTTCTACAGCGCCTCCTATCTCCGCATCTATGGAGTGCTGCAGCGCATCGCTCTCTGCTACCTCGCGGTAGGACTCTTCTATCTCTGGGACCGTCGGGTGTGGACGAAAGTCGCGGCTTTGGCTGTTGCCCTGGTTGGTTACTGGGCTTTGCTCCGGTGGGTTCCGGTGCCGGGAGCCGGGATGCCCGGCAGGGACGTTCCTTTCATGGATCAGACCCAGAACCTGGTCTCATGGCTCGATCGTGCACTCATGCCTCATCACCTTTACCTTGGATGGCAGGATCACAACGTCAGAGATCCCGAAGGGTTATTGAGTACGCTTCCCGCGGTCGGCACCGCGTTGCTGGGCTTGCTTGCCGGGCTATGGATGCGCTCTGCAAGGGCCGTGCGCATCAAATCCATAGGTCTGGCGTCGGCAGCGGGGATCTGCCTCGCACTGGGCTATCTCTGGTCAATCTGGTTTCCATTGAACAAGAACATGTGGACCAGCTCCTTTGTACTGGTAGCTGCGGGATGGTCCTTGACTTTGCTCACAGCCTTGTTTTGGGCCATCGAGCAGCAGGGCTGGAAAACAGGATGGACTTGGCCTTGGCTTGTTTTTGGGTCCAACGCAATCGTCGCTTACATGTTCAGCGAACTGTTGCCATCTGCGCTCTGGAACATCCACTTCGTAGCCGGAGGGCGCCAAACCGGCCCGCTGAGCTGGATCTTCGCGCACACCTTTGCCCATGTACCCGACCCCGGCTGGGCTGCGTTCTCCTTCTCTGTGTCTTTCCTCGTGTTGTGTCTGCTACCGGTCTGGGTCCTTTACCGCAAGCGGATATTCGTGAAAATATGAAAGTCGCAGAGAGGTTGCGATTGCCTTGCCACCAGAACGAACGCTCTGACCTCTGAGATTAGGCGACTGCTGGCGGATGCACCGTAAGCAGGGGCAGCAGCCCGGTTTAAATCAGAACGCAAGGCCACTACGTCCGATTAAATTGGAATCACGTACTAAATAACTCCGTTGGAGCTGTCTCCTTGGAAAACGTATACATACTTCGAGGCAAGAACCATGGCCCGATTTGTTCGTGATGCAAAATAACTGACGCTTGCAATCTCTCTCACCGCCATTGCCAAACGAATGTGTGTTCGCCAGGAACTCAACTGCTTTTGTATCAGGCATTTCATTCGAGCCTCACCGGGAGGCATTCAAAGGTACGAGGTCGGGCTTGACAACTGTCGACTGCCTAGACTCTAATAGCCCGGCGAATAGAGGTTGTGTTTTTTTGGTGTTCTACTTAAACGTTTGAGCATGTGCTTGCGATGCGCGAACGTTTGAGGTGAACCACTTCAATCCTCCGTTCGTAAAGTTTTTGATGTGGTGGGCCATGTGCAATAAGGGATAACCAGGGCCGACTACTCAAACGTTTAAGCTGGTTTTCGGGCCTGAGATTCCAAAAGATGGAGAAGCGAGCTGAATTTTATTCCATCTTGCGGAGAAGTCGGATTGCTTCAGGCTCACGAAATAGACGAATCACCGAGTGGGAAATGGCTTGGCCGCTGGCCCAGGACCTTCAGCCTCGACGATTCGGAACGAGACTAAACCTTCTGGATGACAGAAGCGATTGATTGCATCAAGTGGTTTCTCGGAAAGACGCGGGCAGGCAAATTGCAAATACCGCGCTTGTAAGGTGAGTGAGGTTTTTTCTTGACAGCGTTTGGTTGGCTGTCGTTAGATTGCTGGGGCGCAGCGCCGATTCGCAAGTAAATCGCTGTACTCGGCACAAAATGTTGCATTTGGCGGACTGTTTTCCTGAAATCGTTTTCATCGAGATTCAACTTCAACGGCCGGCTTGGCGTTGCCGTGATCCGAAAGACGGAACAAGAAAACACCGCATTTTGAAATGCCCGAAGGGAAAGACGCCTGGCAGGGCTACAACAAACAGGAATCCCGCACGCCGACACATTTCGATGTCGGCCCGCCTTGATTGCGTAAGTGCAAGAGGCTGGAGAGATGGGAGGGGCGAACGTGCAAATTGGCAAGAAAAACGATTGTCTTCTTGACAATTGCTCGTTCGCGCGCGTTGAATTGTACGGTCGCATAGAGCGGCTGTCTGGTGGGTTCTTCGAATTTGATCAAAGACGATCAAAGGAAGGGACATCTGCCGCCTTCCTCTGGTTCCATTGAGGATGAAGGACAGTCTTTCGCAGAACAGGGCCCTAGGATCACGTTCCGCAGAATCAAGAAGGCACGCAAAGACGACATACATCGTCGCGCCGCGTTTCTTAGGCCGGGATCCGCAACGCAGGGCTGCTGGTGGAATTGCGACGGTAGCAATCAACACAACCAGTAACAACTTTTGAAAAGGAAGGTCACATGAGAGTAGCGAAGTACAGGTTCCTCCTGTTACCAGTATTCCTGGTTTTGGCTTGCGCGATGGGATTTGCGCAGGCTAACTCCTCGGTCACTGGTATCATCACAGACCAGACGGGCGCGGTCGTTGCGGGAGCAAAGATCGTTTTGTCCGATCCGGCAACTGGTACCACAAGAACCACCGTCAGCAGCTCAACCGGCTTGTACGAAGTCGCCGGCCTGAACGCTGCCAACTACAACATGAAGGTCGCGGCCAAGGGTTTCGAGGCGTACGCGCAGAACGGAATCGTGGTCAACATCTCCTCGACGTTCCGTGTTGACGTAAAGCTCACGGTCGGTGCGGAAACGCAGACGGTTACAGTGGAAGCGGATGCGCTTGCCGTGCAGTCCGACTCCAACGTCGTCAGCACCCTCATCAATGAACAGCAGATTACCGATCTGCCCACCAACGGCCGTAACGTCATCGGCCTCGCAGCTCTGGGTCTGGGCGTCAGCGGCAATCTGCCTGATTTGGAAAGTCCCTTCTCCGTAACCGCCAGCTACGCAATCAGCTTCAACGGCCTCAACCAGGCGCACAACGTCTGGATGATCGACGGCGCGGAAGCATATGACCGTGGCTCGGGCGGCAAGATGTCCGTCATGCCCTCTCAGGATGCCCTTGGCGAGTTCCAGGTCCTGGCCTCCAACTATCCCCCGGATTACGGCATTGCCTCCGGCGGCACCATCACCATGTCCATCAAGAGCGGCTCCAAGTCGTTCCACGGCGAAGGATGGGAGTTCGATCGCAACGACGCCCTCGACGCGCACAACTACTTCGACAACAACAACGGGCAGATGGCTCCCAAGTCCGAGTTGCGCTATAACGTCTTCGGCGCAAACCTGGGCGGCCCGGTGTTCATTCCTCACGTCTACAACGAGCAGAAGAAGAAGACCTTCTTCTTCTATAACGAAGAGTGGCGTCGCGAAGTCACGGGCGTTTCCACCAACTCGATCAAGACGCTTCCTGGAGCGGATATCGTTACGTCTGCTGCGGGATTCAATTATCAAATCCCCGTCTATAACCCCGCAACATATCTGACCGTGCCGACGGTTGCGGATCCTGCCTTGGCTGCCAAGTTCAAGGCGGACGGCCTGACGATGGGCCAGCCCTTCCCGAACAACACGATTCCGGGCAACTTGCTGGACTCCAATGCTCTGCTCTTCAACGCCACCAAGAATCTGCCGGCTTCGACCAACGCGAATGGCACCTATACGCCGACCGGCGGCCATCTGCCTGTTACCGTCCGCGAAGATCTCTTCCGCATCGACCACAACTTCAACGACAAATGGCAGCTCTTCGGCCACTACGTTCACGACGCGATGGACACCACCGAAGCCACTCCCGAGTGGCAGGGTGACAACTATCCGACCATCGGCAGCAACTTCAGCAACCCGGCGTACGCCGCGGTCGTTAAGTTGACCGGCACCCTGACGCCCAATGTGCTGCTCGAAGCTGCATTCAACTACAACGGCAACAAGATCGCCATCATCCCGGTGAGCACCGTTGCGGCTGGTTTCACAAAGCCCTCCGGCTGGAGCACTGGCAACTACTTTGCCGCGGCCAACGACATTGGCAACCGTATGCCTGACCTCACCTGGAGCACGGTGGGCAACGAATGGGGCCCTGGAAACGATCCCTGGACCAATGGCGCCGAGGACTTTGCCGAGGTCTTTGGCCTTTCGGTGACGGCTGGCAAGCACCAGATGAAGTTCGGCGGCGGCTACAACCGCTACACCAAGAACCAGGTCATCGGCAAGGATTCCGAGGGCGATTACACCTTCGGCGATGGTTGGAACGCAACGGCGGGTGCGCCTACCGGCAACCTCACTGGCGATTCCTATCTCGACTTCCTGCTCGGTCTGTCCACCAACTTCAGCCAGGCCAATGCAAACCCCATCAACCACTACGTGAACCAGACCATCTCCGTCTACGGCGAAGACAACTGGCACGTGAACAACCGGTTGAGCATCCAATACGGCTTCCGCTACGACATGATGCCTCACACATGGGAGCGCAATAACCAGGTCTCCAACTTCAACCCCAACCACTACCAGCCCGGCCTTACGACCGCTGCGAGCTTCAACGCGGATGGCTCGTTCGTCTCTGGCGCGCCTGGCCTGATCACCAACGCTATCGGCTCCTTCTATATGAATGGTGTCGATATCGCCGGTCAGGAAGGCACTCCGCGCGCTCTGGTCAAGAACGACTACAACACCTTCATGCCGCGCGTTGGCTTCTCGTACGACCTCTCCGGAAACGGCAAGACGATCGTGCGCGGCGGCTTCGGCACCTTCTACGAGCGCATCCAGGGCAACGACATCTACGATGCGGCCGGTTCGCCTCCCTTCATCAGCCAGCCCTCGGCCAACAACGTAGAGTTCACCAACCCGAGTTTCAACTGGCAGGCGGGTTCTGCTGCTTCCACGCCGACCTTCACCCAGGGCTTCAACTCCCTGAACACCTATTACCCCGATCCTGCGGTCGCACAGTTCAGCTTGGGAGTCCAGCACGAAATCGTTCCCTCGTTGATCTTGATCACGCAGTATGTCGGCAACCTTGATTGGCACCAGAACGATTGGATTCCGATCAACAACTTCCCGCTCAGCACTCCGTATGCAACGCGTGCGTTGGCGGCCGGCGGCAAGCTGCCTACCGTTGCCTCGCTAACCGCAAAGACCTATCCCGGTTTTGGCAACATTCGTCTCCAGTCCACCACCCAAACCGGCACATACAACAGCTTCCAGGCAGGCCTCCGCCAGCAGAACCGGCATGGCCTCAGCTTCGAGTTGGATTACACCTACGCTCACCAGATCGACTCGACTCCGGGCAGCGTGGACGTGGACAACAACAACCCGGCCCGCAATCCCTGGAACCTGCGCTATGACAAGGGCTCCGGTATTCTGGATCGCCGCCAGGTCTTCAGCGGCAACTATGAGTACAAGATCCCCGTCTTCAACCACTCACAGGGTCTCGAAAAGACCATTCTGGGCGGCTGGGAAATCTCCGGAACGGTTGTTGCCGAAAGCGGCTTGCCGTGGTTCGGTGGCTATGCTCCGACCAACAACTACGGCGATACAATCGGCTTGGGCGGCGACTATTCGAACCGGCCCAACCTGGCTGGCAAACCGACCTACAACAAGACCAAAACAACGGTCGGCAAGGTCAGTGGATACCAGTACGTCTCCAATGCGGGCTTCTCGGCGCCCCTGGCTGGCTGGCTCGGCGGCCCGAATCTCGGCTTTGGCAACATGGGCAAGGATGCCGTCGTTGGTGCAGGCCGTACCAACTTCAGCACCGCGCTCTACAAGTCCTTTGCCTTTACCGAGAGCGCTCACCTCGAGCTCCGCGCCGACAGCTTCAACACCTTCAACCACACTCAGTTCAACGGATTGTCTGACACCAATCCGCAGAACGATGACTTCGGTTTCGTGAACAGCGCGCAGGATCCGAGAACCTTCGAACTCGGCCTCAAGCTCGCCTTCTAACCAACTCACCTCAACCGGGCGCGGCAGGCAACCCCTGCCGCGCTCTTTTCTTTTCAGGATGATTCATGCTCCGGGTGTTGAAGACAAAGATGCAGAGAGATAATCAGGTATCGATCCGAAAGCAGGGAAGCATCGATCTCGCCATGCGTAAATATCGTGATATTCTGACCGGAATTCTCATCGGATTGGCAGCACCGATAGTCCTCCAGGCCCAATCCAAGCCGCAATCCGCGCTAAACGCGGCGAACTCTGCGATCCAGTTGGAACAGCAGGGCCGGAACGCCGAAGCGGAAACAGCCTGGCGAGCCGTAGCAAAGCTCCACCCTGCAAGCGCGGAGCCGTATGCTCACCTGGGACTTCTTGAAGCCAGACAAGAGCACTACAAGGAAGCGATTCCGCTCTACAAAAAGGCCTTGACACTGAATCCGGCCATGCCGGGTTTGCGTCTCAATCTGGGGTTGGCGTTGTTCAAAGCCGGAGATTTGAAGCAGGCCATCGTTGTATTTCAGCCCCTGCTCAAAAGCCTGCCCAAAGCGTCCCCAGATGCCCAACGCTTGAAGATTCTTCTCGGCATGGCTCACTATGGTTTGGGCAATTATGCCCAAGCTACTCCATATCTGAAGGAGGCAGCTTCCAGCGATCCGCAAAACTTGGCCTTGCGGTTGAGCCTTGCCCATAGCTGCCTATGGTCGAAGCAGTACCAGTGCGTCCTGGATACTTACCACGAAATTCTCGCGCTCAACGCCGAATCCGCAGAAGCAGACATGCTTGCGGGTGAGGCGCAGGACGAACTTAAGAACCATGTTGGCGCGATCGAGCAATTTCAGGCCGCGGTCAGAGCCAATCCCAAAGAGCCAAACGTCCATTTCGGGCTCGGATATTTGCTCTGGACGCAACGCCGGTACCCGGAAGCCGTTGACGCATTCCAGGCCGAGCTGGCCAACGATCCGAGTCACGCGCAATCGATGCTGTATGAAGCGGATGCGGATATGCAGCTTAACCATCCTGAGTTGGCGCTGCCGCTCCTTGAGAAAGTGAAGCAATTGGCCCCTCAGCTGTCGCTGGCGCGGTTGGACCTTGGACTTCTCTATGCCGACGCCGGGCGGAAAGACGAAGCGCTTGCGGAGATGCAGGAGGCGGCTCGTCTGGCTCCGGACGAAGCAAGCACCCACTGGCATTTGGCTCGACTCTATCGCACCATGGGCAAAAGTGTGGAAGCAAAAACCGAGTTTGCCAAGGCTGGCAACATCCACAAAGCATCCGACGACGCGTTGAAGGATAAAATGAGCGGGGCTGGCACTCAGCCCAAACCTGCTGGCACAACAGATAAGCCTTGACGAACCCATGCCGCTTGGTGGTGACTGCCCAATCGGCGTCTTTCTATTCAGTCCCTGTTGCTGCGGCGCAACTTCCGGCGGCCGGGCAGGCGCTGGCCGACGGACACGCCGCTGCAGGCGCTGCAGCTGGAGCGGTTTCCGAGGAATCGCTCGTGGAACTCTTTCCAGCGTAGTCGTTTACATACCACCCTGCGCCTTTGAAGCTGAGCCCGGGCGCGGTCAACGGGCGTTCCAGCAGGCCTTGACATTTGGGACATACTGTTTCAGGCTGCGCACTGAAACTTTGGATCTTTTCGAGACGGTGTCCACATTGCGTGCATCGATAGGCGTATAGCGGCAAGGCATTACCCCTTGGGGAAAATCAACTACTACATCTATTGTATCGGCATATGTGGAAATCGTATGAAACAGCCCGCGCGAGCAGGGCCGCGTCGGCCGAGACAATGCTGTTCACAAAGCGAGGGCCGCTAGTTTGACGGTTTGAAGTCCTGCGCCTTCATCTCTTCCAACTTGATCTTCATCCCGTCCATTTGCTGCTTCATTTGGTCGAAATGCTGCTGGTTCAGTTGTACGCTCTCCTGAAAACCTTGCGCGGCGCTGTCAAAACCAGGGGTGCGTAACCGTTGCTGAATCTGCAATGCATGTGCTGGCGCCTGCTGCGTGTTCAACAGCTGGTTAAGTGACAGGGGCGGAGCGACCGGCTGCGCCTGCGGCAGAGGAGTCGCTTGCATCGGCAGTGGGCTGATGGTGGGAAGCGGCTCTGCCTCGGGCTTGTCAGCTTTAACCAGCCCCTCTGACTCAAACCGACCCCGAAGCTGTTCTTCCAGCGCACCGGCCTCATCGCCCAGCGGCAGCTGATGAAGAAGATCCTTCATCGACACGGCCCCCGCATCTACTTCTGAATCCGCCCCGGGCTTTGAGTCCGAGTCGGATGCAAGCCCCTGGGCAAGCTGTGCCATCTGATCGTCGCTGCCAGGCATCAACTCTGCTGGAGTCAATGCGCTGCGCCTCTTCGAGTCCACCTGCAGGATAAGCGTCTGCTGCTTCTTGTCGCGCAGAATCGTCACCTGCACCGGCTTTCCTTCATTCGCATGCAGCGCGCGTTCCCAGTCGGACGAGGTAAAGATCGATTCCGTGCCAAGCTTCAGAATCACATCGAAAGCCTTCAATCCCGCAGCGGCTGCTTCACTCTTGCGAACCACCTGCTTGACCATCAAGCCGTGTGGAACGCCCATATACTCTGCCATTTGCGAGGTAAGCGGTTCCACCAGAGCGCCCACCTTCAACGTGCTGCCAAAGATCGGGACATGAAACCCACTCGGCAACGAACCTTCGGCGCCTCCTTGCAGGATTCCCAGACCACCGGGAGCCGGCGCAAAGATGTCCCCGCTGCCGCCCAGCTTGTTCCACACGTCGTGCGCCATGGTGTGATGGTCTGCCAACTGCACGGCCATCGTCATCAGTCCGCCGTCGCGATTGATTTCGATGCTGATCTTATGCCCTGCCGGGATTTCGCGCAGCATGTGCCTTAGCCGCTCGGCGCTCTCGACAGGCTGACCATTCAGAGCCACCACCACATCGTTGACCTTCAGGCCCGACTGAGCAGCCGGCGCATCATGGTCGATCAAGGTGATCAGAGCGCCGCGCGTATCTTTCAGCTTGAGCGCCTGCGCCTTTTCGGCGTCCACATCCGCCAGATCAACGCCCAGATATCCAGGTGAACTGGAATGCAAAAGAAACGTGCTTCGTCCCTGCAAATACTGGAAGATCTCTCCAACTTGCGCGGGCGCCGCCTTCGGCAGCAAGACCCCTAGCGCGCCAGCCCCCAGCAGCATCCCCACTCCAAGACTCCGAAATCGACCGCGGAAGGGATTCCGATACGGCCTCAAAAAGTACCTCATTCGTTCTTCTCCTGCCATTTGCTGCTTCGCGCCCGCACTCTATCTTGACGATGCGTGGCTTGATTCGGATCGCCTAATTACTGAATCTCCGGAACTTGGCTCAGAACCTGTCTCGAAACGGTCCGGATATGCGGATTGCGGTCCGAATTGGAAACTGAGTACAGGACTTCGCGAACGCTCGTATCCGCCTCCAGTGGTTGCAGAAGATTGACTGCGGCAGTGCGGATGCGCGGGTCGGGATCATTCATCAGCGCTTCCAGCACCGCATCCCTGACCTGAACGTCCTGCGTGACGTAAGGCTCCAGGCCCTCCAATGCCTTCCTGCGCACTTCCACGTTCCTGTCGTAGAGCAGTGCCGCCATAAGCGCGTCGCGAATGCCCGTGGCCTGGCAGCCATGACCAGCACGGCATTCCGCCGCCAACAGCCCGACAGAGTCGTCCCTTACTCCTTCGGAATCCGAATTCTCCGAGGCCAGCATCAGCAGCTGACGAATCGCAGGATCCTCCAAGGATCCCTGAATTCGCTCTGGAACCACATGGTTGTAACGGACTTCCACCATCCCGCTGTTGGGCTGACGCACTACGCTGGAAATGTTTATGGTTTCCTCGGCAGGGGTTCCGTTTGCCATCGGCTGCATTTGCACTCCCAATGCACTCGGGACTGTCTGGTTCACGGCCTGCGCCGCGCGGATCTCCGCCATGCGGAATCCGCCCAGACCGCCGGCTCCCGCGCCAATCAGCACCAGCAGCGAGGCGGCAACCGGCATACCCTGAAGCCGTGCGATGTTGTTTCCAGCACGCTGCATCATGCGCTCATACCAGCGCAGCGGCGGAAGTGCGTCCAGCGCCTCTTCAAGCCGCATCCTCGAACGTGCCACCAGGTTGGGTTCCGGCTCGAGCACCGGATAGGCGTCTGCCAGCAGCTTCAGCGCCTGCAACTGAGCCTCTTCCGCTTGGCAATTCGGGCAGTCACTCATGTGACGCTCCAGTTCATGAACCAGATCGTCTTGCAGTTCTCCGTACGCAGCTGCCAGCAGCCGCTCATGCATAAGATCGCAATTCATTTCTACGTCCTTCCAGCCTCAAAAAATCATCCATGTGCGCCCTAAAATCCGGCTCCCTCTCTTCGCTTCGAAGGGATGCCAGGGACACTTTACCGCAACTCCGCCAGCTGTGTTCTCAGTTTCTTTGTCGCCCGGAAGAGTGTATTCTTGGCGGTCTCTTCCGTGGTGTTCAGCATCTCTCCGATGGTGCGCAGGCGGAGTCCCTGGTAGTGCTTAAGTTCGAAGACCATCCGTTCGCGCGGCGTCAGTTTCTCCAGCGCCGACTGAATCTTCTCGCCCATATGCTTGCGGTCGAGTTCCTTCGCAGGATTTGAAAAAGCCCGCTCGTCGGAGACCGACGCCAGCAAGTCTATCTCGTCGCCGGATCGGTCCAGCACCACTGCGTGGTCTTCGCGGCGCGTCTTGCGCCGTCGCATCTGGTCCAGGCAAAGATTCGTGACGATGCGATAGATCCATGTGTAAAAAGAACATTCGAACCTGAAATTCCCCAAATACCGGAACGCCTTTAGAAAAGCTTCCTGATAAATATCCTCTGCGTCGTGCTCAGAGCCGGTCAAATGCAGCGCCAGCCTCAGAACCTGCTGTTCATATTGGCGCACCAGCGCGTCGAAAGCCGCCCGCGAGCCGCCTTGCGCCTGACGAATCAATTCCATCTCGGGAGCGCGCTCCTGCATGCGTTCCTCTGCGCTCTTGGTTCTGCCGATGGTCGAAGTCGTAACCATTCCTGGGGAGGATTGTACCCTCCCTGAAGCAGGCCAGGCCAAGCGTGCCGGGGCTGTCGCCGGAGAAATCGGGTAAGTCGCTGCTTCTGTCGCCATCGAATCTCCGCTCCGGGGGAAGCGCGGCCGAAACGTTCTGTGAAGCCGCTCTATAGGTTTGTAGACGCGAAATCTGTTCCGCCGTGAGCAGGACTACAGGATTCCACCATATCAATTCAGGATTTCGCGGCTATTGGGCAAATTTAACCAACCCCCGCTAGACTAGAGAACGATGACCGACAATCTGTTCACCAATTCCACTCCCGAGACAGCATCTGAATGGATCACGGCCCACTGTGACGGCGGTTCCCGCGGGAATCCCGGGCCTGCAGGCTATGGCGCAGTTCTTGAAAACGCATCGGGCCGCGTTTTGGCTGAATTGAGCCAGTTCTTGGGCATCCAGACCAACAACTACGCCGAATACAGTGGTCTGCTGGGCGTGCTGCGCTGGGCAATCGAGAACAATGTCAAGCGTTTGCGCGTCATCTCCGACTCTGAGTTGATGGTCAAGCAGATGCAGGGCAAGTATGCGGTCAAGAGCCCGGTGCTGAAGCCGCTCTTCGATGAGGCCAAGGAACTGGCCCACCGCATTCCCAGCTTCGAGATGCGCCATACGCTCCGCGGTGGAAACAAAAAGGCCGACCGGCTTGCCAACGACGCCATGGACAGGGGGATGGGGAAAGGGCAGGGAACAGGGAACAGGGAACAGGGAACAGGAATCGGGGTTCAGGGGGCCGATACGATCCACGGTGCCCCAGCGGCGCGGCCCTACGGAAAACTGGAATCCACTGCCACGCCCCGCCCCGTTCAGCCGGCAGCGGCCAAATCGCAGCAGCCGATTCTCGAGGGTTACGTCAAGAACGGCGTCGTGCACCTGCTTGGCGGCGAGCTCCCCGAAGGGATCTTCGTCAAAATCATCCGCGAATAACGCACAAATAAAAACGCGCGATCGGGAATTCGACTTCCGATCGCGCAATATGATCTGCTTATTCCCTGACCCCTGACCCCTGACCCCTGACCCCTATTGCCTACTCCCTACTCCCTACTCCCTATTCCCTGTTCCCTGTTCCCTGCCTTTACGCCTTTCTCCCCAGCTCGTTTCGCCAAACGTGCCCGCCGCGCTCCAGGAGCCGGTCGCTGCAATCCGGACCCCAGGTTCCGGCGAAGTAGTTCGGAAAAACCTCCGGTGTCTTGTTCGCCCAGGCTTCCAGAATCGGCGTATACAGCGCCCAGTTGGTCTCCACGCCGTCGCGGTGCGAAAACAACGTCTGTTCGCCAAGCATCGCGTCCAGCAGCAACCGTTCGTAGCCGTTGGCGCTTGACTGGCCAAAGGCCGCAGCGTAGTCGAAATCCATGTTCACCGGACAAACCGCCATTCCGGGTGTGGTGGGTACTTTGGCGCCGAAGCGCAAAGCAATTCCTTCATCCGGTTGAATGCGGATGGTGAGCAGGTTGGGCTGGATCTCTCCGCATGGCGAATTCCCCGTCATGCGGTTGAAGAGCAACAGAGGCGGCTGCCGGAATTGAATGCTGATCTCCGTTGCCCGCTTTTTGAGCCGCTTGCCGGCGCGCAGGTAGAACGGTACTCCTGCCCAGCGCCAGTTCTCAATCTGCAGACGAACAGCCGCATACGTCTCGGTGCCCGATTCGGGGTTCACCCGGTCCTCGTCGCGATAGCCCACCACGCGCTGTTTGTCGATCATTCCCGGCCCGTATTGGCCGCGCACGGCATTGAGGGGCGGAATCGCAGGAATGGCCTGCCAAACCTTCAGCTTTTCGCGCCGCACGCTCTCCGACTCGAAGCTCGATGGCGGTTCCATGGCCACAAAGCTCATCAGCTCCATCATGTGATTCTGCACCACGTCTCGCAGTGCGCCGGCCTTCTCATAGAAAGGGCCGCGGCCTTCCACGCCCAGCGTCTCGGCTGCGGTGATCTGCACATGGTCGATGAAGTTGCGATTCCAAATGGGCTCAAAGATCCCGTTGGCGAAGCGGAACACCAGGATATTCTGCACCGTCTCCTTGCCCAGGTAGTGATCGATGCGAAACACCTGGTTCTCGTGAAAGACAGCGTTCACCTGCCGGTTTAGCTCCCGCGCGGAATCCAGATCGTGTCCAAACGGCTTTTCAATGACCACGCCGACGCGGCCATTTTCCGGCTGTGCCATCCCCTGCGCGCCGAGATTCTCCACAATGCCGGCAAAGAATTCGGGAGAGGTGGCCAGATAAAAGAGGCGGTTGTTTCCAATGCCTCGCTCGGTGGCCAGGCGATCCAACTCGACTTTGAGTCCGGCGTAGTCCGAGGGGTCGTCAAACTTGAGCGGAAAATAACTGATGTTCCGGACAAAGCTCTCCAGCTTCGCATCGCCGGGCTCGACGCTGCCGTAGTTAAGAATCCCCTCCCGCATGTCGGCGGCAAACTCATCGCCAAGCGGGCGACGCGCCACGCCGACAATGGCAAACTGCTTGGGAAGGAGCCCGATCTGCTCCAGATGAAAGAGCGCAGGCAGCAATTTGCGCTTGGTCAGGTCCCCAGACGCGCCGAAGATCACCAGAATCCCAGGCTCGGGAATTCGCTCGTTGACCTGCGGGACCTGCGAAAGGTCCTCCGGGCTGACCCGTATCTGCACTGTTGCCATGCCTGACTTGCCTCCATGCGTACTCGCCGCGCCAATTCGACTCTATTGCTACACAACGCCGAGAGATTGCAGTTCCTGCCTGAGCGTTCCCGCGTTTTCGAATCGGATCGCTTTCATACCTGCCGCTTCCGCCGCGGAAACGTTCTCCTGCCGGTCGTCGACGAATAGAATGCGTTCCGCCGGGCGGCACAGAATCTCAAGCGCCCGCCCATAGATCTCCAAATCGGGTTTGCGCAGCCCGAGGTAGCAGGAGCTGAGAGCCACCTGAAACAGATTCAGCAGTCCAAAATGCTCGAGACGAAACGCGTTGGTCTCTCTCGCCTCATTATTTAGCGCACCCACCACGTATCTATCCGATGCAACAACTTCTCTTAGGATTCCCATTGCCCCGTCGGGCAGCAATTTGGATCCGGAGCACATCGCCGCAAAGAACTGCCTGCGCGAAAAACTGCGCGGCTCATAAAAGACCGTCTCGTCGAGGTAGGTTTCCACGGTGATAACGCCGCGCTCCCAGGCTCGGTAAGGCACCAGATGTCTGGCCTCGAATGGCTCCTGGTCCAGCCCGAATTGCTTGAGCACTGCGGCGCGTTCCCCGCTGTCCCAGCCGTTGGAGAGCAGAACTCCGCCAATATCGAAAAGAATCACGTCGAAACGGGCCAACGGCGTCTCCACATCAGGTTGCTGAAGTTCTTGATTTGTCGGACGGGATCTTCAATCAGCCAATTTCGAAGGGCTTTCACGGCGTGCAAAGCAAGGCGAGTACGGAAGCACGGGAGCAGTTGAAGAGGCCGCGTCCCGCCAAGAGCCTGGCAAACCAATCGTGCGAACGAACCAGGGGTGGGAAGGCCAGCGTCCTTTGGCTGCCTCGGCCTCCCTTCCGCCTTCCGCGGGTGCTTGCCACTGCTTATGCAGGGTTCGACGAGCCGTCCCCGCACATGTAGCGCGCTTCGATGGACATGAGCTTCTTAAATCGCCGCGCAAAGCGCTCTTCATGGGCGCAGAATTTGGCATTCACAAACGAATCAACCACTTCAAACGCCAGCGCCGGACCGATAATGCGCGCACCCAGCACCACAACGTTCATATCGTCGTGTTCCACACCCTGGTGTGCGGAGTAGGTATCGTGGCACATCCCGGCGCGAATTCCTGGAATCTTGTTGGCCGCAACGCATACACCCACGCCCGACCCGCAGATGAGAATCCCGCGCGGCGCATCGCCCCTCCTGATCGCCAGCCCGACCCGCTCGGCGAAGTCCGGATAGTCCGAAGGTTCGGCGTTGAACGCTCCCAGGTCCACAACCTCATGTCCGGCTTTGGACAGATGGGCGCGCACCTCTTCTTTTAAGGGAAATCCAGCATGATCCGCACTGATTACGAGCTTCACGATGATCCTTTCAATTCGGGGAATTTGAATCGTCGAAAACCGGGAATCAGGAATGGGCAACAGACAGCCGCATTTGGCGAGCACATTTCTGCATGCCTGGAATGCCGCGAGCTGTCTGTCCCCGACTCCGTTTCCTCTTTGCTAAAGCAGCTTCTTAGCTCTTGCCGCGATGTTTTCGCCGCTGAAGCCGAGTTCCGCCATCACCTTTGCTCCCGGGGCCGAAGCTCCAAAGCGGTCCAGGCCAACCACATCTCCGTTGGAGCCAACATACTTCCACCAGCCCAATGTTGCACCAGCCTCGACGGCCACCTTCGGCACGCCGGCTGGGAGAACGCTCGCCTTGTACTCCGGTGTCTGCTCGTCGAAAAGCTTGCAACTGGGGAAACTGACCACCCGGGCGCGGATTCCTTCGGCCGCCAGCAGCTTGGCCGCGTCGATTACCGGCCACAGCTCGGAGCCGGAGCCCAAGAGAATCACTTGCGGATTCTCGACGTCCTCGTAGATGTATGCGCCCTTGCTCACGTCGCTGTAGACGTCGTGCTTGCTAGCGTCGATCACGGGCACATTCTGGCGGGTGAGGGCGAAGAATGCGGGCCTCTTGCGCTCGATGGCCAAGCGCCACACCGCGGCTGTCTCGTTGGCGTCGGCTGGGCGGAAGTCCGTCATCCCCGGAATCGCGCGCAACCCGACCAACTGCTCAATCGGCTCATGGGTCGGCCCGTCTTCGCCCACCGCAACCGAGTCGTGCGTATAAACGAACAGCGAATGGGTCTGCATCAAGGCAGCGATGCGCATAGCCGGCTTTGCGTAGTCGGAAAAGACAAAGAACGTCGATCCAAATGGAATCAAGCCGCCATGGGCCGCCATGCCGTTGACCGCCGCGCTCATGCCGAACTCGCGCACGCCGAAGAAGATATTCCGGCCGGCCGGGTCCAACCGGAATTCGGCGCCCGGCTTGAAGATGGTCTTGGTAGAGGATGTCAGGTCGGCTGCTCCGCCGATCAGTTCCGGCACCGCCGCTGCAATCGCATTCATCACCACGCCGCCCACGTTGCGTGTGGCCTCGGGCTTGTCCGCTGGAAACACGGGAATCGACTTTTCCCAGCCGGCCTTGCGTTCACCCTTCTGGGTCCGCTCGAACTCAGCGGCCAGCTCCGGATGAGCTGCCTTGTAGCCTGCGAAGAGCGCCTTCCAATCGGCCTGCTTCGCCTCTCCGCGCTCAACGGCACTGCGCCAGTTGGCCAGCGCGCCTTCAGGAAGATAAAAGCTCTGGTCTTCAGGGAAGCCGAAAAACTTTTTTGTGGCCGCAACGTCTGCCGCGCCCAGGGGCTCACCGTGCGACTTGTTGCTGCCCGCCTTGGGGCTGCCGTACCCGATGACGGTGCGCACGTCGATCAGCGAAGGCTTGCCGGTCTCCGCCTTGGCTGCGGCGACGGCCGCTTCAAGGCCGACCAGGTCGTTGCCGTCGGCAACGCGCTGCACATGCCAGCCATAGGCTTCAAAGCGCTTCATCGCGTCGTCGTGGTAGCTCAGGCTTGTCGGTCCGTCCAGCGAAATCAGGTTGTCGTCGTAGAAAGCGATCAGCTTGCCGAGGCCGAGCGTGCCGGCCAGTGCCGCCGCTTCGTGGCTCACGCCCTCCATCAGGTCGCCGTCGCCCATCAGGGTGAAGGTGGTGTGATCGACAATCTCAAACCCGGGCTGGTTATAGACGCCGGCCAAATGGCGCTCGGCCATCGCCATGCCCACAGCCATCGCCAATCCCTGGCCCAGCGGTCCCGTGGTGGCTTCCACGCCGTCGGTATGGCCGAACTCCGGGTGCCCGGGCGTGCGCGAGCCCCACTGGCGGAAGCTCTTCAGGTCGTCGAGCGTGACCTTGTAGCCGGAAAGAAACAGGGTCGAGTAAAGCAGCGCGGAGGCGTGTCCGTTGGAAAGCACAAAACGGTCGCGATCGGCCCACTTGGAGTCCGAGGGACTATGCTTCATCAGCTTGCTGAACAGCAGATAGGCAATGGGCGCACAACCCAAAGGGGCGCCGGGGTGGCCGCTATTTGCCTTTTGAACCGTGTCAACGGCAAGCAGCCGCAAGGTGTCAATGGAGAGTTGTTCGATAGAGATTTCCGCGGGGCTGGTCGTCATAACGGTTTCTGAAGTGTCCTTTCGTCGCAGCGCTACCTGCCGGGAAACAAAGTAAATCGATTTCCTAGACTCTGTTTGGTTTTCTCGCCGTTTCCGGCAGCGCCTTCCTCCACATTGTACCGAAAGCCGATGTGCCGCTCGGGAATTAATGGCCCGGCAAGCAGATTTCGTCTACCGGCCGGGTGGCGCAATCGATTGACTTCTTCCCGGCTCGCGCTCTCCGCGCTGGAGCCCACGGCGCAAGGGAACTGGCGCTGCCTTACAAGTGAGAAACACCTTGCAAAAAGTTTCCCGAACCCCACTCCCACCCTGCTGCATCCATCTCAACAGACGGCCTTTAGGCTGACTCGACGATTCCGCTTCCACTCCCGGCGTACAAGCCCTGTTTCTGTTCGCCTAAAACCGGCACACCGCACTGTGAATCAAGGAGATTCTTTCAATGGCTTACGAACTTGCACCGCTTCCCTATGACTACGCCGCCCTCGAACCGCACATCGACGCCGCGACGATGCATCTGCACCACGACAAGCACCACCAGACGTACGTCACCAATCTCAACGGTTTGGTTGCCAACCATCCCGATCTCGCGGCCAAGTCGGTCGACGATCTAGTGCGCGACCTCGCCCAGGTCCCCGAAGAGATCCGCACTGGCGTCCGCAACCAGGCTGGTGGCGTGGCCAACCACAATGCCTTCTGGCACTTGATGGGCCCGGTCGGCTCCGCGGGCGTCGGCGGCGCGCCCACAGGCCCGATCGCTGAGCAAATCGCCAAGGATTTCGGCGATTTCGAAGCCTTCAAGAAGCAGTTCAACGAAACCACCGCCAAGCAGTTCGGCTCCGGCTGGGGCTGGGTGATCTTCGTTGATGGCAAGCTGAAGATCGTCACCACCGCCAATCAGGACTCGCCACTCTCCCAGGGCCACTACCCCATTCTTTTCAACGATGTCTGGGAGCATGCCTACTACCTGAAATATCAGAACCGCCGCCCCGACTATCTGGCCGCATGGTGGAACGTGATCAGCTGGACCGAGGTAAACCGCCGCTTGGCCGTTGCAAAGGGCTAATAGCCTGAAGGAAGTTGTATTGGGCCGGGAAGCGGCGGCGGTCTTCGCAGACCAGACCCCCCGCTTCCTGGCCCGGCCATTTTTATCCAGCTTTACGTGGCCCGGCCCAGCGTGACCTCGGACCATCCCCGCTCATCCGTCCAGCTCCCAGCCAGAGCGAATCCCACAGCCTTCAACATCGATTCAGCAAGTCCTGGCCGGTATTTGTAGCTGTTCTCGGTATGAATGGTCTCGCCCGCTGTAAACTCCGCCGCGAAATCCAGCGCCGAGATCTTTGCCCGCTGCTGAATCCGGCTTTCCAGGTGCATCTCGATGCGGGATTGCGTCGCATTCCAGACCGCTCTATGGGCGAACGAACCCAGGTCGAAGTCCGCGCCGAGATCCCGGTTCAGCCTGGCCAGCAGGTTCAGGTTGAAGGCCGCCGTTACCCCCTCCGCATCGTCATAGGCCGCCAAAAGCTGCGATTCATCCTTCACCAGGTCCACACCCAACAGCAGGGCGTCTCCAGCTCTGAGACCGGCCCGAACTCCGCGCAGCAGCCCCATGGCCTCAAGCGGCTCGAAGTTCCCGATGCTCGACCCGATATACAGCACCAGTCGGCGCTCACACGGTCCCTCGGGGTCCAATACCAGCCCTTGTGTGTAATCCTCCACGCGTGGCGCCACCTGCACACCGGGAATCTCCCGCTCGATGCGCTGCTTCGCCGAAGCAAGAGCGCTGGGAGAAACATCCACCGGCTCGTAGAGAACGCTCCCCTGGCGCTTGACGGCTGCCGCCAGCAAAAGCCGCGTCTTGTCGGCGGATCCGGCTCCCAACTCCACGATGCGTAGCGGGGCTATTCCGGTGAGGGGTTCGGATGCGGGTCCGGAGCCGGCTGCAGCTTCCACCATCGCTTCCGCATGGTCGGAGAGGATTCCCCGTTCCGTGCGGGTCAGGTAGTACTCCGGCAACTCCGTGATCCGGTCGAAGAGCCGAGAGCCCGCTTCGTCGTAGAAAAGCCATGGGGGTAGCCGCTTGGGTTGCGAGCGCAATCCCTCCCGCACCGCGTCGGCGACCCGGTCCGTTTCAGCGCGGCCGAGGGCCGGCGTAACAGGGTTTCTCATGGCTTCGATTGGCTGCGCCTTCCCATCGTTTCCGACGCCTTCGCCAGCCGGATTCCCGAAAACTGCCAGCGCGTCTCCGGAGCGAAGAAGTTGCGATAGGTAGCCCGAATATGCGCTTCCGGCGTCACGCACGAACCGCCCCTCAGCACCATCTGACCACTCATGAACTTGCCGTTGTACTCGCCCAGAGCGCCTGAGGGAGGCTGGTAGCCGGGATAGCCCAGGTAGGCGCTCGAAGTCCACTCCCAGCAGTCGCCAAACAGCTGAACTACGTCGTTCTCAGTGTTGAGGCCCGCTCCTGCCGGGTGCAGCAATCCCGAACTCAGCAGATTTCCGGAGGGGATGCGTCCCTCGGTTGCAACTTCCCATTCCAGTTCGGTGGCCAGTCTGTTTCCTGCCCACCGCGCAAAAGCGTCTGCCTCGTAGAAGCTCAGATGACTGACCGGCAGATACGCCATTTGCTCCGCCGAAAACTCCCCGCGGAGAGTGAAGATCTTCCAACTCTGCTGTCCGCCCCTCGGATCCAGACTCCAGTAGAGCGGCGCGCGCCAATGGTTCCTCTCGATTGCATCCCAGCCATCGGAGAGCCACAAATCCGGTCGCAGATATCCGCCCTCCGCAATGAACTCCGCATATTCCCCGCAGGTGGCAAGCCGGTTGGCCAGCGCAAAGGGCTCCAGCCACACGCGGTGCCGCGGCTCCTCGTTGTCATAGCAGAAGCCCTCGCCGTCGTACCCCACTTCGCACAGCCCTCCCGCAAATTCCTGAAAGCTCTGCTCGGCAGTCTCAGTTGCAAAGGGCTTTTCATCGTCGCCGGTGAGATAGGCAGGCCGGAGGGGATTCGTGTAGAACGCATTCAGAATGTCGGTGAGCAGCAATTCCTGATGCTGCTCTTCGTGATTCAGCCCCAGCTCGATGCGGCGCAGTGCTTCCGCCGGAGGATCCTCGCCCAGCAACCGCAGGATGCCTTGATCCACATGCACCCGGTAGTCGAGCACTTCATCCAGACCCGGCCGCGAGAACGAGGCCCGCAGCCGCTTCTCTGGAAACGCCGCGAAACTTCGGTAATAGCTGTTGAACAACCACGGATATTCGGCGTTGAACAGGCGGTAATCGGGAAGGAACTCTTGCAGCACAAAGGACTCGAAGAACCACGCGGTATGCGCCAGGTGCCACTTGGCAGGCGATGCTTCAGGGCAGGACTGGACCATCATGTCTTCCGCAGTCAGAGGCTTGCACAAATCAAGCGTCTGCCGGCGCACGGATCTGCACCGGGTTGCAATATCCGGATGTACACAAAAAGAAGAACCTGACATAGTCCAATGTCCCGTTCAGGGAAGAGTGTACGCCTGTTTTGCAGGCCAATTCCCATTTCCCACTCTGAGTCCATCGGCGGAAGAAATGGTTGCGTGAATCGTGTCTCGAACCCAATTCAGGAATGCCGCATTTACATACATTCCGGCCTTCTTGACGACCCTTATGTTAATGGAGCATTAATTTCTACGGACGATGTGAAAGTCGGTTCGCCCGTTCCTTCGACTGGAGGGAATATGTGCTCTCATTTTCATCTGCGCCGGGCCACGTCGGTGCTGTGTTTTCTGGCCGGGATCTCCCTGCTTCTTGCTGCCCAGCCTTCCGATAAGGAACCCACCGAGTTCCCGGGCCAGTCGAAGACAGGGAGCAGCCAGACACTTATCTCCACCGTCACGCAAGCATCCGATCCGACCCCCGAAGAGGTTGGGGATGCCCTGATGACTCACCAACGCTACCAAGCCGCGATCTCTGCCTACAGGAGCACCGGCCCAACCTCCGCCGAGGTATGGAACAAACTTGGAATTGCCTACCAAATGATGTTCAACGTGAATGAGGCCATGCGCTGCTATCAGGAATCCCTCCGGATCGACCCGAAAAACACCCATGTGCTGAACAACTTGGGTACGATTCACGATTCGCTGAAAGAATATCGTGCTGCCGAACGCATGTACCGGCGCGCGCTCCATGTGAATCCGAACTCGGCTCTGGTCAACAAGAATCTCGGCACCAACCTTCTGGCACAACATAAATACGAGGATGGATGGGAAGCCTACCAGGCGGCTTTGGCCATCGATCCGAATATCTTCGATCGCACCTTGGCCCTCCGTGTGGATAATCCCACCACCCCGCAGGACCGGGGCGCGATGAATTACTACATGGCCAAGGGCTGTGCCCGCGCGGGTATGAATGAGCGGGCCATCGAGTACCTGCGAAGCGCGCTGAACGAGGGATTTGCGAGTCCCAGGAAAATTGTTGCGGACAATGAATTCGCGGGGCTTCGCGGAGTCCCGGCATTCGAACAGCTTCTCGCCTCCCAGAGATCCCGCTGAGAAACCCAAGAATTCGTTTCGACTGCTCCGTAGCCCTTTCTAGGCCGTCTACAGCGAAACCAGAGTTGGCGTATCCCGGAAGCACTGCGCCAAAGTCGACGCGACCATCAGGGAGCGGCGACCTTGCAATAAACTTGCCAGGACACAGGGACTCTGGTTTCGCTCTAGCGTCTATGCTGTTGGTGGCCGCAAAAGCGGCGGTTTGCGTCTCGAAGGAGCTGTCATGAAGATTCGCCTTGTTTCCGCACTTGTGTTTGCTTTTGCGATAGGTGTTGCCGCTCAGGATGCACCCTCAACTGGATCTGGGGCTGGGCCTGGAATTCCGCCCTCCGCCCAAGGACCCGGCCAGGCCCAGCGCGGCGGCCGGGGCGGGTGGGGCGGAGGGATGGGCACGGGCGGCGGGCGCGGCGTCATGGGGACGGTCACGGAAGCGACCGCGGATCACTACACCATCAAGACCGAGACAGGCGAAACCTATACCATCCATTTCAGCGTCAACACGCGGCTTATGAAGCAGCCCGTGCGCGCAAACCGGGGAGACGCCGGGCAGGAAACGAGAATGATCGCCAACCCTCCCCAAGCCATCAAGTCAACCGACATCAAGGTGGGCGATGTGATCTCCGCCATGGGCGAAATGGACGCGACGGCAAAGTCGATTGGTGCGATGTTCGTGATGCAGATGGACCCTGAGCGCGCCAAGCAAATGCTCGAGATGCAGGCCAATTTCGGCAAGACCTGGCTGCAGGGCAAGGTGACGGCAATCAGCGAGTTGACGGTGACCATCCAAAGTCCGGTGGATCAGGCCGCTCACACCTTTACCGCGGATGAGAACACCACCTTCCGCAAGCGCCGTGACCCCATCACTCTAGCCGACATCCAGGTTGGCGATACTGTGCGGGTTGAAGGAGCGGTCAAGAGCGGGAGCTTTGTGGCGACCACGGTCGCGGTGATGGGGATGCCGCCGGCTGGTGCGCCCAACGTGGTGCGAGGCGGGGTCGTAACCCCGGATAAGTAGGAATTCGGACTTAGTTCTGGGTAGCGGCGTTTGGCTCAGAGAATAAGATGCAGGTTCTTCGCCTCCGATGCGCTTCGCTCCCTATGAACATCCATGCTGGGAATCCCACGCAGGGCCCCTACGGGGCGCAGGGTCGAATTTGGCACCTTTCCCAGGGCAGCGCTTCGCTTGCCCTGGGCTATTCTCCCGCCGCCCCTCCGGGGCGGATGCCAACGCGAATTGTTCATCTCCTGCCGTAACGCGGTGCGGCGAGTCGGCTGCTCAGAATGACAGCAGAAGGTGGGTGCCCGGCACAACTCTTTCGCCACTTCGGTGTCTAACCGGGCAAAGACTATGCTCACTCGATGGCGTGGAATCATACTTCTCGTTGTGGCCGGATTGGTCTCTCTCACAGCCTTTCCGGCAGCTGCTCAATCCGCCAGCTTCATCGTCAGCCAACACGGCCAGCCGGTCGGCACGGCAAGCTTCCGCTTCACCGCCGCGCAAGGAGGCTACGACTCCACCTCGCTGGTGCGGGTCGCGATGCAGGGGTTGGATTATGCCCTGTCCAAGACCGAGCTTCTCTCTTCGGCGAACCACCTGCGCCACGTCCAGTTGAGCGGCACAGTCAACGGATCGGCGGTCACCGTGAACGGCTCGCGCGACTCCGCCCAGTATTTGCTGAATATCTCCGCCAACGGGCGCGCTTCCACGACCCGCCTGCCCATGCACGCCTCGGCTGTTTTTTTGCCCGACTTCGACCCTGGCGCGCTGGAGACATTACTGGCACTGGGCGTGAGCCAGAACAGCCGCGACTTGTGGGCCATCCTCCCCAAGCAGGCGGGCTCTATTGAGCCAGTGGTCCTGGCCACCTATGCCGACGAACAGGGAACGCTGGACGGCAAGCCGGTCACGGTCCATCACCTGGTGGCCACCATTGCCGGATCGAAGACAGATCTGTTCTCCGGTCCGCAAAACCAGCTTCTTCAGGCAGAACTGCCGCAGCAGGGGTTCGCGCTGGTTCGCAAGGGTTTTGTTTTGACGCCGCCAGCCAAGCCGATTGCGCCGCCGGCGGAATGATTTTCTACAGAAATGCGAGTGCCTGTGAAATCGGCGGACAGCCGAAGGGGATTTACCCGCGCATGCGCGCCTTGATCCACAACGTGCCGAAAACGCCCGTGGCAATCACCAGTGCCACGACTCCGGCAGGAAAGCCGACGTCGCGATAGGTGTCTGCGAAGTCAACCGAGTGATGCCCCAGAAGATTCCAGCCCAGCAGGCCGAAGATCGCCAGCCCTGTTGTCGCAAAGAAGGTCAGGAATGCTGTCGCCAGCGCCAGCAGCATGCTGGTGAAAAGCCCGAAACCGTCCAACGGAAAGCCAAGGAACTTTCTCCGCTCTTCCAGTGCATCGTGATCGTACGGGGTGCGCGTCATCGTTCAACCTCCTCCATTCGATGCTGGCAGGGTCTGGAAAGCATCGCAATCTCGTAGGAAGGGCGTGGAGGTAGCTCTGCCCGTGGTCCCCGCAAATCAACTGAAGAGTGCAGCGGCGCTCATGCCGTAGAATGTTGTTTCATGGCAAGCAGTGCACAAGTCGAACTCTGGCCCGCAGAAAAGGTCGCTGGGCAGGCTACGGTGATTCAAGCCGCGAACGGAATTCATTTTGCGGGATGGGGCGAAACCCGGCTGACTGAGGCCGATATTGAGCAGTTGGTTGGCGCGGTTCCGGCGGCGCTTGCTCCAGCTCTGGACCGCCGAGCCTATTACTTTGTCCCTTTGGCGATTGCCGATAGCGACGCCGTTCAGATCGCGCCTTCCTACACGGTTGACCTGGGAGACCGGGCCATTTGCCACAGAAACGTGACCTACGGTTCGACCGAAGCGGTGTTTCTCTCCACGCGCCTGGTCGAAGATCGATTCGGATTGGCTTTCGAGTTCTTTATCAACGTGGCCCACAACTTTGTCGAAGCCGCCGGAGTGCCCGAATCGTTTTCCGCGCTGGCCTGGTCGCAGGCCGAGGCCCAGGTTCGCGGCGAGTCCAGCCAGGATGCATGGGAAACCCGCCGTCGCGCGCAGGACAGCCGGTCCAACGCAAAGGGGATTGACGAACGTTCGCGCAACAGCTATTACGAGTCCACTTTCTCCGACGCGCTGGCCATTTACATGCTCTCGCTGGCTGTTGACTTCGATTATCACGACCTGCGCGAGCGGGAATACCCGTTGCTTGCCGCCCCTGCATTGGCCGAGCGCCTTCGTCTGGTGAATTCGCTCTTTCCCGCCAACGCGGGTTACGACTTCCAGATTCTGTATCGCAGAAAAGGTTAGATCTTCGCGTAGCTGCAAAAAAGAGGCCGGCAGATGCCGGCCCCGTTTCTTTCGGAATCAAAAGACGGTCTTCGCGCTCTCAGGAACGCCGAGCCACATACGCGATCCGTCCTTCGCTGATGGTCCAATGCACCTTGCCCTGCATGGTCCAGCCGTCGAACGGTGTGTTCCTCGACTTCGATTTGCCCTCCGCCGCGCGATAGGTCCACTCTGCCTTGGGATCGAAGACCAGCACGTCGGCGAAGCTTCCCACGGTCAGCGATCCCCGGCCCTTCATTCCAAGCAGAGCCGCGGGCTGCGCACTCAGCAGGCTCAGCACCCGCCCCAGCGGCAACTTCCACTCCTTGTGCAGCCAGCGGAGGGAAAGCCCTAACGCCGTCTCCAGTCCGATGATCCCGTTGGGAGCGCGCTCGAACTCAATCTCCTTCTCGTGGACCGCATGGGGAGCGTGATCGGTGGCGATTGCGTCTACGACCCCATCCAGAATAGCTTCGATCATGGCGTCCCGGTCGGCGGCAGAGCGCAGAGGCGGACACATCTTCGCGTTGGTGTTGTACATCCCCACGTGCTCTTCCGTCAGCAGGAAATGATGCGGTGCCACCTCGCAGGTCACGCGCAATCCGTTGCGCCGCGCCTGACGCACGGCGGTGATCGCCGCGGCGGTCGATACGTGCGCTACGTGCAGATGGCTGCGAGCATCGCGTAGCTCGGTCACCAGCCGGATGTCGCGCTCCACAATACTGGACTCGGCTTCGTTCGACATCCCGCGCAGTCCCAGCTTGAAAGCCATGGGTCCGGCGTTCATGCTGGCCCCCGCGGTCATGCGGGTATCCTCGGCATGCTGAATGACGCTCAACCCAACGCGCGAAGCAGACACCAAAGTCTCGCGCATGACGCTGTCTTTCAGAATCGGTTTGCCGTCATCCGAAACGGCGATGGCTCCGGCGGACTTCATCGCCGCAAAATCGTTCAGCGTCTCGCCCTTCATGCCTCGCGTGGCGGCTGCAATCGGAAACACCCGCACCACGGCGCCACGGTCCGGCGAGAGCATCCAGCGCGTGACTTCCGTCGAATCGTTCACTGGCACGGTGTTCGGCATGGCCGCTACGGATGTGAAGCCGCCAGCCGCTGCCGCAGCGGTTCCGGTGGCAATCGACTCTTTGTGGCCTTGCCCTGGCTCGCGCAGATGGACGTGCATGTCCACCAGTCCCGGCGTCACCGTCAATCCGGTCGCATCCAGAACTTCGGCCCCGTTTGCCAGCTTCGATTTGCCAGGGGCAGAGATCTCCGCCACCCGGCCATCTCTGAGCAGGATGTCTTTCAGGCCATCGACCCCTGCCACCGGATCGATCAGGTGGCCTCCGCGAACCAGCAATGCCGTCATGCGCGGCCTCCTTCGTTGCGAGCGGTCAGCAATGCCCGCTCCACCACCGCCATGCGAATTGCTACGCCATTGTGCACTTGCTGGAGAATTCCCGATCGAGGCCCGTCCGCTACGTCGGCTGTCAGTTCAAGCCCGCGGATAATCGGTCCCGGATGCAGTACCAGCGCCTCAGGCGCCAGCCGTGCCAGGCGCTCGCCATTCAGCTGGTAACGTACCTTGTAGTCGTCCAGATCCACCTGCAAACCAGCCAGCCGCTCCGCCTGAATGCGCAGCATCATCACCACCTGGCTCTGCTTCAAAGCGGCTTCAAAGTTGCGCTCAACGGTAACTCCCGGCCCTGTTTCCGCTGCCATCTCCGGCAAAAGCTCCCGAGGTCCGCACAGAATGACCCGCGCGCCCAGCTTGGGCAGCAGCATCATGTTGGAGCGGGCTACGCGGCTATGCAGAATGTCACCGACCACGGTTACGGTAACGCCTGCCAGCGTTTCGGCAGTAACGGTTTCAACTCCGGGGCGCATATCCTGCAAAATGGTGCGCAGATCGAGCAGCGCCTGGGTCGGATGCTCGTGCATTCCGTCCCCGGCGTTCAGAATGGGGAGCCTGGTTTCAGCTTCCAGCAGCCAGGGTGCGCCCGAAGAGGCGTGACGCAGAATGATCGCTTCCGCTCCCAGCGCCCGCAGCGTGAGCCCGGTATCCTTTAGCGATTCGCCTTTCTCAATGCTCGACGAAAGGCTTGAAACCAATGTCGTATCCGCGCCCAATCCCTTGGCCGCCAGTTCGAAACTGGTGCGCGTGCGGGTCGAGGACTCGTAGAACAGCAGCGCAATGCGCCGTTTGGCAAGGATCCGCGCACGCTCCAGCGGATTCATGCTTTCCAGAACATTGGCGCGGTTGAAAATGTGGCTCAATCCATCCAGGCTCAGGTCGCCAATCGAGAGGAGCGACCCGGGGTGAAAGGGAAAAGGAGAAGCCACGGCTGGAGGCGGGTGAATCGGTCGGCGAACAGCGGTCGGGTTCATGCGGGTTCTACATCGGAGCACCGGGCTCCGGTCCGGTTGAAAATCAGCTTCTAGCTTCCAAAGGCCAGCTTCCAGCCTCTAGCTTCCAGCTACTAGCCAAGAGCTAGAGGCTAACAGCTAGAAGCTGCCTTAATCAGTCAACGCGCTCGACCAGAAGAACCTGCTCGTCGGCGTCGACTTCCTGGAATTTGACTTCAATGATTTCCCGGCTGCTGGTGGGTACGCGGCGTCCAATATACGTCGCTTCGACCGGTAATTCACGGTGACCACGATCGATAAGTACCGCCAGCTGAACGCGGCGCGGACGTCCATGAGCGAACAGCGCGTCCAGGGCCGCCCGTACGGTGCGCCCGGTATAGAGCACATCGTCGCACAGGACCACGTCCCGGCCTTCCACATCGAAGCCGATGGCGCCTTCGGTCACCACTGGGCGCGTTCCCGCTGTGGTCAGATCATCCCGGTAGAACTGAATGTCGAGCGTGCCGGTATCCACCGGGTGCTTCTCGATGGCGGAAATCAGCTTTCCCAGCCGCTCCGCCAGTGGCACTCCGCGGCGCTTGATGCCAACCAGCGCAAGATCTTTGCTTCCGTTGCTCTTCTCGACAATTTCGTGGGCCAGACGCACCAAGGTGCGCTCGATCTCGGAGGCCGACATCAATCTGCCTTTTGTACGCAGAGTGGGTTGATTCTGGGCTTCGCTCATGGTTGTTCTCTCGTAATAACTGCTATTTGCTGCGTGTCTCTCGCAGGATCATACGAGGGCCAGCCGCTCGCAAGCAAGTTTGCAAACGCGTAGGCCCAAACTGTGACTCAGTCTGCCATCCGGCCTTGCCCTGCGCCTAAATCGCCAGGGTCGAACCCCAACGACAATTCGGGTTTGGCCGCTTTCAACTTTGAGGCGTGCGTCGGCGGGCGATCATCCGCGCCCCGACGGCTCCGCCGCCCACCGCGAAAAGAAGAAGACCGCAGGACAACAGCAGAACGCCGGCCAGAACGGCTCCAGCACGTCCTTCCGGCGACAACAGATTCGCCCTCCAGAGATCGACCATGTGTGCGTCCATCCCCGAGGCGGTCCACTGTGGGACCACATTCTCATTCACGATTGACTGCCAGAGCTCGTCGAAGGAGTTTCCCTGATGGCGCAGGAAGCGCATCACAAAAAGGGCTATGCCGGAGGTTGCCGCAGCCGTCCAGGTTCCCAGCAAACCGGTCACCAGCCCGATCCGCGCTCCCGCTCCGGTCGTAATCCACGCGGCCTGTTTCCGGCGTACATAAAGGATCACCGTCCAGAGTGCGGCAATGGCCATCCAGAGAAGTCCCATGATGCCCACAGGTGAAACCATCGAGCACAGCATTCCTGCCGGAATCGCAACCATGATCGCAGTCCGCTGGGCGAGCTTCCAGTCAACGTCGCTCGCGTCCCGCACGGCATTGTTCCACTGTTCGGGCTGAATTTGCCCGCTCGGCTCATCCGTTGAATACGTAAGCTTGGGCAGACCGCAAGCGGGACAATAGCAACTTTCGTCTTCCACGGCCCGGTGACAACGTGTGCAGGTGATCTCCATACGTCTAAGAGCCTATAGCATTTCGGGCGGGAGAGCGAGTCGGAACCGGCAAGCTCAGGGCAAACTGGAAGTGGTGCCGTGACACAAAGCCGGGCCAAATGGTGCCTTTCCGAAGTATGTAAGGTCCAATTCGCTTTTGCGTAAAAGAATGCGCCGTCCCTACGGGACTCCGACTCTTTCAAGGTGGGACGCTTTCCCCGCGCTGAAGCGCGGGGTTCTGACTGGCTCAGTTCTCAGTCAGCTTTGCGGCAACAAGGTCTTCGGCGGCCTGCAAGACCTCTTCCAGCGTCATGTGCGTGGAATCCAGAAGGACCGAGTCCTCGGCGGGCTTGAGCGGCGAGTCGGCGCGATTGCTATCTCGTTCGTCGCGGGCGCGAAGGTCGCGAATCACCTCTTGGGGATCAAGGCCTACGGCCGGTTGCAACTGTTCGTAACGGCGCAACCCGCGCACTTCGGGAGCCGCGACGAGAAAGATCTTCACTCTTGCTTTGGGGAATACCACGGTGCCGATATCCCGGCCTTCCATGATGACTCCGCCGCCAGCGCCCAGTTGCTGCTGCAACCGAACCATCCAGGCGCGGATGGGAGACAGAACGCTTACCCGCGACGCACCATCGGTGATCGCCTGATTGCGCAGCAGGCTGGTTACATCCTCACCGTCCAGCAAAACCCGGTTACCGGTTTCCCCAGGCTCCAGGCGAATGTCGGTCTTGGAGGCCAATTTCTCAAGCGCAGACTGGTCGTCCGGTGAGATCGCCGCTCTCTGCGCCTTCAGCGCGAAAGCGCGATACATCGCCCCGCTTTCCAGATTCAGCAGGCCGAAGCGCTTGGCCAGATGCTGGGCCACAGTGCTCTTGCCTGCGCCGGAGGGCCCGTCAATCGCGACTACGATTGTCTGGGCCCTTTGAATTAAGGCCTCATCGATCAATTTCACAGAACTTGCGTCCGTACTCATCCGCGCTTCTTTGTCCCCTGGCTGGGCCGTGGCTTGAAGCCGAATCGCTTGCCGTTCCCGGTCTTGGCTCCAGCAGCGAGCGCTGGAGTGCGGTTGCTGCTGCTGTGAGCGGGCCGCGCCTCGGTGCTCGGACGCGCGTCAGGGCGCGAAGCATTGCCCGGACGAGCCGCACTGCGCGGACGGGCTACGCTGCTTGCCTTGCCTGCCGGCGATCCGCCGGTGTGCCCGTTGCGCTGATTCCATCCCTGCGAGGGAGCCTTCGATCCACTGGTTCCTTCAGCAGAGCCGATTCCGTTGCCGTTTCCGTTGGAGGCTGCGCTGGGGCGGGAGCTACCTCGTCTCTCGCTACCTGCCGCAGGAGCGTTCTGGTTCCACCGCGCGCCTGTTGTCGTGCGTGCATTGCTTCCGCTGCCGGATCCAGCCGGGCGAGCATCCGAACCGGTACGCCGCGCGGGCCGGCTTCCGGAGGCTGACTGTGCGGGCTTGCGGTCACGCGAATGGGGGGTGGGGCGGCTGAAATGAGGTCTTGCCGCGGAAGGTTTGCTGTTCCCGGCTGACTTCCGTGGAGCGCCGCTGCGCGCGCCCGGGGTCTCCAAAACTTTCGCGGGTTCTTCGGCGAGCTTGGCGGAAGGCTCCAAGGCAACCGGTTCTGCAACCACGAGTTCGCCTATTTCCTCTTCTTCCTCGCGCATGAAATAAGCCGATGCCGGCAGCGAAGAATTGGTAAACAGGGTAGGCGTTACCGTATATTCCGGCAGCGTGCCCGCAACATAGAAATGGGGGGAATGTCCGAGAGAGATGGTATGAACCTGCCGGGTAGCCACCAGGCCACGCAGCACTTCACGCACCTTGCTCCGCGCGGTCAAAGGTGAAAGGAAGACCTCAACCTCTTCCATGGTGGCCGCGATCACGGCCTGCAGGTAGATCGAGGCGAGCACCGAGATGGCGGTAACCTGAGAAGTGGAAGCCCCTTCGGCAATGGCTTTCTGGAAGCGCTGGCGCAGCAACTGCCACTCGGCGGCTTTGCCCGGGGCCTGAATCACAGGAATGATGCGCAGCTGCTGCCACAGTTCCGTGATGGCGCGCAGAACAGCAGTTTCGGTCACTTCCCGGCCCAGAGCATGGGTCAAGTGGGAGAGGTCCTGATCTCCCGCTTCAAGCAGCTTGTAGGCCTGAACTGCGAGGGGAGAAACCTGGCGGGAACCCGTCAATTGCGGGATGCGACGCCAGTCACGGTCGCCGCGCAGAGCATATACATATGGAAGAACCCAGCCGGCAACTACATAATCGGGCTGCTCGCCGGGTTGCCCAAGAAGGTTCAGGCGGACCGCCACCCCATCCAGTTCCAATCGCACCAGCATCTCTTCAGCGGCTGCAATGTACTGCGGGTCCGGGGTCGCATCCCGCTTCCCAGCCATCGCCTCAACAAAAGACGGTGCAACCGAGGGGGAGAACTGCCGCTTGGGGAGGAAAAGACACAAACCAGTCTCTTCGATCCAGGTCCGGGCGTCCTCCAGTGTGAGTGTCCCGTGTCCGTTCTGACGCATCCTTTCGGCGCGCGCTGCTTCCATCTGCTCTGCTGTCAAAGAAAAACCTCACTTCCAGGCTGGCGTTCAAGCCGGGCAACCCACGCTCCTGGGAGCAGGGTGCCACCTCCCATACTATGACTAAATGCGGTGGAAGGCCCGTTGGATCTCCTTCCAAGAATACAGCAAAGCTATTGGACGTCCATGTGGACAATTGGTTGGGTGGCTAGTTTTTGCGAGTTCCGATAGTAACCACTCCATGCGCTGAACATCCAGGGGGCAGTTCACCTTGATGGCCGCGTGGCACGACATGGATGCCGCGATCCGCGCCCTGAGAGCTGCAAGGCTATCATTCTGTGAGCCTTCCCCCGATTCCGCGCCTGACTGATCGATCACATCTGTCAGCATGCGCTCAAGGGCCGTCCCCTCCAGGCCCGGCGGCGCGGCCTTTACCGCAAGATGTTGCGGCCCAAATGGCTCCACTTCGAAGCCGCTCCGCTCCAGCTCGTCGGCAATTCGTGCGAAGACGACCATTTGCCAGGGCTTCAACTCCACCAGCATGGGCATCAGTAACCGCTGACGCTGCACCTGCTCCACTTGCCGCTCGCGCAGGATCTTCTCAAACAGAATGCGCTCGTGCGCCACATGCTGATCGATGATCCACAATCCGTCTTCGCCGGTGGCCAAGATAAAGGAATCTCGCAACTGGCCGAGCGGCCTCAACATTCCCAACCGGCTCAGATTCGTCGCCGCCTGCTCGATCTCCACGGCTGCCGTTCCTACCGCCGGCCCCGGCGTCAGGTCGGCTGCTCCAAAGCCGGTAGCGCAAGCAAGCCGCGCCTGGGTTTCGACTGCGGTGTCGGCCAGCGGCTGAAACAGCGCGGCGACAGCCGAGCCCCAGCCAACATGCCCATTCCACTCTCCGGCCTCAGTGCCCCCGCTGATCGTCTGGCCAAAGCCTGACTGACCGGATGTTGGCGCGCCAAACTCCAGCCTCCCGGACTGCGGCGGCACAAATTGCGGTGAAAGCCGAAACGGAGCCATCTCTCCTGCGGCCTGCTGGGCTGAATGGGGGTCTGAGTCAAGCGCTTCCCCCAGCGGTCCGCTGTCGGGCGAACCGGGGAGAGCCGATGTTGCGGGCGGCATCAATGAGGGGCTCGCGGCAGGACCCAGATGTGACGCCAGGAAACCCGCGGCAGGCCGGGCCTGAATCAGCGCTGTCCGCAGGCTGTCGCGCACAAAATCGTGAATCAGGCTCTGCTGGCGAAATCTCACCTCGGTCTTGGCGGGGTGAACATTCACGTCCACTTCTTCCGGCGGCATATCCAGGAACAGAAGCACCACCGGAAAGCTGGTGGGCGCAATCACGTTGCGGTAGGCCTCGGTAATCGCGTGCAACAGAAGCCGGTCGCGGATCAGCCGCTTGTTGACGAAAATGTAGATCGAGTTGCGATTCAGCTTTTGCAGTTCCGGTTTGGAATAAAAGCCGCTCAGGCGAAGGCTGCCCGGATCAAGTTTCGGCGCATCGGGATCTCGCTTCCAGGGCGGAGGCTCGGGAAGCCCGCCGTGCGTTAGCGGCACTTCGGCGGCCACCGGCAGTAGTTGCGCCAGGGTGTCCTTGCCGAACACCTGGTAGATCCGTTCGGCCGTGCGCGCGACCGGGGGAGCGGACAACAGCGTGTGGGTCGCTGATAGCAGTTCGAAATGCTTCTCGGGATGGGCCAGCGCGTAGTGCGTCACCAGCGCGGTGACGTGAGCGAGCTCAGTCGATTCGGCGCGCAGAAACTTCTTCCGCGCCGGGGTATTGAAGAACAGATCGGCAACCGAGATTGTGGTGCCCCTGGGCAGCGCCGCGTCGTCCACATGCAGGATCTTGCCGCCTGCGATTTCCATACGGGTTCCCGACGCCTCGTCGCCGGTCGCGGTCTCCAGCGTCACGCGCGCCACGGAAGCTATCGAGGGCAAGGCCTCCCCGCGAAATCCCAGGGTGGCGATGGAAAGCAGATCGTCGGCGGTGCGCAGCTTGGAGGTGGCGTGCCGCTCAAAGGCCAGCAGCGCGTCGTCGCGGTTCATTCCATGGCCGTCGTCCGCAATGCGAATCAGGCGTCGCCCGCCCGCCTCGACCTCTACGCGAATGCGGTTTGCCCCCGCATCCAGCGCGTTTTCCAGCAACTCCTTCACTACCGAAGCAGGCCGGTCAACCACCTCGCCCGCTGCGATCTGGTTGGCTACCTGGTCGGAAAGTACGCGTATGCGGCCCATAAGGTCTTAGGTTAACGCAAGCAAGTTCAAGTCTGCTGCAAATGCAAAATGCCGCCCGAAGGCGACATTTTGAAACAGACAAAGATCGGAGGACTTAGACGCCGAGCCCGAAATCGCTCGAGTGCTTCTCGTCGGCGCTCGAGTAAAAGTCGTAGGGCGTGCGGCGATTGAACTTGTACCGGCTGCGCAGTTCGCGGCCCACCAGAACACCAACGGCTGCCAGCGCGATCCCCACCGTGAACCAGCCAAGGACCCGCAACTTGTTTGTTTCTTTCACTTCCTCGGCGGGTTGAACTGTTTCTTCTGTGGACATATCGGACAGCCTCCTGAGGCCATAATAACCCAGTTCATATATGTGTTGCAGGCCAGCCCCTCCCTCAAACCACAACGGATGTTTACTTGGTAGAGTCAATTTGGGCCAGCCACTTACTCTTTTCCCGTTCCGGAAGATAGCTCGCTCTGATCGAGTTGGCTGCCAGTTGGCGCAGCTCTTTGCGCGTGAATCCCTGCTCCGTATGCGCCAGCAGATACTCGTTGGCGACATCGGAACCAAAGAACGCCGGATCATCCGAGTTCAAGGTCACCAGCAGGCCGCGGTCGAAGTACTGCCGCAGCGGATGCGCGGCAAACGATAGACATGCGCCGGTTCGTACATTGGAGGTCGGGTTTAGCTCAAGCGGGATCTGCCGTTCTTTCAGCTCCAGCATCAGCCCGGAGTCGTGAATTGCGGAGAGCGCATGGCCCAGGCGTTCCGAGCCAATCCGGAGAGCTTCCCAAATGGCTCCGGAACCGGTGGTTTCGCCGGCATGGTTGGTCAACCGCAGGCCCGCTTCTGCGGCTTCCGCATAGAGTGAGCGGAAAGGCTCTGAGCCGGTGCGCCGCTCGTCTCCGCCCAGCCCGATACCGACAATCGAAGCGAAATTCGGTCGCATCTCGATGGCCTTGCGGAAAACCCGTTCCGCCTCTTCCAAACTGAAATGTCTGACTGCGTCAAAGATCCAGTAGAGCGAGAGTCCCAGTTCTCGCGCAGCGCGTTCCCGGGCCCGCTCCAAGCCTTCGAAGATTGGCTCGAAGACTTCCGGATCGTGGTTGCGAAACAGGTAGACCACGCCGACCGAGATGTAGACCTCGGCATGAACCACGCCCTGCTCGACGAGGCGCTGCATCATGCGCCACGCGGCCAGTTCGTAGTCTTCCGGCCCGATCAGCAAGCGGGTAACGGCCTTGAACGCATCCAGAAACCCTGTAAAGTCCGAGAACTTGTAAAGCTCCTCGGCTTCCGCAAGGGTCAACGGCGCGCTATCGTGCTTCGCGCTCAGTTCCACCAGTGTTGAGGGCAGAATCGTACCTTCAAGATGCAGATGAAGCTCTGCCTTGGGGAGGCGGCGGATGAAGGCGGCGATTGACGACATGGATCTAGTTTAAGGCAGGCGGGGAGAGCGGAAAAAGAGCGAGTCGGAGTGCGGGAAGCTTCGGGCTCTCGCGTTAGATCCAGTCGCAGATGCGTTCGAGATCATCCGCCGCCGGAATGGACCAGCGAATCTCCATCACGGATTGAGAAAGCGCCGCAGTCGCTCGCCCACCTGTTCGTGAGGGAGTGATTCACCTCGAACAAGAGCAGCCTCTCCCACTTTGACCGCCTGGACGAAGCGATCTTCCTCCTGGAAGTGGCGCGCGACCACATCGACCACGACATCGTTGGGCGCAAGGCCCTTTTGCGCGGCGCGTTCGGCAAGGCGGGACTGGAGATCGGAGCTGAACTGGACTTCCATGCGGTTCAGAGTACGGCAAATCAGGGCTGGGGGCAATCGGCGAATGGCTGGGACGAGGCACGGAATCGGCGAGAGGCTCTTCTTTTGCTTCCCGTATCTCGGAATCGCGATGTGGGCACCGGGCGCTTGCCGGACGCGGAGAGCGGTATAATCCGTTGGCCATGTCGAATTTCGAAGCAAATGAAGTCAACGACGAGCAACGAGATTGGATCGTTCTCCGGGACGGTGGCGTGTGCCTCTACTGGCGTCAGGAAATCCTAGCGGACGACGTGGACTGGCTCAAGTCGAACGGATACAAGATCATTTCCTTTGATGCAGCGGAGTGGCAGTCTTCGAGCGGTTGGAAGTCTGAGAACCTTATGCACGAGTCGCTTAAGGCTCAGTTATCCTTTCCGGAATACTATGGGAAGAACCTGAACGCCCTCGACGAGTGCATCCAGGATGATCTCGTCGTGCCTGAACCAGGTGGACTGGCGATTGTGCTGAGACACTACGACCGTTTCTGCAAAGCTGTTCAGAATCCTGCCGCGGATGGGAAAAACACCGCAGAGGTAGTCCTCAGCATCTTCGCAGGAGCTGTGCGGCACCACATGCTATTCGGTAGACGACTGCTGATTCTTGTGCAATCAGACGACCCAGAAATCCAGTTTGGACAGCTCGGAGGGGTCGCATCAATATGGAACCATCGAGAGTGGCTGAATAAGAATCGAGGCATGTGAATCACTTTCTCACGTTGCTCGGAAGTCGTTCCTATTCAAAGGCATAATCTCAAGATATCTGCTAGGAGCGGCGCTGCGGAGTGCGGGTGCACTCCGCAAAAAGCTACCGGGCCTTTGCGAACTCCGACCGGTGGCGGCTATAGAAGAAGTAGATGATTAGACCCAGAACCAGCCAGGCAAAGAACGTGAGCCAGGTCAGCACTTCCAGCCCCATCATCAGCACGATGCAGAAGACAATGCTGAGAACCGGAAAGACCGGCCCAAGCGGGGTCCTGAAGCTGCGTTTCCGCTCCGGTTCGCGATAGCGCAGGATGATCACCGCGATCGAGACCAGTACAAACGCGAACAGGGTGCCGATGTTCGACAGGTTCGAAACCGTGCCGATGTCCAGCAAGCCGGCCGGGATGCCCACCACGAATCCAGCCACCCAGGTGGCAACCGCGGGGGTGCGGAACTTCTTGTGGATCCGGCTGAAGATCGTTGGCAGCAGGCCGTCGCGCGACATGGCAAACCAAACGCGCGCCTGGCCGAGTTGGAACACCAGGATCGACGAGATCATGCCCAGCATGGCGCCGATCAGCACGAAGAGGCGAATCCAGATCAGCCAATGACCGTTCTGGTCCACGGAGAGGCGCTTGATGGCGTTGACCACCGGAGCCGCATCGCCCATGACGGATTGCCACGGCACGATGCCGCTGAGCACAATGGCCACTCCGCCATACAGAAGCGTACACGCCACCAGGGTCATCAGGATGCCGAAGGGCAGGTCGCGCTGGGGGTTGTTGCACTCCTCGGCGGCCGTCGAAACGGAGTCAAAGCCGATGTAGGTGAAGAAGATGATTGAACCGCCGGTCAGCACGCCCGTCCAGCCGTTGGGCATGAAGGGATGCCAGTAGTGCGGCTTGACGAAGCTGGCGGCTGCAAAGATGAACACCAGGATGGCGGCGATCTTGATCAGAACCAGGACGTTGTTGGTGCGGGCGGATTCGCGGATGCCGCGGACCAGGATCACCGTCAGCAGCATGACGACCAGGAAGGCGGGGATATTGAAACCGAAGTGCCAGCCGGGGCCGTAGATGTTGTTGCCGGCGAAATCCTGCAGGCCGGTGGGGAGGTAGGCGGGGGAGATCCACTGGGCGGGGAAATGGACACCGAACCAGTCGAACAAATCAACCAAATGTGCAGACAGGCCCACGCTCACGCTCATGTTGCTGAAGGCGTACTCCAGAATCAAATCCCAGCCTATGATCCAGGCAATCAGTTCGCCCAGTGTGGCGTAGGTATAGGTGTACGCCGAACCCGCGATCGGAATCATCGACGCCAGTTCCGCGTAGCAGAGTCCGGTAAAGACACAGACAATCGCCACCAGCACCAGCGACAGCGCCAGCGCCGGACCCGCGCCCGGACGGCCAGCCAAAGCGGTGTGATGAATCAGAAAGTGCAGCAGCGGTGTGTTTTCGATGGAAGGTGTGTCGAACTTCTGGCCGGCCATCGCCGTGCCAATCACCGTGAAGATGCCCGAACCGATCACCGCTCCGATTCCCAGCGCCGTCAGTGACCACGGGCCAAGGGTCTTCTTGAGCGAGTTCTCGGGTTCTTCCGAGTCCCGGATCAGCTTGTCGATGGACTTGCGCGCTAGCAGTTGGCTGGCCAGGGCAGTTCTCCTCGTCCTCTCGGATCCAGGCTCTCCCGTCCATCCGGATGCCTGCGCCGATTGCAGTAGATACGGTTCTCCTCCTGAAGTTCTGCGACGTCGAAAATCGAGACCTTGAGATTCGAGACCTAGAAAATCGAGACTTGGAACTCAGCGCTCCACTGTTCTGGCCGATTCAGCCTGGCCGCTACAAAAGAGGAAACTGCTCGGAGGGAATATAGGCTTGGGTTCAGGGCCGACAGCGCTCGGGCAAGCCGGCCTTGAACCGATTTCTTCTACGTACAGGTCTACTAGCGCTTCGACTGACCGCGCGCCAGCTTCTTGACCTTCTGCTTCTTCGATCCGCGAGGTTCGGTTTGCTTCGGCTTCGGCGCAGCTTTCTTGCGCGCAGTCCGCTTCAGCTTCTTCCGTTCCAGCTTGTCTTCAATCTTGGTGGTATCCGCCACGTATAACCTCTTTCACTGCATTCTCTTGCAAATTCCCGCAATTCGGGAGTATGTATCCGATATGTTAACAGGGATTGGACCTATCCAGCAAAGCCGGGCCACGCCGTTTGCGGGCATTGCGCGCGGGGATCAAGGCGGGCTTTCGTTGCTCGCCTCCTGTCCGGCTTTCCATCGCTCCTACAGCGTGCTCATGTCAATGACGAAGCGATATTTCACATCCTGCCGCAACATTCGTTCGAAGGCTTCGTTGATCTGATCCATCCGAATCACTTCAACCTCGGAAACAATGTTGTGCTCGCCGCAATAGTCGAGCATTTGCTGCGTCTCCGGAGTGCCGCCGATCATCGACCCGGCGATCCTGGCCCTCCGGTCAATCATGTTGAAGACACTGAACGAGGGCGGTTGATCCGGCAATCCCACCAGCGTCATGGTAGCGTCCTGCTTCAGAAGAGCGGTATAGGGGTCCAGCGCGTGCGGCGCGGCTGCCGCGTCGAGAATGAAGTCAAAGCTGCGGGTGTGCTCCGCCATCGCCACTGCGTCCGTTGAGACCACAACCTCGTCTGCGCCCAGCTTCAGCGCATCTTCCCTCTTCTTTGGCGAAGTCGTGAACTGCACCACGTTTGCTCCGAAGGAATGCGCAAACTTTAGCGCCATGTGTCCCAGTCCACCCAGGCCCACGATGCCAACCTTCATCCCCGGACCCACCTTCCAGTGCCTGAGGGGAGAATATGTCGTGATTCCGGCGCAGAGCAGCGGAGCAACCGCGGCCAGGTCCAAATTCGCTGGCACGCGATACGCCCATCGCTCGTCCACGACGTAATTATTGGAGTAGCCGCCCCGGGTCACCGAACCGTCCACGCGATCGGTGTCGTTATAGGTCCCGGTCATGCCCTCCACGCAGTAATTCTCTTCGCCGTTCTGGCAGGATGAGCACTTTCGGCAGGAGTCGACCATGACGCCGATGGCCGCAATCTGGCCCACGGCGAACTTGGTGGCGCCGCTGCCGGTGGCCACCACGCGGCCCACAATCTCATGGCCGGGGACGATGGGGAACTTCGACCCTCCCCATTCGTTGCGCGCCTGATGCAGATCGGTATGGCAAACGCCGCAAAAAAGAACCTCAACGGCAATCTCCTGCGCGCCCGGATCGCGGCGGCTGAAAGCAAATGGAGACAGCGGAGAGCATGCATCGAGCGCTGCAAAACCCTTTGAAATGAGCATGAATAGATTCCCTTCCGGAGAAGAGTCTATTACAAACAGCGCGAAGAAGTTAGATTGAAGTCCACTCGAACCCGCATCATTTTTTGACCTGCTAAAACTACGCCCCACCTTCGCCACGATCTTGCGTGCGCGGCCCGAGTGGGGCGTAGCTGTTCTTGATGCAAGGTTATTTCGAGAAGCTCACATAGCGCCGCCCGGCATACAGCCGGAAGCCGCCTGCGGGGTCTGCCGTTACCTGCAAAGGCGTGGGTCTCTTCAACCCCTCGTCGTTGCCGGTGGTTACCGTCAGCACATCGTGGCCTCCGACGTCGGTCACAACCAGTTTGCTGTCGGCAACAAATCCGACGCCGTACACGCCTGCCGCAAGATCCTGCCCGCCGATCTTGATCGGCTCCTCGACGACGAAATATGCCTGATATTTCGCCGCAATGCTGGTGGAGTAGCCGCTCGTGTCCACCAATGTCGCCAGCACGAAATATCCGTCCGCGAACTTCACGCCGCCGGAATTACGCAGCTGGGTCGTTGCCGACTGTCCGCGGTAGTAAACGGCTGCCGGAAGCAGTTTCTGCATATCCGCGGGCTTCAGCACAGTATCGGTGCTCTGCGCCGTCATCGAAATTGGCGCAACCAACATCGCCACGGCAGCCATTCCAATGGCCGCCACCTTGCAAATCGCCTTCAAACGCATTCTCAAACCTCCTGCATTCTGCTGCGTAACGGAGTATAACGCGGCAGCGGCGGGCTTTGCCTCAATCGTTGCGCCGAATCCGGTCATTCAGCCCGGCGGTTTGCGATTCGCCCCGCGCGGTGCGACAATCGTCGCGTCGCGGAACTTTGTCCGACACTGTTCTTTACCCCAACCAGCATCTGCTTTCAAGGAGAGTCATCGTAATGAAGCATCTAGCCGTTTGTCTGGGACTTTTCGTCGTCGCTGCAGCCACCCTCTCTGCGCAGATGGCGCCCGCCACCCCCTCGGCCAAGCCTGCGCCTGCCAGCCCCGCCACCACCGAGACCGCCACCATCGCCGGAAAAACCGTTTCCATCACCTATAGCTCGCCCTCAGTCAAGGGGCGCGCCGGCCACCTCTTCGGCAAGGATGGAAAGATTGGCCAGGATCCCACCTACCCCGTTTGGCGCGCCGGAGCCAATTCCGCCACTAAACTCCACACAGATGCCGACCTGGAAATCGGCGGCCTCAGCGTACCGAAGGGTGACTACACCCTCTATGTTGACCTCACAGACGCCGCGCACTGGGTGCTGGTTGTCAACACGCAGGTTGGCCAGTGGGGAACGATCTACGACAAGTCCAAGGATCTCGGCCGCGTCCCCATGTCCATGGAAGCCCCGCCTGCCCTCGTGGAGCACCTGAAATACACGATCACTTCCACCGGCGCACACAAGGCCAAGCTCTCCCTCGCCTGGGAGAACCTCTGCGGCACGGTCTCCATCGCCGGCAAGTAAACGCCCGAAGGTCCAGGCCAAAAATCCGAGCGCCTCGTCGTTTCTGCACTCTACCGGCAGAAAGGACGGGGCGCTCTGCCGTTGGGCCGGGCTCCCGCAGTGCGCAACCCGGGAATCCATGGTGCCTTGCGGTGGAATATGCTTCAATGGATAGGATGGCAATTCCCCGGAAATCAACCCTGCGCGGACGATGGAAAGCGGCGACGCGAAAGGTGCGCGAAGTACTGATGGTGGGCCGCGCGCTCGCCACAACCAGCCACCCGGTCATGGCGCAGATTGTGCCGGCCCGCTTCTGTAACCTTTCCTGTGGCTACTGCAACGAGTACGACAAGATCTCCGAGCCGGTGGCGCAGGACGAGATGTATCGGCGCATCGACCATCTGGGACGCCTGGGGACCAGCGTGATCACCATCTCCGGCGGCGAGCCGTTGACGCATCCTGAGCTGGACGACGTGATCCGCCGCATCCGTCGCACTGGCGCGATGGCGGGCATGATCACCAATGGGTATCTGCTGAATGTTGAGCGCATCGAACGCCTCAATCGTGCCGGGCTCGACCACATGCAGATCTCCATCGACAACCTGCAGCCAGACGACGTTTCGATGAAGAGCCTCAAGGTTCTCGACAAGAAGCTGGAAATGCTCTCCCAGTTTGCCGAGTTTCACGTGAATATAAATTCAGTCGTCGGCGGCGGCATCAAGGACCCGAACGACGCACTGGTGATTGCCAACCGGGCTGTTGCGCTCGGCTTTACCTCGACCATCGGCATTATCCACGATGGCAGCGGGCAGCTGAAGCCACTCAAGCCGCACGAGTCCGAGATCTATTTCAAAGTCCGCCAACTGAAGAAGACCAATTACTCGCGCTTCAATGAGTTTCAGATCGCGATTGCCGAGGGGCGTCCCAATAACTGGCGCTGCCGCGCGGGTTCGCGCTACCTGTACATCTGCGAAAACGGACTGGTGCACTATTGCTCGCAGCAGCGCGGGTTTCCGGGTGTGCCGATCGCCGAATATACTACGGCCGACGTGAAGCGCGAATTCATTACAGCCAAGACCTGCGCACCGAACTGCACCATCAGCTGCGTCCATCAGATCAGTTACATCGACCACTGGCGCACTCCCCAGACTCAGACCACCAGCCCCGGCGGATATGCGGAAGAAAAGCCCCAGCTGGTGAGCATCCAGCTGTGAAATATACACTAAGCATTTTGTCTTCTTCGTGTAGTATGGGCGGGCCATATCTTATCGGCTCCGCCCTAACTAGGTGGTGTAATATAGCTATATTTGACTAGTTCTAAATAACTATAGGTTGCAATTGAGCCCAGACGTTACGGAGGGAACATCTGGGCTCAATGCGTTTCTAATGATGCTCAATGCCATAAATAGGCAAATCTATTAAGGGACTTCGCCGGAGGAGGGGGAAGAGCTCGCCTAAAGCGCAGCGCAAATTGAATTTGCGAAAAATGAAACAAAGGAAGCACTCACTCGGAAGACCACTAAGGAAGATACATTACCCGTATCAGAGGGGACTGCACGGGATTGTCGGTTGTTACTAAGGTTGATAGTACCTGAAGTCCATAATATTTCTATAAGAATTTCCGATTAAGGACGATAAATAAGTGAAATCGTCCCTGATTTGCTTGAAAGGTATCGAGAGTAACTGGTTAATTATTACCTGTTCTCGTTCGAAGTAAGGCGGAAAGTAATGGTTCCCCAGAAAAGCCGGGCACGCATCTGTACAGGCAGGTGACGTTCATCGTCGCTATACCAGATCCAGATGTTCCCGCGATTCTTTACCACGCCGGCATCGGCCGTGGGTTCCGCGCGCAGCGTCTTATACGTTCCAAGAGAGGTCTTGATCTCTTCGCGCCCTTCCACCTTCATCGTCACCGGCAGGCTTCGCACCGGGTCTAAAACGGGGATCACAAAGCTGCGGCCAACTTCCATAGGTTGCGACGATGCATAGAAGACACCCGTCAGCAAGTCAGTCAGGCATCCCGGAACCGAGGCTTCCAGGTGCTTGGTCTGGCCGGTCACCATGTTCTTCTCGTCCAGAACGGACTTGGACTGGCCGTAATCGATCTTCAGTGTGGAATTGATCTGACGGCGGCCTTCGAGCGTCTGCTTGTCGAATTCGCTCGTGCATCCTTTTTCACGGTCAAAGGTCGATTGGAAGCGATCGTTAACGCGAAATAAAAGGTTGATTGCGCCGATTGTGTCGGCATTCGCCAAGATCCGTTCCTGGCCGCCGACGGCCTCAAAGTGAATCGTCGCGATTCCGGCGGGGAAGACACGCCAGTCCACTGCGTAGGTGAGTGTCTGATGTTGAGGAAAGCTGAAGCCGGCCCGAGGCGGAGTCAGTTGCGGGACCGTCTGGTTGCTGGCCAGGGGAGCCATGGCCAATGCGAAGAAAACGGCCGCTAGAGTCGGATGAAAATTCACAGTCGGAATAGCTCCTTGCAACATGACGAGAGATGAAAACCTGAAAAAAGATAACCTGATTCAAGTAGTTTGACAGGCGCATTCGCTCCGGCGCAAAGCCGGTTTACCGGGCCCGGTGAAGAAGAGCAATTACCAGAGGCCGCAACAGGAGGCTGAGATAAAGCAGCGCGACCCCTATGGCAGCATTGTACTCGCGGTGTTTTCGATAGAGCGAAAAGGAGAAACTGCCCGCGCTGGTCTGCCCCGGAGCCGCGGTTTGTCTCGGAGCCAGGCGCGGGATCAGCCGGGGAACGCTGGCGCAATAGCTGTCAAACTCAGGAAAAGTTGCGCGCAGGAAGCGCTCCTCAGAGGCAATCACTGGGACGTAGATCGCCAGAAATCCCAGGCAGAGCACCAGCGCGATCGGCCAGCTCAGCAAAGCGACGGCAAAACCGGCGGCCATAAGCATCGAGCCCAGGTAAAGCGGATTGCGGGTATACGCGTAGGGCCCGGTTGAGGTGAGCTCGCGGTTCTTTTTGACGTAACCGGCGGAGTAGGAACGAAGCCACAACCCGGGCACTACCAAGACCAGGCTCCAAGCCACAGCCTCCATCCGAGGTTCGCTCCGCCAAAGGCTGAACAAGTAGAGGGCGGCGACCACAAATCCGAGCGGAACCCGAATGCGACGGGCGACGAGCTGCCATTTGTCAATCCAGTCTTGATTGCTAGGTGCGAGACTGCCAGGTGCGGGCGGCGGCGCTCCGTGACGCGGAGAAAGGGGAGGCTGGGTCATAAGCGAATCTCGGAGGCTCCAGGCAGGGTGGTTTGGTTGGCGGACTCAGCATAAAGCAATTCACGGGTGGCGCGCAGAACGTCCGCTGCCTGGATGGTAAGGAGTCCCGCCTCGGGAGCCGCATGACGCGTATGGTCGCGCCGGCTCTCTGGACTTCGCAAGACTCTGAAAGGGCTGCCGAATGGGCCATTGCGGCTGGGGTCGGTGGGGCCATAGATACCGACCACGGGGCGGCCAAGCGCGCAGGCAAGGTGCAGTGGCCCGGTGTCTCCGGCGATCGCCAGGGCAACCCGCCGGGTTGCGGCGATCAGGTGCGCCAGGTTGCAGTTGAGCACGGTGACGGCAGTGGACCCTTCGCCGACTCCCTGTCGAATGGCTTTTGCCAACGGCTCTTCTCCCGGCCCAACGTTGACAAGAATCCGGTAGCCGCTTTCAGTCAGGCTCTTTGCAACCTCGGCGTAGCGCTCCACGGGCCAGCGCTTTGCGCCCCATCCAGCACCGGGGTTGATCAGGATTGCCGGCATCCCACCCGGCGGGAGAATCGAGTTGGCCCACGCCTCCGCACTGGGGTCGGCGGGCAGCAGCGGCTGAACCGGGCTTAACAGGTCGCCGGCGATCGCGGAGGCCAGTTCGACATCCTGTTCGATGACGTGGGCTCCATGGGTGGGCACACGGTCGGTAAAAAACCAGGCTGCAGCTTGTTCCCGGGGGTACATCTCGCCAATGCGTCGCCGTCCACCGGCAAAAGCACCCACAATTGCCGACCGCAACGCTCCCTGAAGGTCGATGACCACGTCATAGCAACCGCCTTTGAGTCCCCGCCTCAAAAACTGGATCTCGTGCAGCGTCCTGAGGCTGAATGGGGCCTTGCGCCACTCCTTGGTGGCCGCTAAATGGATATTGTCAACCAGCGGCTGCGCGAGAGGGTCGCGTCCCCCGGAGCTGGCATTTGTCGCAAGCAATGCCCGCCAGCGTGGCTCGACCGCCCAGTCAATCACCCAGCGCGGATGAGCTTGGCGCAGGGCTGTCACCGCCGGAAGCGCATGCAGAATATCGCCCATGGCTCCCAGTCGGACCACCAGCACTCGAAACTTTGATTGGATTTCCAATCCTTGATTCTCTCACAAGAGGATTTGCCGGATTTTGAGTCCCGAAGGCGCAATCGGGGCAATCGCATCCACGTAATCTGGAGGACAAATTCGCCGTTTTGCGCCTCCGGCGCGCGGGAAACCGGAGCCAGTCTGGTGAACAATTTGGATTCGAGCGATTGCCTGGCTCCGCACTCAGGTGCCGAGCAGCCATTACCTGCGCACGGCGCCCGCCCTGGCGGCGTCGTTCAGCTTGTCTTCCAAAAAGTCGAGAATTGACTCGATATCTTCAATCTCTGTCGTCAGCCGGACCGTTTTGAGGGGCATTCCGTCCGGGAGGTTCTCCGCGAGCTTGCCCATGCGCACAAAATCCTTCTGCGTCGTCACCAGCGCCGTGGCTCCCCATGCGCGGGCCTCGGCAACCAACTCCGTCAGGATCGCGGGTGTATACGTAAAGTGGTCTGGAAATGCGTACTCCCCAACGACATTGAACTTTGCCTGTTTGAGCCCCTCGAAGAACTGCTCCGGGTGCCCGATCCCGCAAAAGGCGGCTACCGGTTCGCGCACAGGTGCTATGTTCATCACCCGGCGCAGCTTCCAGATGGGACCCTGCCAGCCCCACCTTCGGATTTCAAGCTCAATTTTAGCGTCATTTGCCGGTATTGCGATCACCGTGGCACGACGCGCTGCGCCGAGAGGCTCGCGCAGATTGCCGGCGGGCAGCAGGCTGTCCTGCCAGTCGTGGCGATTGATAATCAGAATGTTGATCGCGCGGTTCAGTTGACGATGTTGAAAGCCGTCATCCAGAAGATGAACGGGGGGCAGGTTGCGAAGCTCCTTGGAATCCTTGCCTCGGCGAAAAACCGCATGCGAATCCCCACTCTCGGTTGCCTTGTTAGGAGGACTCTCAGCCGGCTGGGACTGGCTTCCCAAGGCGAGGGGGCTATGAGTAGCCTGTAGCTCAAGCTGCCTCGCCTGCTCTGCTATTTCGCGATCAAATCGGGCTTGGACGGCGCGCCTTTCCGGCTCCAGTTCCCGCTCCGCAATCGACCCCGCCGCGAAGCGCGATTCTCCTACGTAGACCGGCACTCCTGCCTCGCGGGCCATCAAAACCGGCTCGTCCCCGAACTCCTCCGCCGTTCCGTCCTTTTTCACTCGCAGCGGCAAGTGGCCGTGGCGGCCATATCCTCGCGACAGAATGTTCACAAAACAACCACGTTCGGTGAGTTCTTTGGCCAGCGCAATCGCCAGCGGAGTCTTTCCAGTGCCCCCGGTCGACAGGTTTCCGATGCTGATTACCGGCCAATTCAGGCTCTCGGTTGACTCCAGGCCAGTACTGATTCGCAATTCCCGGAGGGCAAGACCGAAGCGGTAAAGAGGGACCAGGGGACGAAGCAGCTTGCGAAAATCGGTTTCCTTCTTCTTTTTCTCTCGCTCCTTCTCCTTATGCTCCCGCTTCTTTCCCGCTTCTTTTTTGAGTTTCTTTTCTTCCTTCCCTTCTTTACTCAAAGCCACCCTCCTTTGTTCTTGCGGAGGATGGATTCTTGCCTGATCTGCCGGATAGTCCACTCTGAAGTTGAGTGGAACCGCAGACTGGGGTACCGCGCAGAATGGCCTGCGAAGTCTCTCGCGTAGAGAGTGCTGGGGGACCGAATGGCGCAAACGGGGAAGCACTCTGCCTGTCTTGCCGCAGGCGCACAAAGCCAGCGGGCCCGCGCCAGTCATTGGCCGGCATGGCTGCCCTTGATTTTGGCGCTCTGGTGAAGCAGCCGAAACCGCGCACTCCTCTTGTCTCGATGGATTGACCCACCCGTTGATCCCACATCGAATCAGCCTTGCTCTTTTCCGGCCAAGTCTACAGGGCCATTTGTACCAACATCTTGTCGACTGGTGAATAGTAACGCTCGCAGAGCTTCCACGCAGCGCCTGGTTGCACCGGCTTGTTGATCAAATAAGGTCCTGGCTCGATCGCCCATCGCCCCAGCGACATCCGGATGAAGGAGGAGTTCGATCAGAACCCGTGCCAGTTCCTTCCGGTCCGCGATGCGCAATGCCTCGTGGGCCAGCAGGTCATCGGTAATGGATCGGAAGTTGACGTAATGATGTCCCATCACGATTGGGATTCCATACCGTGCAGGCTCCAATGGGTTGTGGCCGCCCGCCGGAATCAGGCTCCCTCCGACAAACGCTACCGCCGCCAGGGAATACACCGACGCCAGTTCGCCAATTGTGTCGAGCAGGACAATCTGTCCCGGAATCAGCGCTTCCAAAGAAGTCTTCGGCCGGGCCGGCCACTCGGACCGCCTGACCCAGCCAAAGGCGGACTTTTCCAACAGCGCGACGACCGCTGCAAAGCGTTCGGGATGGCGCGGCGCGAGCACCATTACCAAATCGGGATCGGCAGTCAGCAATTGCGGCCAGGCCTCCAGAAGAGCCTCTTCTTCGCCTTCAAGAGTGCTTCCGGCGACAATAAAGCGCAGGCCCTTAGCCAGTGCTTTCAACTGGCGGGTTGCCTCGGCTTCGCCGCTGGCGCGCACGTCGAACTTCAGATTTCCAGCTACCGAAACCGCATTTGCAGCGCAGCCGATGGCTCGCAAGCGTTCCGCGTCCGTCTCACTCTGTGCCAGAACCCGGTTCAAGCGGCTGAGAAACGGCTTCCATAATCCGCGCAGACGGCGGTAGCGCGGCCAGGAGCGGTCCGAAATCCGCGCGTTCACGACCCCGACCGGAATTCCGCGGCGGAAACAGCCGGTGAGCAGGTTGGGCCAGAATTCGGTCTCGGCCAGGACCAGCATCCGCGGCTGCAGAGCATTCAAATAAGCGCGCACCGCCCAGGGCAGATCGAGCGGACAATAGAAGACGCGGTCGGCTCCGAAACGCTCCCGGGCCAGCGTCTGTCCGGTGCGGGTGGTGGTTGAAACCACAATCAAGTAGCCTGGAAGCTCGGCTTCCAGCTCCCTGACCAGCCGGGTGACGGCCAGAACCTCGCCAACCGATACCGCATGCACCCAGACAATCGAGCGCTCGTTCTCAAACGACCCGTTCGGCCGGGCTTCTACTGCCAAACCCCGTCGTCGCACTTCGGCGCGCACCAACCCCAGCCGCTCCAGCATCCCCTCGCGGTACTTGTGGGTGGTTGCCATCTTCCACAGCCACCAGGGCGCGCCAAGCACCAGCACGGTCAGCAAAGCGACATTGTAGAAAAAAATCAGCATGCGTAACGGAAACGGCCCTCGCCGGTCTAACCTTGAAAGGACGCCACAGGGCCATCGACGCCGGCGGCTACAGCGAAACAGAGTCGGTGAATCCCGAAAGTTCTGCACAAAACGGGAACTGACCGGGATGCAGGACTCTGGTTCCGCTCTAAATGATACAGACGCGAAGCTGATGCGGGCAGGCGAGCAATGATACAGTCGAGCACCATGATGCGCACAATGAGGAATTTGCGGGCAATTCCGCCCATCCTTTTCTGTTTCGCGATTCCGGCTGCGGCGAGCGACCGCAACCCGCCGCCCATCCAGCCAGCCTCTTCCTATGCCGCGGTCGAGACCCACCCCGACGAGAAGGTCTCCATTGCCGCCGAGCCGTACGACACCAAAGAAAAGGAGTCCATTTTTCGTGTCGATTACCTTAGCCACGGGGTCATGCCGGTGCGTCTCATCGTGACCAACAACGGCAACCGGCCCATCTCGCTGCGCGACGCGCGGATACTCTTCATGACCGCTGCCGGCGACAAGATTCAGGCGGCCGAACCCGAAGACGTGGAGCGCCTGATGACCCGCAAGGAGCGCGAGGGCGGCAAGATTCCGCTTCCCGGTCCGCTGCCTTCGATCAAACTCAAGCCCAAGGCCAGCAATCAAGAGATCGAACAGGATTTCAACGCCTACGAATACGGAGCGCTGGTCGTTGAGCCGCATTCCACCCGCGCCGGGTTCCTGTTCTATGACGTCAGCGAGCTCGACCACCCACTCAAAGGCGCCAAGCTGCATCTGCACAAACTTCGCGATGCGGATGGGAACGAGCTGTTCTACTTCGAAATCCCCTTCGACCGGTACCTGCAATCGAAGAGCAAACAGATGAACTAGGAACACCTGTTCGAAGAGCCTATTCGTAGTAGGTAGCCGTGGTGGTATCCGTCTCCCAGATGGTGCAGTCTTTCACCCGCACCCGCCCCTCGGTCATCTCTACAAGCTGCAGGTTGGTCTGGTCATAGAAGTAGCGAGCCAGGTTCTCGGCCGAGGGGTTCAGCTCGATGAAAGGCTCCAGATCGTTCAGCATCTGGTGGTCGATGCGGTCGATCACCGGGCGCATGACGTGCTTCAACAGCTTGAAGTCCAGCAACATGCCGGTCGTGTCCAGCGCTGCGCCGGCAAGCGTTACGCGGACCTTGTAGTTGTGCCCGTGCGGGTTCTCGCACTTGCCCCGGTAGTTGCGCAGGTAGTGACCGGAGGAAAAACCGGCCTCCACAGTGACTTCATACATCGGCTTTGTCTGGTCCAGTTCGGGGAAGAATCCCAGACTCCATTCTAGTTCCTTTTGCGGAACTGAGGTTTTACGGGCAGCTTGCCTCCCGGGGAGGGCCCACCGAATGTCGACGCGAGTCCCAGCGAGCGGCCGCAGGTGGCGCAGGCGACCGCTTGGCTAGAGAACGTCCCAAAACACGGGAGCTCCTTATCAATCAACCGCGGCGGAGAAACGGGTTACTGAGCCGACGCCTTTGCCGCCCGCTCGATCAAGCGAGCCACGTCATTCGGCTTGGAGAGATACACCGAGTGGCTGGCCGGAACTTCGACCGTTTCGCAGCCGGCATGCTTGGCCATGCTGCGCTCGAGATCGGGATTGATGTTGCGGTCCAGAGTCGAAACCAGCGCCCAGCTCTTCTTCTGACGCCAGGCCGCGGCTGTCACCGGCGCGCCCGCGGCGGCCTTGGCCAACATCGGCTGAGAATGGGCCATGAAGCTCGCCTGGACTGGCGGGACGTCGGCAGCAAAGTCGGCGGGGAAGGCGGCCGGGTCCAGGTACAGGAAATCGTCCTTGGTGGCGCGCATATCGTTGTTGGCGGCGGGGAACTTCGATAGCAAGCCACCTGCGCTCTCGCCTTGGTCGGGGATGAAAGCGGCGATGTAGACAAGGCCGACGACATTGGACGCATTCCCCGCTTCGGTGATGACCACCCCGCCATAGCTGTGGCCAACCAGAATAGCCGGGCCTTGTTGCATATCCAACACGCGTTTGGTCGCGGCGACGTCGTCGGCAAGCGAAGTCAGCGGCTCCTGCACCACGCTGACCGTATAGCCGTCCTTGCCAAGAATGTCGGTGACGCGAAGCCATCCGGAACCATCGGCGAAGGCACCGTGGACGATGACGATATTCTTGACCGGCGCGGCCTGCGCTTGAGCGAAGGTCGCCGAAAGCAGTGCGACCGCTGCGGCCGCCATGGCAATGATTTTCCTGGGCATCTGACTCTCCTGTTTTAGATATTGCGATAAAAGTTATCGCACGATTTAATTTAGAGCGGGACGAGAAAACTGTCAAGTGAATATTTGGCCGCGCGGCTGTTCTGAATGAGATCGAATCAAAAAAGCTAGATGTAGAATTCCGGGCGCGCAGGAAAAGGGCTGCACAATCCTTCATCGAAGGGAAAAAGCGAATAGAGACGAAAAGCTCTCAGAACGAAGAACATAGCAGATTTATTCTCGAGTATGATGAAGTGCAATGGCTATCGACCAATGGAACAATTTCTTCATTATGGTAGGAGGCGGAGCTGCGGCTCTCGCCGGCTTGGTGTTTATAGCCATGTCGATCAATCTTGCGAGCATCACTCGGGATGCAACCCATAAAAATCGCGCCATCGCCACTTTGACGGGCTTCACTGCCGTCTTCATGATCTGCGCATTCGCTCTCATTGGAAATCAAAACTACCATTGGGTCGGCGCCGGTTGGCTGGTTCTTACGCTCGTTCCAATGATCACTTACATTCGGGTATACGTCAGGGCGACAAAAACCGGCAGAAGCTCCGTCGGGCTCAGCATCGGTCGATTCATCGCGGGCACGTCGTGTTACGCGGCTCAGATCGTAGGTTCTGTCTTGCTTTTCTCGGGACATATAGCCGGACTTTATGTGGCCTCCGCAGCGATGGTGCTCTCCTTCGCTTTTTTCATTTCTGCCGCGTGGCTCCTTGTCACGGGCATCCACAAGAATCAGGATTAAACATCTGTCTAAGACTCAAAATCATTTACATAACATTTACAATAAATATTATCGTGATAACTTCTCACGACGTCTGTTGAAACCAGGAAGGCCGGATGCGACGCGATGACCAGGGTTAAGAGGCTTGAGGAAATGCCGTGCTATGCGATTTATTCGGCTGGACTCGCCATCCAGCGTACCTATAAGCCGCTGCTCGACGCGCTGGGCATCACTTATCCTCAGTACCTCTTGCTGAACGTATTGTGGGAGGAAGACCACCTGACGGTCGGCGACATCGGTGAGCGACTGGGAATCGAGAGCAGCACGCTGACGCCCTTGCTGAAGCGCCTGCAGGCGGCGGGCTTTGTGGAGCGCACCCGCAATCCCGCAGACGAGCGACAGGTGTTCGTCGAACTGACGGAGCGCAGCAGGGCCCTGGAGGAGCGAGGCGCCTGTCTCGGCCCCGAGGTCTTCGGGAACGCAGGCATGACCATCGAGCGCCTCTTCCACCTGCGCGACGAGGTCAAGTTCCTGCGGGACGCCCTCAACGCCAAGTTGGCGGCGAAGGAAAGCTAGCGCAGGCGCGGTTTGTTCTCTAGGAATGCGCTAAGGAACAGCAACATCAAAGCTTATGCGTCAGTTCCTAAAGCCCGGGAAGGGGCATAAAAGCCGCTTCTCCCCGATTCATTCGATGCCGGATGAGCCGATTGTATCGAAGCGGCGCGCGAAGCCGTATTTCGCTCAGCTCTCCACCGCGAAGAACTTTTCCACATCGGTGATCGTTTGTGTCACCGTGTAGGGCGGAAGACTGTCGAGGAAGGTCTGCCCATAGCGCTGCCGCTTGATCCGAGGATCGAGCAGCACCAGCACGCCGCGGTCTTCCAGCGAGCGGATCAGCCGGCCAAAGCCCTGTTTCAGGGTTAGAACCGCCGCGGGAACCTGGTAATCGAAGAACGGCTTGCCTCCCCCTTCCTCAATCGCCTTCATGCGCGCCTGCACCACCGGGTCGCTGGGCACGGCAAAGGGCAGTTTGTCGATGATCACGCAGCTCAACGACTCGCCCTGCACGTCCACCCCCTGCCAGAAGCTCGATGTGCCGAAGAGCACCGCCCCCGGCGTTGCGCGGAACTCCTCCAGCAGAGCCTTTCGCGGCGCGGTTCCGTGCAGCAGGATAGGGTAATCGAGAACCGGCATCAGCCGCTCATACAGGTCGCGCATCTGGCTGTAGCTGGTGAAGAGGCAGAAGGCGCGGCCCTTGCTGATTTCTAAAACTCTCCGAATTACCTCGGCCGCGGCTGCAGGGAAATCCGGCTCGCGCGGGTCCGGCATCGACGGCGGAAGGTAGAGCATGGCCTGCTTCGCATAGTCGAAGTGCGAAGGCACCACCATCTCGCGCGCGTCGTCCAGGCCGATGCGCTTGCGGATGTGCTGAAAGCTCTCGCCGACGGTCAGCGTGGCCGAAGTCAGGACGACGGACGGAATGACTTCGAAGACCTGCTCGCCCAGCAGTTCGGAAACATCGATCGGCGTGGCCTGCAGAAACGTCGTACGCCCCTGTTGGCGAAGCCCGCCGGAGGAGCGCCGTTCCATCCAATAGACCATGTTGTGCGCGGTTGACTCGAGCAGGAACTCCAGCTCCGTGCGCAGCCTGGCCACCCGCTTGCGGATTCCCGGCGCCTCGTCCACGCCCTTCATTTCGGCGATCTCATCTTCCATGCGCCGCAGTGTGGCCCGCACCGACAGATACAGATCCCCGTTGGTCTCCAGGTACTCCTCGCGCCCCTCGAACGGTTGCCGGCCGTCTCCGGTCATGGGGAGTTCCGAAAAGAACAGCCGTGCCCGGTCGCGAAGCTGCTGGGCCAGCGCGGGCAGCTTGTCGCCGCCTTCCTTGCCGCGCAGAACCGCGTCGGTATCCCGTGCCAGCTCCTCAAAGCGGACGTTGCTCACGCTCAGGCCAAAGTAGTTCGAGGCCACCTCTTCCAACTCGTGCGCCTCGTCGAAGACTACCATCCCCGCCTCGGGCAGAATCCCGGCGTCCGGAGCTCCCGCCGCCTCCTGGCGAACCGAAAGGTCGGCAAAGAACAGGTGGTGGTTCACGATGATGATGTCCGACTCCTGCGCACGGCGCCGCATCTCGGTGATGAAGCAACGGCTGTAATCCGGACAAGTCGACCCCAGGCAGGCCTCGGTCCTTGCGTCCAGCTTGTGCCACAAGGCGCTGGACTCGGGCAGTTCATTCAGCTCGGCCCGGTCGCCGGTCTCGGTTTCCTGCTCCCACGCGGCTATCTGGCGATACTGGTCGATCTCTTCCAGCCCGGAGAGAATCGGCTGGTTGCGCAGCGCGGTCAGCTTGTAGCGGCAGAGGTAGTTCGCGCGGCCCTTCATGTAGCAGACCGCCAGCGGCCCCAGCAGCGACTCCAGAAACGGAATATCGCGAAAGTAGAGCTGATCTTGTAGTGCCTTGGTTCCGGTGGAGATGATGACCCGCCGACCCGTCCTGAGCGCCGGCAGTAGATAGGCCAGCGTCTTGCCGGTGCCCGTTCCAGCCTCCACAATCAGGTGGCGATGCTCGTGGAAGGCCTTTTCCACCGCCTTGGCCATCTCCAGCTGCCCCGGACGGTACTCGTAGGGCAGCGACGAACTGGCCAGAATCCCGCCGGGCGAGAAGAACTCGTGCAGCGAGGGCAGGGCGCGGGTTTTCTCTTCGACAGGCGGCATACTCTAACCATCATAGTGATGCCGCGCAATGCTGTTGTGGATTGGCAGTCTCCGTTCAGTGAAATCGGTACGAAGGGTTCGCCGTTGGCAGGCTAACGAATGTCAAAATTCACGGGCGAATCATCACCGGTCTGACGAAATGCTGCTGCTCAGGGTTTCCCAGAGAGCAGAAGTTCTGGAAAGTCTGATAGCGCTCGACTTCTTCTCTTAGCTGGCCGGAAACAAGGACAATACTGAGCCTTGGACGGGTCGCCTTGACTGCCGTGATTCTCGCCATGAAGTCCGCAAACTGCCCAAACGTGACTTTGTGGTCCGCGAATACGTAGACGACGGGATGCATCCTGTATTCAAAGATTTCTGCCAACCGTTCGGTCAACTCTTTGGCGGGAGTTTCGGTATTGTTGATCCAGATTTTGCCGTCCTTGGTTAGCCAGACAGTCAGTGAGATGGCGTTGCACTCATACGCGGGTTGCGGCTGGGGCGGCAGCTGAACAATCGGAACCCGGATGCCGACCGAATGCGGCTGGCTGACCTCCAGCGAGCACACGACCAGAATCATAAAGAGGCAAACCAGTGGAGCAGCCAACAACGAACGTAGCCAGCTCAGGTCCATGCCTGTAGTAGACACCGCGTCATCCCGAATTGTTCCCTCGCCGCAGATCGGGGCCACCATTCCGCCCCGAATCTGTCAATTAAGATGGTTGCGCCAATGGATCGAAAGGAAAGCGGCACGCGAAATGAAAGCTCTTCGGCAGGTTCTCTCCTTCTGTATCGCCCTTGGGATTGCGGCTTGCTTTGAGCTGCCAGCCTGCAATGCGCAGCCGGGGCAGGCGCTTCCGCCCGCGGCCCCAGCGCCCTCCGCTCCGCTGCCTCACCCCGCCGACATCTACAGGCAGGCCATGCACCCGCTGGACGTGGTGCGCAGCTCGCTCGACAACTGGTCCGATTCCGAGTTGAGCGCGCTGGTTGTAGCCATGCGCGTGGCGCGTCAGGCCTGTGCGGAGGCCCGTCCGGAGTCGTACGCGGGCGACGACCTGTACGATCTGGCGCGGGTATGCTCGCTCGGGCAGCAATGGGGCGCGGCCAATGCCATCGCTCTGCAATACATCGCCAGCGGAGCCGAGCCGCATCGGACTCAGGCTTACGTTCTCAGCATGAACGCCCTGATGAGCGCGAACGACACCGCGCACGCCATGGATACCGCGCTGCAGATGCTGCACAAGGTTCCTTACGATGCCGAGGTTGCGCTGGCCATTCGCTCCATCAAGACTTCGCTCGAAGAATCGCCCTCGTCCCTCGCGCTGGCACTGGAGGAGCGGGCCGCCCTCGCGACGGCCTTGAGCGGCGGTACAGCGTTGAAGGCCGTTCACGGCGAGGCCTCCATCGGCGCTGGCGATCTCTACGAGTCCGGGCTGCAACTGGCTTACATGGAGAGCTACAGGCACGCCGACGCGGAAGCCAAAACAACGGTCGCCCAACTGGACGCGGCACTCGCCAAAGCTCCTGCGCTGAGCGCAGCCGACCGTCTCCAGATCGACGCGGCACACCGGCGCTACGCATTGCTTGGCCAGCGGCTACCTGCTTTCGAGATTCAGAAGTCTCTTTTCTCGCCCACAGCCAAAGCCGCCATCGATCCGCAAACCGCGGCAGCCACCGCGCTGGTGCTGTTTCCCGACTGGTGCGCGCAATGCCGAAAGATGATGAAGACGCTGACCGAGTTTGCGGCCGTCAATGCAGACACGCCGATTCACGCCTATGGGCTGATGTTTGCCGAAAGGCCGGAGCAATCCGGCACGCCCTTACCAACGGCAGCGGAGCTGACGACTTCAAGGTTGGCGCCGTCTGAGGCGGCCGAGCGCGAGGAGATCGAGAAGGAACTGCAGGGGACCGCAACCATGATAGTTCCGGCATCGACAGCCCAGATCTTTGCGGCGACGGACTATCCCTTGGGCATCCTGGTGGACTCGGCAGGGACGGTTCGCTCCATCGGCGTCATCCCGCTCGACGCCTTCAAAGGCGACGGATTCATGGAGAAAGCCATCCTGGCGCGGGTCATCGAGGCGGGCGAGACTCCGCAGATCGTGCAGAAAAAACCGTGAGGAGCAACCATCCGCAATAGTCTCCAGTGTGGCCAATCCGGCCAGTGGTTTAATCGTGAAATCCCGATTGCCGGAACCCGTGCCTCGGCATTAGTATTCTCCTGAAAGCGTTTTCAAGAGGATCAGATCATGCGCCCCATTGCCTCACTTCTCGTCACTGCCTTCGTCTTGGCCAGCCCCCTTACAACTACCAATCTCCTCGCCCAGACCCCAGCCCCGGCCAAGCCATCCGCGGCCCAGGCTCCCAAGGTCAAGGCCGCAGTACCGCAGGTGCCTCAGGTGGCTATGACGCCGCCCATGGGCTGGAACAGCTGGAACTACTTCGCCGACAAGGTCGACGACAAGGGCATCCGTGCCGCCGCCGACCAGATGGTGGCCACCGGCATGAAGGATGCCGGATACAACTACGTCAACATCGACGACACCTGGGAAGGCGAGCGCGACGCCAGCGGCGTTCTGCATACCAACGCCAAGTTCCCCGACATGAAGGCGCTCGCCGACTATGTGCATTCCAAGGGCCTGAAGATCGGCATCTATAGTTCGCCCGGACCGAAGACCTGCGGCGGCTATGCCGGTTCCTATGGCCACGAACTGCAGGACGCGCAGCTCTATGCCTCGTGGGGCATCGATTACCTCAAATACGACCTGTGCAGCTTTATCGGCGACGTGATGCAGAAGCAGGCTCCCAACGATCCCGCCGCTCAGATGCGCATCATGCAGGACGGCTACGAGAAGATGCACCAGGCGCTCAAATCCACCGGCCGCCCCATCGTCTACTCCTATTGCACGTACGGCTGGGATGCAGTGTGGGAATGGGGCCCGAAGAACGGCGCGAACCTGTGGCGCACCACCGGCGACATCACTCCCGACTGGGACCGCATGTACGCCATTCTCAGCCAGCAGTCCGGGCTGGAAAAGTACGCCGGCCCCGGCCACTGGAACGATCCCGACATGCTCGAAGTCGGCAACGGCAAGTTATCTCTTTCCGAAAATCGCGTTCACTTCTCCATGTGGGCCATGCTGGCCGCGCCCTTGTTGGCGGGCAACGATCTGCCCAACATGAAGCCGGAGATCAAGGCCATCCTCACCAATCGCGACGTCATCGCCATCGATCAGGACAAGCTGGGCAGGCAGGCTGCGCATGTCTACTCCGACGGCGAGGTTGAAGTCTGGGCGCGTCCGCTGGCTGGCGGAGCCATGGCCGTTGCGGTCGTCAACGTAGGCAGCGATCGCTACACGACTCATCCCTTCCATCTGAATCTCGCCAAACTTGGCCTCACCGGACCGCAGAAAGGCAAGGATCTGTGGACAGGCAAGGACGTCGAGCTCACCAACGGCGAAGCCCTCGCCCTGCCCAGTCACGACATTTTGCTTGTCCGCATCGACGCACCAAAAAAATAGGCAACAAAGTCACCTTCCCACCTTCCTTCCATCTCCCCCGCGCCAATCTTTGCTCAGCGGGGGAGACCTTTTCAGACCCCTCCCGTTCATCCCCTTCTTCCCGCCCTTCATCCACGAGTTCGACCCTTCGTCAAAATCTCCGCGCAAAACGATCCCCGTCCGGATACCTTTCTTCCAGAGCACAATGCTTGCGAAGGGAAACCTGAAATGGACGGACTCGTCAATGTCGAAGCAGTCAGCCGAAGATTCACGCTCGACCATGAGAAGAACGGCGCATATGTGACCGCGCTGATCGATGCATCCTTGCACGTCTCAGCGGGAGAGTTTCTGGCCATCTCCGGCCCCAGTGGGAGCGGCAAGTCGACCCTGCTGAACCTTATCGGTTGTATCGACAAGCCGACCACCGGCAGCATCCACATCGACGGCGTCGACACTTCTTCGCTCAAGCCCGGCGAAATGTCTCGGCTTCGCAGGGAGAAGATCGGCTTCGTCTTCCAGACCTTCAATCTGATCCCGGTCTTCACCGCGGCCGAAAACGTGGAGTACCCGCTGCTGATCAAGGGAGTGCTTCCGAGTTCGCGGCGCAAGCGCGTCGCAGAGGCACTGGAAAGCGTGGGCCTTTCCGCGCGGGCCAATCAGCGCCCCGATCTTCTTTCCGGCGGCGAACGTCAAAGAGTAGCCGTAGCCCGCGCCATTGTGCACCGTCCGGCTCTGGTGCTTGCCGACGAGCCAACCGCGAACCTGGACACCAAGAACGCCACTCAGTTGATCGACCTGATGCACGACCTCAATCGGCGTCTCGGTCTCACCTTCATTTTTTCCACGCACGACGCGCGTCTGCTGGAGCACACCGATCGCATTGTTCGCCTGTGCGATGGACAGGTGATCTCCGATAGCAGGCAGTCTGACGGACACATTGAAATGTCGATCCAAGGAGGCAGTCGTGGGTAAGTATCTTCTTCTCGCATTCCGCAATATTTTCCGCAACCGCCGCCGCACCCTCATGACTCTCTGCATGGTTGGCGGAGGCGTCGCCGGCCTTCTGCTGGCCGGCGGATACTTCGCCTTTATGACGCATGGCTTGAGGGAAAGCACCATCAACAACGGCTTGGGGCACATACAGATCTTCACTGCCGAGCACTTCAAACGCGACGAAACCCGCGTGCTCGACACGGGCATCGATAACTGGCGGCAAGTGGCCGCAACCATCACGACCGGCGGTCATGTCCGCGGCGTTGCACCGCGCATCGAGTTCTACGGCATGGTTTCGAACGGGGTCAAGGCGGTCGGCTTCATGGGCAGCGCCGTCGATCCGGCCGCTGAAGACACCCTTGGCTTCGTCTCCCGCGTGGAAACCGGCAATGATCTGGATTCCAAGCCCGGCGGCGAGGTCGAAGCGTTAATCGGTAAGGGACTCGCCAAATCGATGGGAGTCGGAGTCGGTGACGGTCTGACCGTCCTGGCAATGACCGCCGATGGCGCGCTGAATGGCGTCGACGTACAGATCGTCGGCATCGTCAACACCGGCGTCGCCGAAATGGATGCGCGCTATCTGCGCATCACCCTCGCGTCCGCGCAGCGGCTGCTGCAAAGCGATCGCGTTACGAACCTGGTTGTCGGGCTCGACGCAACCGACAACACCGACAAGGTGGCTGCCGAATTGGCTCCGCGCCTCCAGGGCTTGCCGCAGCAGATGATCTTGAAGAAATGGATCGACTTGGCCACTTATTACAAACAGGTCAACACCATGTTCAACGGCATCTTCCTTTTCATGGGTGTCATCGTCTTCTTCATGGTTCTTATGTCCAGCGTGAATACCCTGCTGATGTCCATGTTCGAACGCACTCGCGAAATTGGAACCATGCTGGCCATGGGCACTCCGCGTTCGTGGATTGTAGCGCTGTTCATGCTGGAAGCGACGCTGCTGGGGGTGATGGGCGCAATCGTGGGTGTGATTGGCGGCAATCTTCTGGGCGTTCTGTTGAACTCATCGGGCTTGCACATGCCTCCGCCCCCCGGATACACAGTCGCTATTGCCTTCCGAGTTCTCCACGTGCCGGCCCAGATGATCGGATCGTCGATTCTGGTCATCGTCTCGCTCGCGTTTGCTTCCATCCTGCCCGCCGTGCGAGCCTCAAAGCTGCAGATCGCGGAGGCACTGTCCCATGTCTAAAGTCAACTGCGTATTGAGAGCCTTCCTCTTCCTGTTTGCCGTTGGGCTTGTCGTTACCTGCGCGCTGGTTTGCCACGCTCAGACGCCTGACGCCAACGCTTTGCTCAAGCGGTCGGATTCGTATCGGAATGGATGGAACTCTTACGTCCTCCATGTGAAGATCACCAGCTATGAGTCCGGCAAGGCCGACGAGGAAAAACTCTACGAAGTCTCGCAAAAGGGAACCGAGAAGACTTATGTGGACTTCATGAGCCCACGGGACAAAGGCCGTCATCTGCTGATGCTGGGAGACGATATGTGGATCTATCTGCCGGACACCAGTCGCCCGGTGCGCATTACGCCACTGGAACGTCTCAGCGGCGACGCATCCAATGGCGACGTGGCGCGCACCAATTTCTCCGTGGATTACACGCCCGTCTACGTGCGCACCGAAAAGGTGGGAACCGAAAACTGCTACGTTCTCGACCTATCGGCAAAGCGCAAGGGATCCACTTATCAGAGGATTCTTTATTGGGTGCGCACCGAAGATGCGCGGCCGGTGCGGGCGGAGTTCTATCTAACCTCGGGCAAGCACATCAAGTCGGCTACCTTCGACGAATATTTGACCGTCGCCGGCAAACCTCAACTGCATCGGCTGACGCTCTATGACGAGATTCGCCATAACTCCCATAGCGTGCTGGAGTACAGCGGCATTGCTCCGCGCGAATTGCCAGACAAACTCTTTTACCAGGGCCGCGCAGACCGATTTTGACGCCAACATAGCAAGAAGTTCGAGCCAGGAAGGGAAAGGGGAAAGATGAAAGCCCGTGAAGGATTCCAATATTTCGCCGCGTTCATGCTCGTTGGCTGTTTAGGGGTCACGCTTCTCGCCAGGCTTACGGTGGCGCAATCAGCGCCATCGGCTTCCAGCGCCAACCCTTCCTCGGCACTCGCAGTACATATCGTCGGATTTCGCAATGCCAAGGGCAACGTCCGCGTGAAGCTCATGCGCGACTCGAATCCTGTCGACATGCGCGTTGTTCCGATCGACGCCAAAAACCTGACCGCCGATCTCGCCTACGATAACCTTCCGCAAGGGGTCTATTCCGTCGCCCTCTTTCACGACGAGAACATGAACGGAAGGTTGGACTCCAACGTTTTCGGGATACCTTCGGAAGGCTACGGATTCTCCAACAATCCATCCAAAGGATTTGGACCGCCTAAGCCCGAACAGACGACCTTCGCGGTGAAGCAACCAAAGTGCGCCATTCAAATCAAGGTGATTTACTGGTAACCGCGCCGAATTGTGCGTGGATACAGCGAAACCAGAGTTGGCGTACTCCGGAAGCACTGCATCAAGGTTGACGCGACCATCAGGGAGCGGCGACCTTCTACGAAACTCACCGGGCCACAGGGCCTCTGGTCTCGCTCTGGTCCATGCGTTACCGGCACATCGACGCCCCCGAACTCGTCTCTGAAAGGAACCAGATGAAACTCTCGCTCGGAACGTCCAGGTTCACGACCGCTCTTCTCTTTTGCTCCATGCCCATCCTCGCAACCGTGCACCTGTTTGCCCAGGCTGCACCTGCACCCGCTCCGGCGTCTGCGCCGGCTACGGCGCCGGCAGCAGAAGCGGCCAAACCGGCGGCAGCAACCGCGACTCTCACCATTCGCGTTACTGGCATCCGGAACGCCAAGGGAAGGATCGGCGTTGCCCTTTTCAAGGACGCAGTGGGATTCCCGATGGACCCCTCGGGCATCGTTGCCGCCAAGCGGGTCGATATCGATCCGCAGACCCTGGTTGCAATAGCGATCTTCGAGAAGCTGCCCCAGGGCGCTTACGCTGCGGCCGTACTGCACGACGAAGATCTGAGCGGACAAATGAGCTTTGACGCGCAAGGGCTTCCTACCAAGGGTTATGGCGTTTCCAATAACCCTCCTTCGCAGTCCGGGCCGCCCACACCCGAGGAAGCCAAGTTCACAGTGAACAAGGCCGAGGCTGCAATCGAAATCAAGATGGTCTATTGGCAGTAATTCGAACTAACTATCGGTTCCCACGGTTTCGCGTCAGAAACCCGGGGAGCCGGACATCGCAGGCGGATGGGCCTTGCAGTGGCGAAAGCCCCGTTCATCCGCAGCCCGTAACTGCGCACTCCTGCAGACTGCCGTCGCCGAGCGGATGCTCGAGAGGCCATCAGGAAATCCGATGAATCTCGCATGCAAAATCCCGTTCCTGTTGGCGCTCGCAGTCTGCAGCCTCGCCGCGGCGCAGGATGAACCGACGCCCGAGCCGCGCTATAATTTCCGCTATTCGTTTGCGGCCATCAACGACACCACCATCTACAGCGATCTCCATCCCCCGCTTCCATCTGCATTCACAAGTCTGCTGAACGATCCCACGGTTGCACTGCTGCAGAATCAGTTGCTCGTTGAGCCTGCTTTTACGCTGCGCTACCGCCAGCGCTGGAGCCTGTCCACCAGCATGGCGGGCCTGGCCGAGTCCTTTCGGGGGCTCTCGGTCTCGGAATTCGATCCGCCGCCCGGCAATCAGGCAATCGTCCAGGGCATCGGTTCCGCTCTCGACGGTTACACCGGAGCGCATGAGCAGTTGCGCGTCAAGGAAGCCTATGCGGGTCTTTCCGCAGGCGACTTTGACTTCACGCTGGGACGCAGGCTGGTTCGCTGGGGCACCGGCTATGCCTTTACGCCCGCGGGAGTTCTCGATCCCCCGCGCGTTCCCACCAATCCCACCGACCGTCTCAATCTCAATGAAGGTCGCGACATGATCAAGGTGGACTACGTACACGGACCGCACGCTGTTCAAGTAGCCTGGTCCAGCGCCGCGCTTGCGCCGCCCATGTCCAATGCGCACGACACCACTGCGGTCCGATACAACGTCCTGCTGCACGGATTCGACACCTGCCTGATTGCGGGCGACGACCGCGGTGCCGACGCCTTTGGCGGATTTACCTTCACGCGAGTCCTCGGTCAGGCATGGGAGATTCACGGCGAGGGCATCTGGCGCGAACAAGCTGCCGCGGTGCTTGGCGCAAAGTACATCACTTCTTCGGGCATCACCTTCATCGGCGAGTTCTATACTCCTCCCAACACTGCCTATTTTCGGGATCAGGCTTTGTCGCCAACGTCCGGCCGGCCGCACTACGCATTTCTCGACGTGAGCAAGTCCCGCCTGCGCGAGTTGCCGGGATGGAAGGAGTGGGACCTCGGAGCCTATATGGTTGCCAATCTCGACGACCGCAGCTACACCGCCATCTTCGAGGCCACCCGCCGCTTCGGAGATCGCTTCTCGGCTTATCTTCACCTTGAAGCGCCGCAAGGCGGCAAGACATCGGAATACGGAGCCACACCTTACACCGCTGCAACATCCATGGGAGTTCGCTTTCAGCTATGACGCGCAAACCTGATTTAACCAGCCCGGTCCCAACCTGCTTCGACGACAATCACAGCATCCTCGCTGGTCTGCGCAGGGCCATCTGGATTGCCCCGGCGGTTGCGGTTTTTATCGTGGTTATCTACCTCGTTCTGGGCCACATTCGCGTATCGGATACCGGCTACAGGTTTCTCGAATCTCTCTGTTATTCCGGGTTCATTGCAGCGCCGTCCGCAGTGCTCCTCACCTGGATTTCGGTGAAGTTCACCGAGAGATTCCCGCGACTCGTAGTCGTGATGCAGATTTTCACTCTGCTCTGCACAGCAACCTTCGGTTCACTCGCGGCGTGCCTGTTCTTTCTCCTTGTCGGGATCTTTTCCCGTGCCCAGCTCTGGCCCGAGTTCCGGCTGTCTCTTCCCTTTGCAACGGTGATCACACTAACGGTCGGTCTCGGAATCACGTCTTTTGAAACCATGCGCCACAGACTCCAGTCAGCCACCCTCGAACTGCGTACCCGGCAAGTGGAACAGGAACGAGCCTACAAGCTGCTTGCCGAGGCGCGCCTTTCGTCGCTGGAGTCGCGCATCCATCCTCACTTCCTCTTCAACACCCTCAACTCCATCGCCGCGCTCATCCCATCCGATCCCGTCCGGGCCGAAGACACGGTCGGCAAGCTGGCGTCCCTACTACGCTTCTCTTTGAGCGCGCAGCACAGCGGCCTCGTTCCCCTGGGCCAGGAACTCCGGATTGTGCGCGACTATCTGGAGATTGAAAAGACCCGCTTTGGCGCGCGGCTTAGCTACAAGATCGATGTGCCGGAACAGCTGCAAACGGTCAACGTTCCTCCGCTCGCGGTGCAATCGCTGGTGGAGAACGCAGTCAAGCACGTGGTCTCGCAACGTGCGCAGGGTGCATCGATCCAGGTCACGGGATCTTCCGCTGCCAACCAGGTCCGGCTTGAAGTAGCGGACGATGGCCCCGGCTTTTCACTGGAATCCATCACGCCCGAACACGGTATAGGCAATCTCGTCGCGCGTCTCGAACTGCTCTATGCCGGCAAAGGCAGGCTCGAAGTCCTTCGCGAAGGCTCAACCACCGTTGTCCGGCTCACTTTTCCGGTACAGTGATTGCGCGGGTGATTTCTTCCAAACCGGCGCATCGACAGACTTCGCATATGCAGATTGAGAAAACTCGCGCCTACCTCGTGGATGACGAGCCGCTGGCAATCGAGCGGCTCCAGCGTCTGCTGGCGAACTTCGAAGAAGTCCAAATCGCCGGCACTTCCACCGACCCAGCCGAGGCCCTGCAGTTTCTATCCGGCGATGCGGGCAAGTCGGTCGACGTGCTCTTTCTCGACATTCAAATGCCAGGCATGAACGGATTCGAATTGCTCGCCCGCCTGCCCGAGCAGCCCTTCGTCGTCTTCACCACCGCATTCGACGAATACGCGTTGCGCGCCTTTCAGGTCAATTCCATCGACTATCTGCTCAAGCCTATCGAGCGCGAGCAACTCGAGCGCGCCATCGCCAAGCTTGATCGCCTGCGTCCGATTGCTAAGCCCGAGTGGCAGCGTGACCCCCATCTGCCCGCCTTGCTCCAGGATCTGGCCGCATCGCTCAGCGCAAAGAGGACAGCCTACCCACACCGCATCGCCACCCGGGTCGGCGAGCGAATCTCCTTCTTGCCGCTCAACGAAGTCACCCATTTCGTCGCGCAAGACAAGCTGACCTACGCGGTGGTCAATGGGCGTCAGCACAGTGTCGACCAAACCATCGCGGATCTGGAACGAAAGCTCGATCCAGCCAAGTTTCTGCGCATCCATCGGGCCGTCCTGGTCAACGTGGATTCCATTCTGGAGGTCAACTCGTGGTTCGCCGGCAAGGTCTTTCTGACCCTCAGCGACAGCCACCAGACGCGATTGCCGGTGGCGCGCGATCGTGTTCGGGTCCTCAAGGAGCATCTGGGCATCTGAACAGGGATGCCCGAAAAATACAGTTGACGTTCTATCCATAGATAATCTATATATAAGCCATGACCAGGAAGACCGACCTCCTCCACGGCACGCTCGACATGCTCATCCTCAAAACCTTGCAGCGCGCGCCGCTGCATGGGTATGGCATCGCGCTTTCCATCAAGCGGCTCTCCGAGGACGCGCTCACGGTGGAAGAGGGCTCGCTCTACCCGGCATTGCAGCGCCTCTTGCTTGCGGGCTGGGTCAAGGCGGAGTGGAAGATGACCGAAACCAATCGTCGCGCCCGTTATTACACCCTCACCGCCGCCGGTCTTGAGCAGTTGGGGGTTGAAATGTCCCAGTTCGATCAGATGATTCAGGCCATTGGCCGCGTATTGCAAGATCCGCAGGAGGCATAGATGAATCCGCTGACCCGTTTCACGACCAGACTGGCTATGCTTTTCAGACGTTCGCAGTTCAGCGACGAGCTTGAAGAAGAGATGAGCTTTCATCGCGAACAGGCGGAGCGGGAATTTGTGCGCGGCGGCATGAGCCCTGAAGCCGCGCATTATGCCGCGGCACGCCAGTTTGGCAATGCCGCGCTGCTCAAGGACCAGAGCGTCTGTGCGGTCGCCTTTCGGGTCGAGACCGTTCTGCAGGATCTGCGCTTTGCCCTCCGCCAGTTCCGTCGCAACCCGGGGTTTGCCGCAACAGCGATCCTGATTCTCGCGCTCGGCATGGGCGTCAGCGTCGCCATCTTCGCTTTCGTGGATGCTGCCCTGCTGCAGTCGCTTCCCTACGCGCAACCGAACCGCCTGCTCTCAGTGGATGAGGCGAGCGCAATGTTTCCTCACTCGAATCTCTCTTATGACGATTACGTCGACTGGAAGCGGCTCAACAAATCGCTCAGTTCGCTCGATGTGTATAACGGCACAGGCTATCTGCTGCGCTCCGCGGGCGGTACCGAGCCAGTGCCGGCGGCGCGGGTCAGCGATGGATTCTTCAGCACTCTGGGCGTGCGCCCGATGCTGGGCCGGGTATTTCTGCCCGGCGAAGACCGGCCGGGCCAGGCGAAAATCGTCATTCTGAGCTATGCCACCTGGATGAAGCGCTTCGGCGGCCGCTCCGACGTGATTGGCCAGAGTGTCAGCCTGAGCGCAGCTAACTACATCATCGTTGGCGTTCTGCCCCGCGAATTCGCGTTTGCTCCGCGCGGCAATGCCGAGTTCTGGACGCCGCTGCTGGATAAGAACGGCTGCGAACAGCGCCGCAGTTGCCACAACCTCGACGGCCTCGGCCGTCTGCGCGACGGCGTCTCTCTCGCTGCGGCATCTGCCGATTTGAAGGCCATTGCAGCGCAACTGGAACAGCAGTATCCCGGATCGAACCACGGCCAGAGTGCGGATCTTGTTCCCCTCACCCAGATCATTACGGGAGACATTCGGCCGATTCTCCTCATGTTGCTGGGCGGCGCTGGCCTGCTGTTGCTGATTGCCTGTGTCAACGTTGCCAGTCTGTTATTGGTGCGCTCTGAAAGCCGACGGCGCGAAATTGCGGTGCGCGGCGCATTGGGAGCCACGTTTGCTCGCCTGTTGCGGCAGTTTGTCACCGAGGGCCTGCTGCTTGCATGTCTAGGCTGCACGGCTGGGCTGGGTCTTGCCTGGTGGATCATGATCCTGCTACCACGCATGATTCCCAAAGACATGGCCCTTCGCACGCCCTTCCTGCAAAATGTCGGCCTCAACGCGCATGTGGCGATTTTCGCTGCAGCCATTGCGGCGCTGGCTGCGCTGTTGCTTGCGGCAACTCCGGGTATGCGTCTCGCTTCTCAGGACATTCGTCAAGGTCTCGCCGATGGCGATCGCGGTGCGGCTGGAAGGCTGTGGCGGCGTCTGGGAGCCAACCTGGTGGTGGTGGAACTGGCTGTGGCCGTGGTGCTGCTGGTGGGCGCCGGGCTGCTCGGTCAGAGCTTCTATCGCCTGTTGCACGTGCAAACCGGCTTTGACGCGACTCATCTGGCCACCGTGTATGTGATGGCGCCAGACAACGCATATGGAAAGGACCCGCAGCGCGTCGCTCTCTACCGCGAAATCGAGCGGCGTTTGTCCGCCTTGCCGGGGGTGCAGTCGGTGGGTCTCACCAGCGTGCTGCCGATACAGTGCAACTGCAATACGGACTGGATTCGCATCGTGGGCAAGCCATTTCACGGCGAGCATAACGAGGTGGACGAGCGCGATGTGAGCCCCAACTACCTGCAGACGCTGAAGGCCCGGCTGGTTGCCGGCCGCATGCCCACCAGCGATGAAGATGGAAGTAAGCCTCAGGTGATCCTCATCAATCAATCGCTGGCCAAGAAGTATTTTCCTGGCGAAGATCCCATTGGCCAGAAAGTCGGCAACGGCGGCCTGACTGCCGACTCGATGCGCGAGATTGTCGGCGTGGTGGCGGATGTGCGCGAAGGGGCTCTCGACGACGCGGTCTGGCCCACCGAATACCAGGCGCTCTACCAAAGCACCGATGATTACTTCAATGTGGCTGTGCGGACAGCGGGGGACGAAGGTTCATTGTTGCCGGTCCTGGTAAGCACCCTCCACCAAATTGATCCCAATCTCGGCGTTTTTGGCGAGCAGACCATGCAGCAGCAAGTGGAGGCGACTCCGGCAGCCGTTCTGCACCGCTTTTCAACGTGGATTGTGGGCGGATTTGCTTTCGCCGCCTTGCTGCTGGGAGTAGTGGGCCTTTATGGAGTGATCGCCTACGCAGTGAGTCAGCGCACCCGCGAGATCGGCGTCCGCATGGCGCTGGGGGCAAAGCGCAGCTCCGTTTATACATTGGTGATGCGCCAGGCGGGCTGGCTCACCGCCGTGGGATTGGCGAGCGGCCTGCTCTGCTCCATTGGAGCCTCACTGCTGATGCGAAAGTTGCTTTTTGGCATCCAGGCCTGGGATCTGCCCACTCTTGGCTTCGTCGCGATTCTGCTTGGACTTGCTTCCATGTGCGCAAGCTTTCTGCCCGCCCATCGCGCCGCCTCGGTCAACCCGATCGACGCGCTGCGGGCCGATTGCTGATCTTGCGCCTGGATCTGTCGCCGTATCCGAGCCTTACCCGAGACCGCTGATCTTTGTGGCCATCTCAAAATCCTTCGCCGTCAGGCCGCCTTCATCGTGCGTAATCAGCACGAGGCGGACCTTGTTGTAGCGGATGTCGATATCCGGATGATGCCCGGCGTCCTCGGCGAGGTCCCCGACGCGGTTGACAAACTCCAGCGCAGCACGGAAATCCCGGAAAGAAAATGTCCGGACCAACTGGCCGTAGGCGACCTCCCAGGCAGGGAGCGAACTCAGGCGCAAAGCAATATCTGAAGGTGAAAGCGCAGTCATTGTCTCTTCTCCCGATGAATACCGGAGCTCCCAGCGTAAGGTCTTCGTCGCAGGATCGGACACGACTCGACCCCCAAGAAGCGGCGGCCCTGCGTGGTACTCGCAGGTCCACACCGACTCTGGTTTCGCTCCAATTCTACGGCGAAGATAGCTCTACAAAGAGAGCAAAATCATACAGGCCGAGTTCGGTCCAGCTTGGCGTCGGTTCAGAATAAACAAGAGCACTACAGGGTTGCGAGCCCCAGCATGTTGGTGCGCTCCAGAGTTTCTGGCGTCTCCGGCTCGCTGAACAGAAATCCCTGAACCTCGTCGCAATGACGAGCCTCCAGGAAGGCGAGCTGCGCTTTGGTCTCCACACCCTCTGCAATCACCTTCAGGCTCAGCGCTTTGCCCATCTCGATGATCGCAGCGGTAATGGCCCTCGCATCCGCATTCGTCGCAACATCGTTGATGAAAGACCGGTCGATCTTCAGCTTGCTCACAGGAAACTGGCGCAAATAGCTCAGGCTGGAATAACCGGTCCCGAAATCGTCGATGGCCAGCTTCAAACCCATGCTCTTCAACTCTTCCAGCAGTGAGAAGATCACGTCCGCATTGGACAGCAGGATACCCTCGGTAAGCTCCAGTTCCAGGCATTCCGGGGCAAGGCCCGTTTCTTCTAAAACCGTCCTTACCATCTTGCAAAAACCGTCGTGACGAAACTGCACGGCGGACACATTGACCGCGACCGCCTTCACGTCAAAGCCGGCCTCCTGCCATTTTCGCGCCTGAATGCACGCGCTCCTCAACACCCATTCGCCGATCGGAACAATGAGCCCGGTCAGTTCTGCCACATGGATGAATCTGTCTGGAGACACCAACCCCAATTCAGGTTGCTGCCAGCGGAGCAAGGCTTCAAGCCCGATCACGCTCCTGGTCTTCATGTCCATCTGCGGCTGATAAACCAGAAACAATTCTTTACGTTCCAATGCCAGTCGCAGGTTATGTTCGAGCGTTAAGCGCTCCACCAGTTCGGCGTTCATTTCTTCGGTATAGAACCGAAACGCATTGCGCCCACTTTCCTTGGCGCGGTACATGGCGGCGTCGGCATTCTTCACCAGGGTCTCTTCATCCGAGCCGTGTTCGGGAAAAAGGCTGATTCCGATACTGCATCCCACATTGAAGGAATGGCTCCCGATCAGGAACGGATAGTTCATCTCCTGCACAATCCGTTCGGCTGCGACTGCCGCATCTTCAGGTCCATGAAGCGAAGTGAGCACAATCAGAAACTCATCCCCGCCGACGCGCGCTACGGTATCCTCATCGCGGGCCAGTACCCGCAGCCTTTGCCCCACCCGCTCCAGCAACATATCCCCGATCGAGTGTCCGAGGGAATCGTTGATGTCCTTGAAGCGGTCTAGATCGAGAAACAGAATCGCAACTTTCTCCTTATGCCGGCGCGCGGCCGCCAAGGTTTGTTCAAGACGGTCCTTCAGCAGGCTGCGATTGGGTAGCTTGGTCAGCGAATCGTAGTAGGCAAGAAACTGCACCTGATCCTGAGCTGCCCGGCGATCAGTAATATCCACCAGCCCGCCCTCGATGAACGAATGCGCTGGCTCCGCCTGGATTACCAGTCGAACGTTGGCAAGCACCCAGCAGTTGCTCCCGTCCGGCCTCTTCAACTGCTGTTCCGCGTTCAGAATTTGATCGATTCCGCTTTTGTGTTCGTCATAGAAATGCGCGTGGAAATGTGCAATCGCCTTCTCGGCCACATAACAGTGCTCCAGCAGAGCGATGCGATCGGCGTACCCAAGAATATGAGCGAAGGTATCGTTGCAGTCCAGGATGCGGCCATCGACACTGGCTAAATACAAGCCGGTCAGATTCCTCTCAAACATCCTTCGGTAGCGCGCTTCCAGCGCCAGTTCACTCTCCAGCCGTACCTTGATCACCGAGGTCTGGCTGCGCACCCGCCGGCGCAAAACGATCACCCAAACGAACACCGCGGCGGTCAGGATCGCCAGGATGGACAGAACCGACAGGGCGCGCTGTCCCGTCAACCACGGGGGCGCAGAGATCAGTCGCGCGTCCGCTGGATCGCGCAGGACAATCTCAAAGATGCCCGGATTGCCCTTTTCGTCCGTCTTTAACGAGCAGATTCCGGTCAGGGTGAGAATGCTCCCGGTCGCCGGCGGAATGCTCTTGATCTTCGGGTCGCCCAGCCTGGCTTCAAACGAGAACTTGTCATCGGACAGGAGAACTAGCGTATACCCCTGCGGATGCAGGTTGACACCTTCAACTGTTCCGGTGATCTTGACCAGTTGTGCATCGTAACCACCCCTGCTGGCCAAACTGCCGTTGATTGTGGAAGGCACAACCGGTTGATGCCGCCCCGTTGGCCGAATGGAGGCGGACTTCAGCACCGGACTGTAACTGCCGGGTGCTGGAAACCCAATGACCTCCACCTCGTCGCCTGGGTTCACCGGGGTTCCGTCCTGACTTTCGGCAAAGACGCCAGCGGTGGAATCCATCAGGAAGAGCCCGACCCCGGGGTAGCGCGCGGTCACCAGACCCACAACCTTCAGGCGATGGATATCCGTCAGATCCGCTGAAAAGCGCCCAATCTTGTTGATTTTCGTCGCAGGAATCGAAAATGGATCGGCCGGCGCTGGCTCAAGCGTGGTCGCGTTCGCCAGTCCCGGCATCATCAGGTGCATGGCTACAAATTGCCCGCGCCGATTGAACGATGCCCCGCAAACACCGTTGAACCGAACCTTCGCGTCCACAAGTTCCATGGGAAAGCCCGGAGCAAGATAGTCGGGCACGCGCACCATGTACATGCCGGTGGGAGTCGCTACATCCATGACCAGGATGTTTCCCTCCGCCTCCTTCGAGAAGGAACGGACAATTCCCTCCATTTCGACCCACTGGCTGTCATAGGAGGTGGTGGAAGCCTGCTCGAAACTGACGTGTACGGGCTTCGGAAAGGGAGCGATCCCGAGCACCTTCCAGCGAGGCTTTGCAATATAGGGAGAGAAGCCCATCGCATCCTCACCCCAAAGCTCGATCAGCTGGCCCGGCCGGGGAGGGGTAGCCTGCAGCCCGCGCAGGTCAACCCAGATTCCCCCGGTTTGATCCTGAATAAATAAATTCGGCGTTACCGTATCGAAGTAGGTAACCACGCCCCGGAGATGAACCTCCGCCGGCATATGCGCGGCGTCGAAGTTGAATCTTCGGGCCTGGCTGACCGTAGACAGCATAAGCGGCTTTGTCGCGGCCTGGGCGATGCCCAATCCAGTGCAAAGGCACAAGACAGGCGCAATCAGCAGCCATCGACTCAGTTTTTCCTGGTTATTGAAGCTTCCTTTGGATGCCGTTGGTTTGCCTTTCCGATGCATACAGAGTCTATCGGCACAAAGGCCGCTCTTGTTGACCGATTTGAAACTAAATCGGCTCCGCCGCAGCGGTATTCTCCATCCAGCATGCGCAAGAGAGCTGCAAACCGCGCGGGATGTAACATCTTCGAGTTCATTGCCCGCCACACGCCCAATCCGGATCCGCCCTCAAGCTCTTCAAAATCAGCGGTTCAGCGTTGCCTTGAGCCTTGACCGGGATGTGCCGTTCTGTAGGGGACGCCGCCGGCTTCAACTGCTCAATCGCAAAGAAAATCAGAGAGAAATTGACGTTCGCATACAAGTGTAGTAATTGTTATTACGCGCATAGGAGATGCAAATGGCGGAACCGAAACTATCCAAGCTGGAGTTTCAGATCATGGAGGTGCTCTGGGGAAAAGGCGAGTCCTCGATCCGCGAGGTCCAGGAAGCTTTCCCGGAGAAGCGCCGCCCGGCCTATACGACCATCCAGACGACTATCTACCGGATGGAAGCCAAAGCAGTGCTGCACCGGGTAAGAAAGGTGGGCAACTTCCACGTCTTCGCCGCGTCGATCACACAGGATGCGGCTCAGCGCCGGCTCATCGCTGATCTGCTGGCCCTCTTCGGGGGCAGAACCCGGCCGGTGATGGCCCACCTGATCGAATCGGGAAAGCTCACTCTTTCCGATGTCAGGGAAGCCGAGCAGGAACTCAAGCGCCTCTCTCATCGGGAGAAACAGTCATGACTCTTCACACTCTTTCCGGCGAGATCTGGACCGCGGCTCTGCTGAATCACCTGTGGCAGTCGACGGCGGTCACATTGCTGGTTGCGCTGCTGGCTCTAGCTTTGCGCGCCAATCATGCCCGCGCGCGCTACTCGCTGTGGGCGCTGGCTTCCATTAAGTTCCTGGTTCCATTCTCGCTGTTGATCGCTGCTGGCGAAACGCTGCGTGCTGCCCTGTCTGCTCAAGTTCAGAAACCCCAACTCGATGCGGTCATGCAGCAGATCACTCAGCCCTTTGCGCAGGTCTATGTGCCGGCAGCCTCTGCAGTCGATTCCTCGTCGATGGCTGCCGCGCCTATCGCGTCTGCCTCTTCTTTCCATATGTTGCCTTGGGCGCTGTCGGTCATCTGGTTTTGCGGCGCTTTGACCCTCACACTTGTGTGGACCCGCAGGTGGTTGCATATGCGCCGCCTGGTGCGTGCGGCAAAGAGAATGACGCTGGTAGCCGATGTACCGGTGCTGGCAACCGAAAGCTCCATCGAGCCGGGTATCTTCGGCATCCTGCATCCGGTTCTTTGCCTGCCGGAGGGAATCGTCGACCGCCTGTCGCCGGCGCAGATTCAGGCGGTTATTGCCCATGAAATGGCCCATGTTCGTCGCCACGACAATCTCATGGCGACGGTCCACATGGCCGTCGAGATTCTGTTCTGGTTCCACCCCCTGGTGTGGTGGATCAACACGCGCCTGATGGAAGAGCGCGAACGGGCCTGCGATGAATCTGTTCTGCAGTCGGGCAATCAAGCCGATCTGTACGCCGAAAGCATTCTCAACGTCTGCAAGTTTTTTCTGGAGAGCCCCATGCCCTGTGTTTCAGGAGTCACCGGTTCAGATCTTAAAAAGCGCATCGTCCGCATCATGACGGGACATACCACGCGTCAGCTCGACCTGGGACGAAAGCTGCTGCTCGGCCTGGCCGCAACGGCCGCAATCGCTGTCCCGATGGTCTTCGGACTGGTGCACGTAAACCATGCCTTTGCCCAAAGCGACGCAGCCACGGCGCAAAACCTGACCAAGGATCTCTCCGGCACATGGCAGGGAACGCTGCATGCGGGCAAGGATCTACGTATTGTGCTCAAGATCTCCAAAGATGCTACGAGTACCTACAAGTCGGACTTCTATAGCATCGACCAGACCGGGACTCCATTCTTGGTGAAAACCACCACACTTCAGGACGGGGTGGTGAAGCTGACGGTGCCAGCAATTAACGGCAGTTATGAGGGCAAGCTCAGCGCCGACGGCAAGAGCATCGATGGTAAGTGGTCCCAGGGCCCCAGTCCGCTCGCGCTTCTGCTGGAGCGCGCCGCGGCTGGTGCCGAATGGGCGATCCCCGAGCCTCCCAAGAAGATGGCGGCCGACGCCAACCCCAGCTTCGAAGTTGCCACCATCAAGCCCTCCAAGCCCGATGCGCCCGGCAAGTATCTCACCGTGCAGGGCAACCGCATGATCAGCGCCAACTTCTCGCTCGCCGATTACATTTCCTTCGCCTACGGGGTGCATTCGAAGCAGGTGACCGGGCTGCCCGCGTGGGCGGAGACAGAAAAGTTCGACATCACCGCGAAACCCGACATCGACGGCACTCCCAGCGACAAGCAGCTCAAGGGCATGGTGCAGAAGCTGCTGGCCGAGCGCTTCAAGCTCACCTTTCATCACGACAAGAGAGAGCTCTCCGTCTACATCCTCAGTGTGAGCAAGGCCGGGAACAAGATGACCAAGGAAGAAAGCGACCCCAACGGGCTTCCGGGTCTCGGCTTTCGCGGCAAGCTGGGAGATCTGATCGTTCGGAATGCGACCATGGGTGACTTTACCGGCCTGATGCAATCGATGGTCCTCGACCGGCCTGTGCTCGACCAGACCGGGCTCACCGGCCGCTGGGACTTTACCCTGCTTTGGACCCCGGATGACTCGCAGTTCGCCGGCATCGGAGCCAGAATTCCTCCCCCGGCCGATAACGCCAGCGCGCCGCCGAACCTCTATACCGCAATCCAAGAGCAGATCGGGCTCAAGCTCGAAGCCACAAAGGCCGAGGCCGACGTGCTGGTGATCGACAAGGCGGAAAAGCCGACCGACAACTAGTACAGTGGACCGGTAGTTTTGTGCTCTCCCAGGTGCCCAAAAGCGAGGCACCTGGGGCACCCAGACTCCCTAGGGTGAGTTATGAAAAAACACGGCTACGGTGCTAGCTATGCAGATCTTTTCGGGTTTCGCCGAACTATAAGTTGTTTGGATGCGTCTCATAGGTGACATCTTTCCGCGGAAGGGGCGCATGCGCGCCTGCAACCCCGCCGCGTAGCATGAGCTAAAAGGATGGCCTGATCGTGATGGCAAGATACCTGCGAATGCAGTACGTCGTTGTTTTGTTTTTGCTGACCCTGCCCTCTTCGGCCGGGTTGTTTGCTCAACAGCCAACCGATGCGCCCAAGCCGCAGGAAGCGGCGGCCTCCGCGCCTACACCCGAATTCGATGTCGTCTCGGTCAAGGAATTCAAATACGATGGCGGCCCGATCCACCCGACGATGAGTTGGGACGAGAACGGCCTTAACGCGATGAATGTCCCACTCGATGGACTCATCTGCATGGCCTACGGTGTCAGTTCCTACCAGGTCTCCGGCGGACCCGACTGGCTGAAATCCGGCTTCTTTCAGGTGCAAGCGCGCTTGGATGACGCTGCCGCGGAAGCACTGAAGAAGCTTCCGAAAGAGGAAGCGAAAGCGGTGCGCGGGCACATGCTCCAGGCCGTGCTTGCCGACCGCTTCAAGCTGAAGGTCCGTCGGGAGACACGGACCTTTTCGACCTATTCGCTGGTCGCCGCCAAGGGAGGGCCCAAGCTGCAAGAAGCCCAACCTGCGGATCCTAAAGCGGACCCTGCGGCAACTCCAACCGCTCTCGGGGGCCGCGGCAGCATGAACATCACTTTTGAAGACGGCGCCCTTGTCTTTAACGCCGACGCAGTTCCGCTCGATACCCTCGTGGGCTATCTATACGGATGGGTGGGCTCCAAGGTGACAAACGAAACCGGACTCAAAGGCGTCTACGACTTCAAGCTGCGCTTTACACCAGATTCGAGTCTTTCGTCATTTTCCGGGCCGTCGGGAAGTGCATTCGCTTCTCAGAGTTCAGCGCCGTCCATCTTCGTCGCCCTCCAGGAGCAGTTGGGATTGAGGCTGGAGACTAAGAAAGAACCGGGCGACGCAGTGATAGTGGAACATGCCGAGAAGCCTTCGGAGAATTAGGCTGTGGCCGCGCAAAACGGCGCCTCTACGCGGGTAAATCTGACTGCAATGAAAGAAAGGCACACCGTGACTCATCTCACCGAGTTCAGGCAGTGTTCAAGAAGACGTCTTCTGTTGATCGGGTTGGCAGCGGCCGGCTTGGCTTTGGCTCCATCGCATGCGCAACAGCCAACCGATGCGCCCAAGCCGCCGCAAGCCGCGGCTGCCGCGCCCATGTTCGAGTATGACGTTGTCTCCGTCAAGGAATACAAGTTCGAAGGCGGGAGCTTCTACTCCGACATGAGGTGGGACCCGAACGGCCTCACGGCAATGAATATCTCTCTTTATTCGCTTATCCGCATGGCCTATGGCCTCGATCGCTTCCACGTATCCGGCGGGTCAGACTGGGCTCAATCGGCCCTCTTTCAGGTCCAGGCGCGGATGGATGACGCGACCGTGGAGGCGCTGAGGAAGCTGCCGTCGGAGGAGGCAATCGCAACGCGCAGGCGCATGCTCCAGGCCGTGCTTGCTGACCGGTTCAAGCTGACGGTTCGCCGGGAAACAAGGCTTTTCCCAGCGTATGCTCTGGTCGTCGCCAAGGGCAGGCCCAAGCTTCAGGAATCGCCGCCAGCGGATGCGCACACCGAAACCGCGGCAACTCCAACTGCGCCCGTCGGCCACGACAATATTGAATTAGGCAATGAAGATGGCGGATATGTCATCACCGGTAATTTCATTTCTCTCGATTCCCTGGCGGTTCATCTGAGTTGATGGGTGAACGCCACGGTCAGAAACGAAACCGGACTCAAGGGCGTATACGACATCAAGCTGCGCTTCTCGCAGGACAACGGTTCCTCGGCGACTCCTGTGTCTTCCGCACCGGTCATCTTCACTGCGCTTCAGGAGCAGCTCGGCCTGAAGCTGGAGACCAAGAAGGAGCCGGGTGAAGCTGTGATCATCGAACATGCCGAGAAACCCTCGGAAAACTGATACGACGCGGAGCTCATGGATGGCGCGGTCCCTTTTTAGAATCTCGCTTTGTGCACTCTTACTCTTTCTCTGCGCTGCCGGCGTCGTGTCGGCTTCGGAGTTCCATGGCCGCCTCACCTTTAACGGCCTGCCGCTTCCCGGCGCCACCATCACCGCCCAGCGCGGCGCAAAGAAGCTCGTCTCCGTCTCCGACCAGAGCGGCATCTTCACCTTTGCCGACCTCTCCGATGGCGCGTGGAATATCGTCATCGAGATGCAGTGTTTTGCAACTGTCCGGGACGACGTGACGATTGCAAAAGACACTCCCGTCGGCAAGTGGGAGATGAAGCTTTTGCCTCTCGATCAGGTCAAGGCAACCGTACAGGAGTCCGCTTCGCCACTTAGCAGTGCGTCAGCAGTATCTGCGGCCATTCCTCTTATCCCGCGCAAAAAGGCGGAAGCCGGCGCAGCGCCGGAGGTTCCTCGGCCGGAAGAACAAGCAGAGAACAGCGAGAAGGCCGCCGATGGGTTCCTTGTCAATGGCAGCGTCAGCAATGCCGCCACTTCGCAGTACGCGCTGGACCGCGCCTTCGGGAACACCCGCAAGGTTGGTAAGGGCATCTATAGCTACGGCATTGCCGCCATTCTGGATAACTCCGCGCTCGACGCGCGCCCCTATTCTCTCAGCGGCTTCGATACACCCAAGGATGTCTACGATCGCGTCACCATGATCCTGACTTTTGGCGGACCGATCAAGATTCCGCGCCTGCTGCCGCGCGGGCCAAACTTTTTTGTCTCCTACCAGTGGACCCGCAACAACAGTGCTGCTCTTCAGTCCGGAATCGTCCCCACCGGCGACGAGCGCAGCGGAAATTTGGCAGGTTTGCTCAATGCTCTGGGCCAGCCGGTCACGGTATACGATCCCGCAACCGGCGTCCCGTTTGCCGGCAATATCGTCCCGGTCAGCGCGCAGGCGCAGGCGTTGCTCCATTACTATCCCCTGTCGAACATCGCCAGCACATCGCTCTACAACTACCAGGCGCAGGTGCTGAACAGCAGTCACCAGGACGTCCTTCAAACCCGGCTCGACAAGACCCTGGGTAACAAGAACGGCCTCTATGGCGGACTCAACCTGCAAAGCACGCGCGCGGGCAGCACAAACTTCTTCGGGTTCGTCGACACCACCGACACTCTGGGTCTCGACGGCCATATCAACTGGTGGCACCGCTTCAATATGCGCCACTACATGAATCTCGGCTATCACATCAGCCGCCTGCGCACGGAGGTTGTTCCCAATTTCGCGAATCGGCTGAATGTTGCTGCTGCGGCGGGTATAGATGGCGGCGATCAGGATCCCGCCGACTGGGGTCCGCCGTCGCTGGGCTTTTCCAGCGGCATCGCCGGACTCAGTGACGCTCGGAGCGCCTTCAACCGCAACCGGACTGACTCATTTTCGGCGTCCTCGGATCTTTATCACGGCCACCACAACGTGACCTTTGGCGGCGACTTCCGCAAGCAGGAATACAACGACTACTTCCAGCAGAATCCCGAAGGCGGATTCGCCTTCACCGGCGCGGCAACTGCAGGCACAGGAAGCGCGGGTTCGGATCTGGCCGACTTTCTGATCGGCGTGCCAGATACCAGTTCCATAGCCTATGGCAACCCCGATAAGTACCTGCGCGAGCCGGTCTACGACGCGTACATGACCGACGACTGGAGGATCCGGCCCGGCCTAACCGTCAACGCCGGCCTGCGCTGGGAGGATAGCGAACCGATCACGGAACTCAAAGGCCGCCTGGTCAATCTCGACATTGCTTCCGGATTCACAGCCGCCGCCCCTGTGCTGGGCAGCGCTCCAGTCGGGGCAATCACTGGAACCCACTACCCGGGATCTCTCATCCGCGCCGACCGCAGCGGCATTGAGCCGCGCATCGGCTTCGCCTGGAGGCCGATTCCGGCGTCCACAGTGGTTGTTCGCGCGGGCTATGGAATCTACCGCGACAGCTCGGTTTATCAAAGCTCCGCGCTGCAGATGCTTCAGCAGGCGCCGCTTTCGACCAGTCTGAATACGGCCAACAGCAGTACCTGCCCGCTCAGCCTCGCCAACGGATTCATGCCTTGCGCCGCAGCTGCCATAGACTCCTTCGCGATGGACCCGAATTTCCGCGTGGGCTATGCGCAGACCTGGCAGCTGGCCATTCAGCGCGACCTGCCGGGAGCCTTGCAGATGACCGCAACTTACCTGGGGATCAAAGGCACGCATGGGGTGCAGGAGTTCTTGCCCAACACTTACCCCATCGGCGCGGCAAACCCCTGCCCCAGCTGTCCCTCCGGATTTGCCTACCGCACGTCCGGCGGCGATTCCACGCGCGAGTCCGGTCAGTTGCAACTGCGGCGCAGGCTGCGCAGCGGATTCACCGCAACCCTGCAATACACCTTTTCGAAATCCCTCGACGACGACGCCTACCTCGGCGGACAAGGCCAACAGGCCTCCAGCGGGCAGGGCACGGCGGCTTCGGCGTCCATCGCTGGGTCCAACGCGTCGATTGCCCAGAACTGGCGCGACCTGCGTGCCGAGCGCTCTCTCTCCAGTTTCGATCAACGGCAGCTTGTGACCTTGCAGGCGCAATACACCAGCGGAGAAGGTCTCAACGGCGGAACCCTGCTTACCGGCTGGCGCGGCAGGCTTCTCAAGGAGTGGACCGTCAGCACGCAGATCTCCGCGGGCAGTGGCCTGCCGGAAACGCCGATTTACTTCGCGGTGGTGCCCGGCGCGGCATTCACAGGCACTCTTCGCCCCAGCTCTACGGGTGCATCGGTCTACAAATCCGCTGCGGGTTTGCACCTTAATCCCGCTGCCTATTCCGCGCCTGCCGCAGGCCAATGGGGAACCGCGGGGAGATATTCCATCACCGGACCCAGCCAGTTCAGCTTGGACAGCGCAATGACGCGGACCTTTCGGCCCAACAGCCGATCCTATATCGACTTGCAGGTCAGCGCCACCAACCTGCTCAACCGAGCGGCCTTCACCGGCTGGAATACCACCGTCAACAGCACCCAGTTCGGACTGCCTGTTGCCGCCAATGCAATGCGCAGCCTGCAAACCACGCTTCGCCTGAGGTTCTGAGATGCGGATGAGATTAGTGCTCCGGTCCCCACTGCTTTGGCTCCCGCTGCTTCTTCCCGTCACGTTCAACGCCTGTGCAATAGCCCAGCAGATTGGCCAGAACAAGACCGCGCAAGCCGAGCAGGAATTCACTCTGTCGATTCAGACCCAATTGGTCGTCGAAGCGGTGGTGGCAAAAGACAAGCAGGGCAACCCGATTCACGGCCTCACCGCCAAAGATTTCTCGGTCGCCGAAGACGGCGTTCCGCAGACCATCAGATTCTGCGAGCACCAGGACCTGACCACCGCCAAGCGGTTGCCCGCGACACCACAGGACAGCGAAGACATCCGCATCTACAAGAAGCTAGCGCGCACGGCCCTCGCGCCCGAGACCACAGGTAAGGAGCGCGACACGGGAAACGAGCGCTACAAAGACCGGCGTCTGATTGCCTTTTACCTCGACATGTCGGCCATGCGCCCGGCCGATCAACTACGCGCCATCGCGGCCGCCGAGCAGTTCGTGCGCACGCAGATGACGACTGCCGATCTGATTTCGATCCTGCGCTACCAGGGCTCATCCGTTGACGTGCTGCAAGACTTCACCGCGGACCGCAACAAGCTGCTCTCGATTCTGGAGACGCTCGCGGTCGGCGAGGCCCAGGGTTCCATCGAAACCGCCGACGACGCCAGCAGCGCGGACACGGGTGCGGCCTTCGGACAGGACGACTCCGAGTTCAACGTCTTCAATACCGACCGCCAGCTTTCCGCGTTGCAAACCGCGGCCAAAATGCTGGGATCGTTCAACGAGAAGAAGGTCTTCGTTTACTTTTCCAGCGGACTGCGCCTGAATGGCACCGACAACCAGGCGCAGCTGCACGCGACGGTGGATTCCGCCATCCGGGCTGGCGTGGCGTTCTGGCCTATCGACGCGCGGGGTCTGGTGGCCGGCGCTCCGCTCGGCGACGCAACTCAAGGATCGGCTGGCAATGCCGGCATGTACACCGGCGCGGCGGCGCAGGCTGCAACCAACGACTTCCAACGTTCGCAGGACACGCTCTTCGCGCTGGCCGGCGACACCGGCGGCAAGGCGCTCTTCGATAACAACGATCTTGAGCATGGAATCGAGCAGGCGCAGCAATCCATCTCCGACTACTACATCCTCGGCTACTACACCACCAGCACCTTGCAGAACGGGCATTTCCGCAAGGTCAAGGTCGAGCTCGCAAAGCCTTCGGAAGCGGTGCTCACCTATCGCCAGGGTTACTATGCAGACAAGAAATTCGCCCTCTTCAATGCTGTCGACAAGGAGCGCCAGCTGGAAGACGCGCTGATGCTCGAAGATCCCATCACCGAGCTTTCCATCGCCATGGAGATCGACTACTTCCAGCTCAATCGCGCCGAATACTTTGTGCCCATCATGGTCAAGATTCCCGGCCGCGAGCTCTCCCTGGCCAAGCGCGGAGGCGCGGAGCATACACTGATCGACTTTGTCGGTGAGATCAAAGAACTCTCCACCGGCATGACGGTCACCAACCTGCGCGACAACGTCAACATCAAGCTCAGCGACGCCACCGCGGCCGAACTGGCGCACCGGCCCATCGAATACGACACAGGCTACACGCTGCTGCCCGGCAAGTACCGCATCAAGTTGCTGGCGCGCGACGATGAAACCGGCCGCATCGGCACGTTTGAAACGGTCTTCACCATCCCAAACCTGAACAAGGAAGCGACCGCGGTTCCCATCAGCTCCGTGGTTCTGAGCAGCCAGATGGCCGAGCGCAAGGAAGCGCTCTTCGACACGGAAAAGACGAAAGACAGACAGACGGAAACCGCTGTCAATCCCCTCGTGGTCGCCGGCAAGAAGATTGTCCCCAGCGTTACGCGGGTCTTCAATAACGGACGCCCAATGTATGTCTATCTGCAGGCATACCGGCCGCAGCAGCCGGAGAACAAACTTCCCGCGCAGCCTCTACTTGGCTTCGTCAGCCTGTTCTCAGCGGACACCAAGGCCTATGAGACGCAGCCCATCGCGGTAACGCCTCAGCCGGCCAGCAGGTTGGGCGTCACTCCCATGAGCTTCAATCTGAACCTGCAGGGACTCGCGCCGGGCGAGTACACCTGCCAGGTAACGGTGCTCGATCCGGTGACCTCGAAGGCCACCTTCTGGCGCGCGCCTGTCCTGTTGGTCGCCCAATAATCGGGCCCCGCTCTTTCTGCAGATGTAAGCGGAGAGGGCGGGGCCCGTGGTGATCGGAAGTTCACAGCCGAATCAGAACCGCCGTTATTCCACGGTTACCGATTTGGCCAGGTTGCGGGGCTGATCCACATCGCAGCCGCGACGGACGGCAATGTAATAAGCCAGCAGTTGCAACGGGACAATCTCGATCAGCGGGCTCAGCAACTCGGCCACAGGCGGGATGAAGATCACGTGCTCCACCTGCGTGCCAATCGTGGTATCGCCTTCGGTTGCGATGGCGATCACGCGGCCCGAACGCGCCGTCACTTCCTGAATGTTGGAGAGCGTCTTCTCGTAGCGCAGCTTCGACGCCGGATCGGCTTCGTCGCGGGTGGCAATCACCACCACCGGCAGCGTCTCGTCGATCAGCGCGTTGGGGCCGTGCTTCATCTCGCCTGCCGGGTAGCCCTCGGCGTGGATGTAAGAGATCTCCTTCAACTTCAGCGCGCCTTCCAGAGCGATGGGGAAGTGAATTCCCCGGCCCAAGTACAAGAAGTCGCGGGCGTTCGAAAAATCCTTCGCCAGCAACTCGCATTGCGCCGAACGGCCCTTCAGAACTTCCTCGATCTTACCCGGAACCTTGCTCAGCTCTTCGATCAGGGCTACAGACTGGGGCGTGTCGATTCTTCCCCGCAGCTTGCCCAGCTTCAGCGCCAGCAAAAACAGCGCCGTCAGTTGCGCCGTGAAGGCCTTGGTCGAAGCCACGCCGATCTCCGGCCCGGCGTGCGTATAGATCGCGCCATGCGCCTCGCGGGCTACCATCGCGTCCACCACATTGCAGATGGCCACGGTCTTCGAGCCCAGGCTGATCATCTCCCGCTGCGCTGCCAGAGTGTCGGCGGTTTCGCCGGACTGCGTGATCAGCAGCCCCAGCGCGTTGCGGTCGGGAATCGGATTGCGATAGCGGTACTCGCTGGCGTAGTCCACGTCCACGGGAAGCCGTGCCAAGCGCTCGATCATGTACTTGCCGGCCTGCGCGGCGTGCCAGCTGGTGCCGCAGGCGGCAATGTTGATGCTCGATGCCGAGGCCAGCTCGTCGTCGTCGATCTTCATCTCGCCCAGAAACACCTTGCCGGAGTCCAGCGAAACTCTGCCCAGCGTGGTGTCGCGAATCGCGCGCGGCTGTTCCCAGATTTCCTTGAGCATGAAGTGCTTGTAGCCGCCCTTTTCCGCCTGGATCGGATCCCACTGAATGCGGGTCATTGCGCGCACGATGGGTTTGCCGTCAAAGTCCGTGAACTCCACGCCGGCGCGGGTCAGGATCGCCATGTCGCCGTCGGCCAGGAAATAGATGTTGCGAGTGTGATGCAGAATGCCGGGCACATCCGAGGCCACAAAGCACTCGCCGTCGCCTACGCCGATCACCACCGGCGGTCCGGAGCGCGCCACCACAATCTTGTCGGGCTCCGCAGCGGAAAGAACTCCCAGCGCAAAGGCCCCCGTCAACCGCTTCACCGCGCGCCGCAGCGCAACTTCCAGCGTTACCGGCTGTCCGGCCGCATCGGCATCCGCCTGCACTTGCTCAAGCAGATGGGCGATGACTTCGGTGTCGGTCTCGGTAACAAACTTGTGCCCCTGCGCGGTGAGTTCCTGCTTCAGGGTGAGATAGTTCTCCACAATCCCGTTGTGCACCACCACAATGCGCCCTGTGCAATCGCGGTGGGGATGCGCATTCTCTTCCGTCGGGCGGCCATGCGTCGCCCAACGGGTGTGACCGATGCCGTAGGTGCCATCGAGCGGGTGAACGCGCAGCACTTCCTCCAAGTTGGAGAGCTTGCCCGGAGCGCGACTCACCTGCAGCGTGGAACAGTCTGAACTTCCCACGGCGATCCCCGCCGAGTCATAGCCGCGGTATTCCAGCTTCCGCAGCCCCTCGATAATGACAGGCACAACCTTCTTGGGACCTATATAACCGACGATTCCGCACATACCCCGATTTTATCCCAAGGCCAGCCGTCGAATCCCATTAAACCCCAGTGGGTTGTTTCGCTTGCCCCAGTTGGGAATGGAGTCCTCCGGCGCAGAGATTCGTTCCCGAATTGCGCGCAAACCCTCATCCAAAATGGGAAGCGAAGGCAGGAAGATGGAACGCTTTGTTACTAATTGGCCAATTTCAGCCGATGATTGTACTGAACTTGTACTCCACCAATTGAGGTGTATTTGTGGCGCGTTTCTTCCATTCCATGTCGATTACCACAAAGATCTTGTCAACATGCGTTGTGTTGCTGGTCTTCAATTTTGTCTGTGGAATTGTGGCCCTGGTAACCATGGCGCACACGGATCGCTCGATCAAAGGGATTGTGAATCAGGAGGTGCCTGGCCTGATTTGGTCGGCCAAACTGAAGGCCATCGCCAAGGATCAGCGGACTGCCATCCTGATTCACATGGCGCTCCAGGATCCGGCCATTCTCGACAAGCAGGAGAAACTTGTCGATTCTACCGACCTGGCTCTGGCCGATGCCCGCGACAAGTATCCCAAGCAGGATCCGGCCGACCGCGATGCTCTTGAGAAAATGGCCGTCGCACAGGCTAACTTCATCGACGCCTGGCACAAGCTGCGTGACCAAAGCCGAACCGGGGATAAAGCTGCCGCGTGGGCAATCTACAACACCGAATTGACGACCGCGACCTTGGCCCGGCGCAAGATCGAAGATGAATTAACCGCCCGCGCACAGGCGCGCAGTGAGCAGAACATGGCCCAGACGCTCTCCGCGTCGGAGAGATCCAGGACCACCGTCTATGTCGTGTTGGGTGTTGCTCTGCTTTTCGGCTTAGGTTTGTCCTTGAGCATGGTGAAAACCATCCGGCGCTCCGTGGCCCCGCTGCAGCATGCGATTGAAGCCCTCGGGGAAGGCGACCTTCGCGTAAGGGCAGAGATCGTCAGTGGAGATGAACTGGGCGTCATGGCTGAGGCTCTGAACGGCTCCTTGGATCGTGTGGAAAGCACCATGAGGACCGTACTGCAAACGGCGGCTGAGTTGCGGGCGCAAGCACTTGGTCTCGATGAACTGGGCAGCCGGAGCGCACAGCAGAATCGGGAAAACTCCGAGGACGTCATGCAAACCGCTACCGCCATTCGCCAGATGGCCGAGACGGTGCACGAAATCAGCGTAAACGCCGAGACTGCCTCAAAGAGTGCGACTCATGCCGAGGAATCCGCGCAATCCGGAACTGAGGTGGTCCAGCAGGTTTCCACCAGCGTAACCGAAGTCTCCGACGGCACTCAGCACACCGCCAAGGCAATCGCCGAGTTGGCCATGCGCTCTTCCGAGGTCGGCAGCATTGTCGCAATCATCAACGAAATTGCCGGACAAACCAACCTGCTGGCCTTGAATGCCGCCATTGAGGCGGCCCGCGCCGGGGAGCAGGGCCGTGGATTTGCTGTGGTCGCCGGCGAGGTGCGCCGCCTTGCCGAACGCACCGCCCAGGCTACAGGACAGATCACGCAGATGATCTCCGGAATCCAAAACGATACCGCCAGCGTCAAGGCGCGAGTGGAGGGGAGCAGTTCCTCGGTGGGGCGCAGTGTGGCCGCCGCGGGAGAAGCCGCCGGATCGTTGCGAGAGATTCTATCTGTTACCGGCGAGATGCAATCCCAGGTCGGCCATATCGCCGCCGCCTGTACCGAGCAAAGCGCCGCAGCACAGGAGATTCGCGATCGCCTCGACCGTCTTGCCAGCCGCGCGGAGTCACAGGCCGAAATAGCAGGGCGGACAGTCAGCCACATTCGTGCGGTGAAAGATCACTCCGTCCAGTTGGAGAATCTGATTCAAAGCTTCAAGCTGACCGATGAGGCTTAGAGCGGACCGGAATGAACGGGAAAGAACTATCTGGCGCCAAGAAGCGAAAGCGTGAAGGGCAGAATTGACACGCATTGAGAGCCCGCTCATAATGATCCGGCAATCATGCGGGCTCATTTTTGCGCATATCTCGATGAAAGGCACGCTTTCATTTGAAGTGTTCTCTGGTTCTTTCAACTCTTATCCTCGGAGTGTCTCCTGCCCTCTGCGCTCAAACCGCAACGCCCGCACCGAATGCCTCTGTTGAATGGCTCGAGCGCGCCAGCGAGCAGATGAACCTGCGCTCGCCCGGTGCGGCTCCCTTCCACATGAAAGTCACTTTCCATGCCTGGCCCGGCATCGAAATGCTTCGGCCCAAAGAGAAGCCGGAGATCATTACTGGGGACGGAACTTATGAGGAGAGTTGGGTGTCTCCACATCAGTGGCGGCGCGAGGTAACTCTGGCAGACTATCACGCCGTTGAAGTGGAGTCGCCAAAGGGCCGCAAGATGCAGGCCAGTTCCGATTACGAGCCCAGTCGTGTGCTCAGACTGCTGTGGGCGCTTTTCGAGCCGGTTCCCCGGCAGTTTTACTCGGAGGAGTTTCGACAAAAGAACGGCGCCAAACTCAAGGAAGGCACCCTCTGGGATGGATCAAAGCTGAAGCTTGAGAAGGTCACCGTCGCAGGCCAGCCGTTCGTCCGGGTCAGCGAAACCAGGAAGGATCGCGACTTTACCTATGCGGATATCTTCTTCTTTTCGCCGCAGGGGAATCTGAGACTGGCCGATCGCTGGGGCATTGTGAACACCTGGGAAAACGAGATCCTCTTCAACGAAAAAATTGTGCCGCAGCGCCTCAGCGTCAAAGCCGGAAAGCGGGATCTGGTTACCGCGGATATTGCGATAGAGCCGCTGCCCCAAGCCGACCCGTCGGCGTTCGACCTGCCGGTCGGTCTTGCCGAACCTGGATTGACTCTGCGGCCGATCCTGTATGGTTTCCAGTCGCCGGCCAGGCTCAGCGAGATTCCCTATTGGTCCCAGACCCTGTACTCTGCCGTCGTCGTCTGGGGAAACGTCGACCGTAGCGGGAGATATCGCGAAGTGGAGTTCCTGTCCCCGCCACCGGTGGAAGCGATGGACTATCCGGCCGCTGAAATCCGCAAAGTGAAGTGGCGTCCTGCGATGGTCGAAGGGAATCCGTGCGAAGTCGTAATCTTCTGGGAGCAGCCGGTGAAGCAAGGCCCAAACGCTGGGGCGCTTCAACCCCCGATATCGATGGGGCCTTGAGCGGGGGCCTCAAGCTTCGACGGAGAATGTGTACTCTTCGATGATGGGGTTGGTCAGGACTTCTTTGGCAATGCGTTCGACTTCAGCGTTGGCGGCATCGGCCGTCAGGCCGTCGGCAAGCGTCAGCACGAAGTACTTCCCCTGGCGCACCGCGGCCACGTCGGTATAGCCCAGCTTGCGCAGTGCGTTATGGATGGTCTGGCCCTGGGCGTCCAGGACCGAGGTCTTCAGCGTGACGTAGACATGCGCCTTCATGATCCTTGATTATAGTGGAACCAGCGGGTGACCGGTCGTTGTGCCGAATCTGCTGCAGAATTCGCTGTGCCGGAGCCAACCCAGCTCCTTTTCCCGCCTTTCAATCCCCAGTAGAGGAGAACTAAAAGTGATGGTTAATTATCTGGAACTGCCGATTGGTGATCGTTCCCCGGAGGTCTTTCGGGCGGTCATTGAGATCCCCAAGGACGGAACCAACAAATTCGAGTACGACAAGGAACTCCATGTCTTCAAGCTCGACCGCAACCTTCACTCCCCGGTTCATTATCCGGGCGACTACGGCTTCATTCCTTCCACTCTGAGCGACGATGCCGATCCGCTCGACGTCCTGGTGCTGGTCCCGGGCCCGAGCTTTCCCGGCTGCGTCCACGAAGTGCGTCCCATTGGATTACTGGAGATGATGGACCAGGGTGTGCTCGACGAGAAAGTTCTCGCGGTTGGCAAGAACAACCCCCGTTTCGCCAATATTTGGAACTACACCGATATTTACCCCCACATGCTCAAGGAAATCACCCACTTCTTCTCCATCTACAAGGATCTGGAAGGCAAGCGCGTTGAGGTAAAGGGCTGGCACGACGCCTCGTATGCGCGTGATCGCGTGGTCTACGCCACCAAGAACTTCTTGGAGAACAAGGCCCGGAAAGCAGCCGAACAGGCAGCGAAGTAGAGCTCCTGCGCCGCAAAACTGGAACGGCCGCAACCCAACGGATGCGGCCGTTTCTGTTTTGTGGGCTCCAGGCTCAATCGGCAGCAGGCGCCGCAGCTTCCGACAACCGCTTCCGCACGCTGGGAGCCGCCACGAACCAGTAAAACACCCATCCCAACAGGGCCACCACAACCGCAAACAGCAGTGCCGATGTCGAACCAAAGATCTTCTCGTCCCGCGACGCGTAAAGCGCAAAGCCAATCAGCGCAGCCGGTCCAACCCCTAGGGCGCAGGCAAAAGCCAGGTTGCCCGCCTTGAACGGCCGCTCCAGGTTAGGTTCGCGGAGCCGCAGCACAATCAGTGCGACAAACTCCAGCAGCAGGCTTGAACCGTAGAGAATCAAGTCAATCGAAATGAGCCGCTCAAAGGGAAGTTTCAGCGCCAGCGCCCAGGCTGTTCCGCACAGCAGCACGCTGACCCATGGAACCCCGCGGCGATTGCGCAACGCAAAGATCCGGGGCAGCATCCCGTCCTCGGCCATTGCCATCGGCAGCCGCGTATAGCTCATCACCAGAGCGTTGAACATGCCAATCCCGGTAATCGCGCCTCCGCCCACCACCGCGATTCCCAGCAGCGGGCCGCCAATCGACTTCGCCGCCGTCATCCAGTCGCCGGTCGCAAAACTATCCACGGAGAAACCCGCCATCGCCACCGCCGCCAGCGGCAAAACGTAGGTCACAGCCACCAAAATTGTCGCTGCAATCATCGCGCGCGGGTAGTTGCGCTGCGGATTCTCGACTTCCTGCGCTACCGTGGAGGCATTGTCCCATCCCATGTAATTCCACATGGCCACCAGCACCGCTGTAGAAAGTGCGGACTGCGATGCCGGCTGGCTCCACTGGATCACCGGATGAAGCGTCAACCCATGCCACAAGCCGAGCGCCACAAAAATTGCGAACGGTGTCAGCAACACAACGAAAAGGGTTACCGAATCCTCGCCCACGGCTGGAGCGCCACGCAGGTTCCACAGGCAGCACAGAAGCACAACGGCGAGCGACCAGCCGTACCCGTACCAGCCCTGGGTCAGCGCCGGGGCAAACTTGCCGAGATAGAGAACGAAGATGGCCGGGTAGATGGCCATGTCAAAGATGCTGGCCGAGAGCGACAGCCAGCCTTCCTGGTAGCCCCAGAACGGGCCCAGCGCGCGCCGCACCCAGGTGTAAAAGCCGCCCTCCGCGGGCAGCGCCGCAGCCAATTCGCCGATCATCAGCGCCGTCGGCAGGCACCACAGAAACGGCAGCACCAGCAGAATCACGATCGCCCGGGCAAAGCCCGCGCCGCCCAGAATGTCCTCTATCCCATAGGGACCGCCCGACACCATGAAGTAGGTGGCTGCGATCAACGGCAAAAAACGCATCTTTCGCCGGGCCGGTTTTGGACGGAAATTCACAAGTGTGAATCTAACAACTTTTGCCCCCTGAACAAAGGAAATAATGGCCCCGGAATCGTATTTTCTGAAAGCGTGTTCCGCCCGCGTCTGGAGCGGCTGAAACCGCATTTTTGCGCGGCACAGATTTGGCCTGTTTTTGGGGCATTTTGGGGCTTTCGCCAAGGCCCGGCCACCGGGTCGGTTCTGTGCGCCTGAGAGCAAGGTTCGGAGTGCCATTCTCGCCCGCAGAAACCAAGGGCAAACTCGGCCTCGATTCAGGCACAAGGCCGGCCAAGCGGACCTCGCGCCAGCACCGAATTCGATCTCTTCACGCCTTCGGCGCGCTGAAGGTCCCACTTCCGGTATAATCCGTGAAGGCACGGAGAGATGGCCGAGTGGCTGAAGGCGGCGGTTTGCTAAACCGTTGTAGGGTCAAAAGCTCTACCGGGGGTTCGAATCCCCCTCTCTCCGCCAGGACCCTTTCCGAAGGCTTCCGATACAATCCAAGAAGTGAAGATAAACCCCATAAAATATGGGGTTTACGTTTTTTAGCGTCCAGTACCGTCCAAGGCAAGCCGAAGATTTTTGGGTATACGTTTGGGTATATGGAAAGCCAAAAAGGGTATATATTGCCTTCGAGGGAGGAAATATGCCACTTTCCGATACCGCAATCAAGAAGTCTCTGCCGGCCGATAAGCCGTACACATTGACCGATAGCGGTGGGCTTTACCTTCTGGTGATGCCGACTGGTGGCAAACTCTGGCGCTGGTCGTACCGCTTTGAGAAAAAAGAAAGGCTGATGGCCCTAGGCAAGTATCCGGATGTACCCCTTGCCGTGGCCAGGGCGCGCCATGCCGAAGGCCGCCGTTTGCTGGCAACCGGCGTTGATCCGATGGCCGAGCGAAAAGCGCAAAGAACCGCCGAAAAGGCCGCTGTAGAGAATTCATTTCAGTCTGTTGCAAACCGCTGGTTGCAGCATTGGGAGGGTGGCGTTACTCCCAGGCACATGGCCTACGTGAAACGCCGCATGGAAGCGGACATATTGCCCAGCCTCGGACCACTGCCAATCGCGGAGATCGAAGCGCCGGGAATTGTCGCCATGGTGAAGGCCATTGAGGGGCGGGGCGCCCGCGACATCGCCAAGCGCGCCCTGGAAACCACCGGCCAGGTGTTCCGATATGCCATCGCACATGGATTTTGCAGGCGTAACCCTGCTGCCGAGATTAGGCCTAGCGACGTTCTGAAGGCCACTCGCAAGGTCAACTATGCGCGGATCGAAGGCAAGGAACTTCCCAATCTGCTCAGGGCAATCGAGGTCTACCGAGGAAAACACATTACGCGCTTCGCGCTAAAGTTGATGGCGCTGACATTTGTGCGGACGACCGAATTGATCGAGGCAAAATGGGAGGAGATCGACACTGAAAACGCGCGCTGGAACATTCCAGCCGAGCGCATGAAGATGCGGACTCCCCATATTGTTCCGCTGGCGAAGCAGACCCTTGAGACGCTCGAAATGCTGAGGCATCTCAGTGGTAATTCTCAGTGGCTTTTTCCGGGCGAACGTAGCGAGAGGCGCCCGATGAGCAACAACACGATCCTGAAGGCTTTGGAGCGAATGGGCTACAAAGGCGAAATGACTGGCCATGGCTTCAGGGGGCTGGCTTCAACCCTGCTGCACGAGCAAGGTTACAACCACGACCACATCGAATTGCAGTTGGCTCATGCTCCGCGCAATGCCGTGAGCGCGGCCTACAATCACGCTCTCTATCTTGCCCCCAGAGCTAATATGATGCAGGATTGGGCTGACTTCCTGGAGCAGACGATGAAAAAGGGAAAGCTCGTTCAACTGGAAAGCAGGGTCGCATAACGGTTATGCGACCTTGCTTTCGCCGCAAGCCTGGCGACTATGGGTGAACCGATCTCTGGGACTGCTTGGGGTATCGATCGAAGATCAAGTCGTTGCAAAACTTGAGAATGTTGCGAACGAATCCCGTATCCGTTGACCGATGAGCGGCTGGCCGTTGGCCGACCACATAGGCGCAACTGCAATTCTGGACCCTGCGGAGTATTTCGGGTAGTAATTCTGACCATCATTACCAGGAACCAGTGAGCGCGTTGGACATTACGTGGCCCTCATAAAACTACCGATCCGATCCAGTCCGCCGTTTCGCACTTGGGTTTAGCTCGCTGGTTATCAAGTGAACCGCGTCGACTACAAGCTGCGGTTGAAGCTTCTGAATGTAATGGCTGCTGTGAGTGGCTGTGATAAATCTCGCCTTGGGAGAACGGCTTGCCAAGTCTTCTTGCATTTCGTGCCAGACCGGTTCAGGCGGTGTGCCGTGCTCGATCACAATCAGGGGCTTAGAGAAATGCCATGCAAGATGCTCACCTGGAGGCAGAAAGCCTTGCGAAGCCATGAACTCCTGATCCTGCCAGCGTGGATACTCTTTGAGTGCGTCGGGCTCGCTCTGCGCAAAGCGCCAAATCTGTTCTTCATGCGATGAATCCAGAAGAATGATGCCTACTACTTGGCCGTCATGTTGCGCGTCGAATGCTCGGGCGTATAGCCCCCCAATTGAGTGGCCGACAAGAATGTAAGGTGGTCGTATTTGAGCGGTTTTCAGTAGAGCTGCCAAATCGCTCACGATCTCACCGACCGACTGCGGAGTTCCATCTTTTGAAGGCTCGCTCTTTCCCAGACCTTGCCGGTCATAGCTACAAACATGTGTGAACTGGGAGATGGGAGTCTGGACTTTGTCCCAAGTGTCGGTACTGCCGCCACCGCCTGCGATCAGTACAACTGTGTAATTGCTCGACTTGCCTTGGCAATTTAGATAGAGCTGATGCCCATTGACCTCAAACATCTGGCTGTTCGCCGAAAATGGCGCGCACAAGGCAAGAATGGCACTAAGAAAGAGTCGCACGTAAAGATTCTAGCCCGCAGATCTCGCACGGCGGCTCGGCCCCGATACCCGTGTCTCTTTCTTGATCTTCAATGCGTGCATCATCGCCATAAGCTCATCGACGGGCAGATAGGTCCTCAAATTTCGGCTTATCGACTGCTTTTCTTGATTTCCGGGCGCAGATCCGATGATCGGCAATTCGATACCATTGCCGTTTTCGACCATATCGAGGAGAAATCGGGAGCTGCCTCGGTGTTCACAAAGTGCAAGGAACCGTTTCTCCAGACCGGATGGGTCGGCTGTTCTCGATTTGCCGACCGATCCACTCATCAATATCCGATTCCACCCAGCCAACGGCTCGGTCGCCTAACGATACGGGCCTTGGAAAGCGCCCCTCGCTCACACGTTGATAAACAGTGCTGCGGGACAGGCCGGTTCGGTCGAGTACGTTCGGTAGTCGTAAGATCCTTCTGGACATCATCGCACCTCATCAAGTTCAGATTGCCGCGAATGGACCGAGTAAGAGTGCCTATGACCCATGCGGTATGTGTTATGTACATTTCAATAGACGAGACAAGAATGACACTGGTTGCAGCTCATTTATATTTTTTTGCAGGGAAGATTTGACCTATGCCGAACACAAGTCCAGCGGATGCACACACGACACAATCACTTGCGCGCCGCATACATCTTTGCTCGTATCGCCAACGTGGTTCTTCGAGCTTTGGACCACCTTGGCATAGTGCACCACGTGGGGCTAGTCGGGCATAGAGCCATATCACGTTGGACTGCGGTCCGAAAACATAGATAGCGCCAAATCAAGCTGACTTGATCCGAGAAACTGGACCCTCTGCCTGTCCACAGTGGGTCTGCGCCATGCGGAGCCCAGAAGTTTTGGTCGAGAGTTTTTCGAAACCAGTAGCAATTGCACAAAGAACTCAACCCACCTTCTTGATCCGTCGCCGGCGGTCGCGCGCAACGGCGTTTCCGGCACGCGCCTCCAACCGAAGGTTCTCTTCGTGATGTTCCAGGGCAGCGTTGTAGATCTTTTCCCATGGAAGAGGGTACTGCTCTTTGGTCCCGTTGAGCCGCACAATAGCGAACTCTGGGCGGGTTTCAATGACAATCTCGCGGGGCTTTCTCTTGGCTTGAACTGAAGATGCAGTTACGAAGATGATCCTGGTCTTGCGCTCCAGAAGGTAGGCCATTTTGTGGTCCTCCCAAGTGACGTTGAATGAAACAAGGAATGTCGGACATGACAAGCAGTGAGGTGACGAGGCCGCCGAGGCGATGCATTCGCTTAAGTACTCAATGAGAGGGTAGGCTGAAATCCTGAGGGACAACGGGAAAATTCTTCCGGTATCATTTCCTAACTGGAAATGGCTCCCGTTGATCGGCAGGAGAAATTCCCTGCGAAGCTGGAGAACCGACAGGAGGTCGATCAATGCAAGAATTGTCTGGGTGACAGGGTGAGCGGCGCGCCGATCAAAATGCGCTGCAGAACAAGTCTTAGCGAGCTTAATAGATTTATAGGTTGCTCAAAATCTTCGACATAGTGGTCCCAAGACCCTTCGCGATTATCTGTAAGGTAATCACCCCTACCTCTCGTTTTCCGTTCTCGATCTCTGAAATATAAGTTCTTGCGATATCCAAGCAGACGGCCATGTCTGTTTGGGTCCAGCCCTTCAATCTTCGAAAATTCTTGATCCTGCGACCAAGTTCAACAAGGGTCGCGTGTTTTTGACTGGACATCCATCTATGGTGTCGTTAATATCAGACAAATGTGTCAGGTATGTCTGACATTTTGGAACAAGTAAATGGACTCACCTCGGTCCTGGAAGTGCTTGCGTGTGAACACCTTGTCAGCCGCCAGCGAGTGGATGCCACTGGAAAGTCGGGGCTGGAATCCTTGAAGTTGTTGATTTGAGGCCCTTAGCGATCAAAACTCGCGCGTAGAGCAGGAGTGGAGCATGAGTTCCGAAGCCGCCTATTTCCCCGATGCACTGGCGCGCACTCCAGCGGTGCGCGGACATGGCCATTGCGTGTCGGAGGGTTCGACTGAATCCCTCGATACTCCCAGATTTCAAAGCAGAGTGGCTGAACGGCCTGCAAGGGCCATCCCGGCCAATACTGAAGTCTCCGACGAATTGTTGCTGGAGCAGGTCGCCGATGGAGACAAAGAAGCGCTGGCGTTGCTTTTCCGCCGCTACTCACGGAATGTGCGCAACGTCGCCTACAGGATATTGCGGAACGAAGCGGAAGCAGATGATCTTGTACAAGAGGTGTTCCTGTTCATCTTCCGGAAAGCCGCGTTGTACAAGGCATCAGCCGGAGCTGCATCTTCGTGGATATTCCGAGTTGTCTATCATCGTGGCTTCGACCGCCGACGCTACCTAAACTCACGCCATTTCTATTCCAGCCGAGAACTGGTGGACACATCCTTTCGCCTGGCCGATCCCAGAGAGGAACTCCCGCTCCATGAACGGTCAATGGAAGGCATTCTCGGAAAGGCCTTGATGGAGAGGTTCAACCGCTTGCTATCACCTGAGCAGCGAGAGACCATCCAACTATATTTCTTTGAAGGCTATGCGTTTAAAGAAATCGCGCAGCTTACTGGACGGCCGTTGATCAACGTCAGAAATCATTACTATCGCGGATTGGAAAAGATGCGCAAATACGTTCTACCCGAAAACTTCGGTCAAAGTGAGTGAAATAGTACACAATGGCTCCAGGCAGGGAGCTTGGATGTTGCCACGGGATTCGCATCAAGAGTTTCAGGAGCTCTGCGCACTATCGACGACCGGCGAGTTGACGGCCGAGGAATGGGTGCAGCTTACCGAGCATCTCGCCCATTGTGATTCCTGCCGGGAGGCCAAGCGGCATTACGAACGGCTGATCGCCACGACCATCCCAGCATTGGGAGCCGAGTCTTCAACGGATGAAGACAGCGAGGATGCGCCGGGTGTTTGGTCGCTCGAAGAGGCCGAAGCCAAGCTGATGGAATCGCTCCGACATGAGCCAGTTCCATCCGGCGGTTACTCTGTCTCTCTCGTAAGATCCTCCGGATGGAAACATGTGCGCCGTTATGCGGTGGCGGCGCTGGTCTTGGCGGCCTGTAGCGTCGCCGGATATCGCATCGGAGTGCATCGCGGGGCCAAATCAGATGCTGCTGCCGTGGCGGTTGGGTCAACCGTGCAGGGCAATCCGCCCCACCTAGATTCCTCAGTGCAGGCAAGTGTACCAGCACATCCAGACAAAGCTGCTTCGAACGATGCCCAGGCCGCCGCGTTGCGCACCCAGGCCCGCCTGAACCAGCAGGAGATGACCAGTCTGAAAGATCGGCTTGGCCAAATGGAAAGCGAACTGGCCGAGCGCAACGCGGAACTGGATCGCAGCGTACAGGATCGGGCCGACCTGAACAGGAAATTGGCCGAGGTGCAGTCCAATGCGTCGAGCCTTGAGGCAAGACTCAGCTTGATCGGCAGAGCGACTTCCGAGGACCTCCAGCTATCGCTCGCACTCAAAGGACAGGTCAATGACCTGAACGCGGCGATCAAAGAGAAGGAGAGGCAGATCGCCGAGGAGCGCGAGTTGCTTGAGCGCGACAGCGACATCCGGAATCTGATTGGTGCCCGCAATCTTTACATTGCCGAAATCTACGACGTCGGGCAGAGCGGGAATACGCAAAAACCCTTCGGGCGCGTGTTCTACACCAAGGACAAATCGCTCATCTTCTACGGGTACGATCTCGATCAGCAACCAGGTATCAAGAAGGCCGGAACCTTTCAGGCTTGGGGAGGCCGTGGTGCTGACAGGCAGCACGCCGTCAGCCTGGGGCTCCTCTATAGGGATGACGTGAACCAGAAACGCTGGGCCTTGAAGTTCAACGACGCCAAGACCATTTCGCAGATCGATGGTAGGCGTCCCGGCAACTACCTTCTTTCGGGATTCGCAGCGGGGTGATTGACTGGAGTCATGGATCATGTCAGCCAGACTTCAGGACGTCGCCGGAGCCGCAGTGAAGCTCTCGGCTTGGCAT